>Ga0310810_10001210_pt1 | contig 26781 bp, 21 predicted proteins | sample NCmetagenome_FD_207641 | JGI IMG/M metagenome (GOLD analysis project Ga0310810, IMG submission 207641) | Soil microbial communities from experimental microcosm in Duke University, North Carolina, United States - NC | ecosystem: Engineered > Artificial ecosystem > Soil microcosm > Unclassified ...
CGCCCCTTGCCTTTCACGTAGCGCCACTTCGCCTTGGACTTGCCGGCGACCACCGTGCTGCGCATCGGCTGCTTGATCTCGACCATCAGCGCGCGCACCGCCGAATCGGTATCGTTCTCCACCGTGGGCGATACTGCCGGGAACACCGCTGTCTCGCCCGCGTGCATCGCGAACTCGTACGGCGTCTTGCCTGGAGGCGCGAGGATCAGCGCGCCGTCAGACAGCATGTAGAGGAAGCGCTCGCGGTTCGCGGGCGAATCCACATTCACCTTCGAGTGCGCCTTGATGTGGACTTCGATCATGCGCACGCGATCGTTTTCCATCACCACCCGATAGCTGTCGGGCGGAGTGACGGGTTTATCCGGGTCGGGCTGGGCGACGGCCATCGACGTCGCCGCAATGAACGCGCACGCGGCGAGCGGCACGAGCCGGATGATGTTGGATCCGAAATTCATGGGCCCTCGTTGCACTGGGACACGGACAGGACCGTTGCGTGCCGTTGTACGGTGACGGGCCGATCCCGCGCAATAAGGCGCGAGTTGTGGCCATATCACGACAGATAGCGTCGCCGAAGCGAAAAAGTTCCGCTTTTCCCGCGTGTTAGGGTGAGAAGGCGCTCGCCCGACGGGCGGACGCAGCAGGCAAATGGTTAACGTCAGGCCGCCGAACGCGAGGTCATGAACTCGTGGGCGATCACCTGGAGCTGGGCTTCGCCCTCGCCGAGCGGGTGTGCGGCTTCCAGCAGTGCGCGAAACTGCTTGCCCGGAAGCGGCGGCGCGAAGGCATAGCCCTGCGCGAGGAAAATGCCGCGCTCGCGCAGGTATTTCACTTGGTCGAAATTCTCGACACCCTCGGCGAAGATTTCCATGCGCATGCGATTGGCAAGCTCAACCAGCGTTTCGATGATCGTCGTCGAATAGCGCTCCGACCCGATGGCGTCGACGAACATCTTGTCGATCTTGATGCAGTTCGCGCCAAGCTTGAGCAGATAGGAGAGCCCGCCATGTCCGGTGCCGACGTCGTCGATTGCGACGTTGCAGCCGAGTTCCTGCAGGGCGGCGATCACATGGCGCGCCATATCGAGGTCTTCGAGCGGCTCGCGCTCGGTGATCTCGAGCACGATCTGCGAGAAACGGATCGGCGAGCCGGCAAAGATATTTCGAACCTCATCCACCACTGCTTCGCTGGTGAAATGATCGGCAGTCAGATTGAAGCCGATCTTGACCCCCGGGCGCGGCGCAAGCACCGCCGCGAATTCATCGCGCGCAGCGCACATGATCGCCTGGGTCATGTCCATGATCAGCCCTGACGATTCGGCAAGCGGAATGAAGACGGCCGGCGGCACGATGGTCCCGTCGCTCTTGCGCCAGCGCATCAACACTTCGGCTCCGACGATCGTGCCGCCGCGCAAGTCGACCAGCGGCTGATAGTACGGCACGAATTCCCCGGCTTCGAGGGCGCGCTCCATCTCGGCAATCGGGTTGGAGCGGCCGCGGCGCGGGATCAGGATCGCGAGCGCGAAAATCAGCAACGCAACGACCACGCCGATGATCTGTCCGATGCGCCACAGATCAGAGTATTCGGCAAAGGCAGCAGCGTGCGAAACCGATGCGCTTGCAATCAGCGGATAACGCGTCGACCGGTTCTGCGCGTGGATTGCGTCGCTATCTTGCTCGCTGCTGTCGATCCCGTCCGCCGGCACTGCGATCAACGTCCCCTCGCCCAGCATCAGTCGGACCGAAGGGTGGCTCGCTGCTGTACCGGACGAACCATCGGGCAGAAACACGTCCGCCGGGATGTGCGCTACAAGCTGCAGGGGGTCGCCGGGCCGGCGCCAGGTGATCCGCAAGGCCCGTTCGTTCAGATCGACCTGTTTGACGACGCTGAGCACAACGCGATCGTCGGACGTGTGTAGCTCACGCGATAGGGCGCGTGCGCGGGTCGCGCCTGTCAACTCCTGGCACTTCGGGTTCCCTGCCGGGTCATTGAGCGCGATTTCCTTGAGCGGCGTAGTCGCCATCAAGGCACGGCGAATGGCCAGCACATCGACATCGGCGCAGCTCGCCAACCCACCCCCGCCGATCGCCTCCAGTGCCGATACCGACTGGCCGATTCGCCATTCGGCGCGCGCGATCGCGCGCTGCGCCGCGAGCTGGACGTCTTCGGTTGTCTTGTGATCGATGTAGGCGTCGAGACCGCCATGAATGAGAGCAATCGGGACCCCCGCAGCCAGCACTCCGGCGATAATCGCCAGATATTTGCGCAGCTTGCGGGAAATCACGGAAACCTCTTGAGATCGCCATGACAAATTTGCGCAACCGCGTTAAGGGCGCCTTACGATAGGACGGTTTTGAGGGCGAATTCCGCATGGAACTTGGGGGTTAACAGGATGTTGCGTTTGTCAGGCCCGGGGAATCCTTGATGGAAGCGCTCTTCATCGGCCAGACCTACATCGATGTCACCTTTCTGACCGACCGAATCCCGACCGGCGATGAGAAGATCGTCGCGGAAGACTATGCGGTCAGCTTTGGCGGGAATGCCGTTTCGGCAGCCTTCTGCTGCGCCAAGCTCGGCATCGTGCCCGAATTGATGACATCGCTCGCCGACGATTGGCTCGCCCGCATGTTTCTCGACATGGCGGCGAAGTACGGAATCTCGGTGCATGGACGCAAGGTCAAGGAGTCCTCACTTTCTTTCGTAATGCCAAATCACGGCATGCGCGCCATCATTCGCTGCCGCGACGACCACTATTTGCATCCGGTCCCGCCGCTCGACATCACCGGCTGCCGTGCACTGCATCTTGACGGTCATCAGGCCGATGCCGCGATCCACTATGCGAAGCTCTGCCGCGACCGCGGCGTTCTCACCTCGATCGACGGCGGCGGGATGCGCTCCAACACATTGGAGCTGCTGAACTACATCGATGTCGCGATCTGTTCGGAGCGGCTCTGCGAACAACTGAAGATGACGCCGCAGGAGCTTTGCGGGCTGCTCAAGAGCAAGGGCTGCCGCATCGGCGGCGTGACCCTGGGCGCCCACGGCCTCGTCTGGTACGATGAGCACGGCAACGTGCGGAAAATGCCGGCGCTTGCCGTGCCGGCAAACGACGTAATTGATACCAACGGCGCCGGCGACATCTTCCACGGCGCCTATATTTATTCGTATCTCGCGCATCCCGGAAAGTCATGGGAAGCGCACTTCCATTTCGCCCGCGCGGCCTCAGCCCACTCGGTACGCTATCTGGGCATCGAGAATTCCTTGCCGACGCGCGCCGACGTGCTTGCAGCCGAGAAAGCATTCCGCGAGGCGGCGTAACGTCGCGCCGGGGTGCCGGCTTGCCCTTGCGCGTTTATGATCGCGGCTTCCGAAACGGGGGGCTTTATTGAGATTGGCCCGTGGAGTGCTTGGCGTTGTGGTCGCGGCGATCCTTGGCGTGTTCGTCGCGACCGGTGCGTTGGCGCAGGCCCCGATGCGCATCTTTGACGCGCACCTGCACTACAATCAGGAGCCGAACCCGTTCTACGACCTGAGCAAGGTCCTGGAAATCTTCCGCCGCAATAACATCACCGGCATCATCGCGACCAGCCGGCCCAACAAGGGCACGCATCAGCTTGTTGATGCGAAGGGGCCGGGCCTCACCGTGGTGCCCTTCATCCGCCCGTATCGCACGCGCAGCGACATCCAGACCTGGTTCGACGATCCGGCGATCTGGGAGCTGATCCAGGCTGAATACAAGCGCGGCTACTATCGCGGCATCGGCGAATTCCACATCTACGGCAAGTCGGCCGCCGGTGAGCAGGTGAGGCAGATCGTGAACTTCGCCGTCGAGCGGAACCTCTGGCTTCATGCGCACTGCGACGAGGAGGCCTTGCTGCTCCTGTTCGGGCACAATCCGAAGGCCCGGATCGTTTGGGCGCACACGGGCTTTTCGACGCCGCCCGCGCGGGTGCGCGAACTCCTCGATGAATATCCCGGCTTGATGGGCGAACTCTCGTATCGCGGCGGCATCACCGACGCTGGCGGCCGACTGTCGGCGGAATGGCGCGCTCTGTTTGCGAGCCATTCGCAGCGCTTTCTGCTGGGCTCCGACACGTGGATCAACGAACGCTGGTTCGCCTACGACACGATCATTAAAGGGTACCGCGAGTGGCTCGCCCAGCTTCCCACCGAGCATGCGGAGCGCATTGCGCATCGCAATGCGGAGAAACTGTTCGGGCAGGCCGGCGATTGATTTCAGCCGCTTATTCTCAGCGCCCCGCCAACCCAAGCGACATCTGCCCTTGCCCCGCCTGCTGCGCATCGACTGCCGCAAAGGCCGTCATGTTGACGACGCCACGCGCCGTCGTTGAGGGCGTCAGGATGTGCGCCGGCCGGGCGGCGCCGATGAGAACCGGGCCAACCGGAATTGCATCACCAAAAAATTTGATCATCTGGTAGGCGGCGTTCGCCGCATCGATATTCGGCATGATCAGCACGTTAGCCTCGCCCGTAAGTCGGGCGTGCGGATAGATGCGCTGGCGAAACGCGGGCACCAGCGCGGATTCGCCGTTCATCTCGCCGTCGACCTGAAGCTCGGGCGCTTTCTCCAGGATGATGTCGAGCGCGCCGCGCAGCTTGCGGCCGGATTCGCATTCGTAGCTGCCAAAGTCCGAGCGCGAGATCAGCGCGATCTTCGGCTCCATCCCGAAACGGCGTACATGCGTCGCGGCGAGCATCGCCATCTCGGCGATTTCATGAGCGGCTGGATTCTCGTTGATGTGCGTGTCGGCCAGGAAGAACACGCCCTTGGCGGTAATGACGGTCGAGAGCGCGGCGAAAATCCCGACACCGGGGGCGCGACCGATGATGTCGCGAATGAACCGCAGGTGTGCCATGTAGCGCCCTTCGAGGCCGCAGATCATGGCGTCGGCCTCTCCCCGCTTGAGGGCGAGCGCGGCAATCACGGTCGGGTTGGTGCGCACCAGCGTGCGCGCCGCGTCTGGCGTGGTTCCCTTGCGGCCGGCGGCCTCGACCAGCGTTTGCACATAAGTCCGATAGCGCGGATCGTCGTCCGGATTGATAAGCTCGAAATCACGTCCTGCCTTCACGGCAAGGCCGAAGCGCTTGATCCGCGCCTCGATGATCGCCGGACGTCCGATCAGGATGGGGTGCGCGAGCCCCTCTTCGACCGCGACCTGGGTTGCGCGCAGAATGCGCTCGTCCTCGCCCTCCGCGTAGATCACGCGCTTCATCTGCTCTTTCGCGCGCGCGAACACCGGCTTCATGATGAATCCGGAGCGGAACACGAAGCGATTGAGCCTCTCCTCGTATGTCGCGTAATCGGTGATCGGCCGCGTCGCGACACCTGTCTCGCAGGCGGCCTTCGCGACTGCCGGCGCGATGCGCAGGATGAGGCGCGGATCGAACGGGTTCGGGATCAGCGAGCCAGGCCCGAAGGTGCGGAATTCTCCGCCGTAAGCCTTTGCGGCGATGTCCGACGGAGCCTCGCGTGCAAGCGCGGCGATCGCGTCGACCGCCGCATGCTTCATCTCTTCGTTGATCGTCGTGGCGCTGACATCGAGCGCGCCGCGAAAGATGTAAGGGAAGCAAAGGACGTTGTTGACCTGGTTCGGATAGTCGGAGCGTCCCGTGCAGATCATGGCGTCGGGACGCGCGCTGTAAGCCTCTTCCGGACTGATCTCCGGGACCGGATTGGCGAGCGCCATGATCAGGGGCTGCGCCGCCATCCGCTTCACCATGTCCGGCTTCAGCACGCCGGGCGCCGAGAGGCCCAAGAAGATGTCGGCGCCTTCGATCACCTCAGCGAGCCTGCGCTTGTCGGTCTTCTGGGCGTAGGCCGACTTCCAGCGATCCATGAGAACCGTGCGGCCCTGATAGACAAGACCCTCGATATCCGTCACCCAGATATTCTCGCGCTTCGCGCCGAGCGAGACGATGAGATTGAGGCAGGCAAGCGCGGCGGCGCCCGCGCCTGACGCGACGATCTTGACCTCGCTGATTTTCTTGCCGGTAAGATGGAGCGCATTCTGGATCGCCGCCCCGACAATGATCGCCGTGCCATGCTGGTCGTCATGGAACACGGGGATTTTCATGCGCGCCTTGAGCTTGTCCTCGATGTCGAAGCATTCGGGCGCCTTGAAATCCTCCAGGTTGATCCCACCGAAGGTCGGCTCCAGTGCCGACACCACTTTGACGACATGATCGACTTCGTGAGCGTCGATCTCGACGTCGAACACGTCGATGCCGGCGAACTTCTTGAACAGGACCGCCTTGCCTTCCATCACCGGCTTGCCTGCGAGCGGGCCGATGTTGCCAAGCCCCAGGACGGCAGTGCCGTTCGAAACGACGGCAACGAGATTGGCCCGCGCGGTAAGCTCCGCGGCCTGCGCCGGGTCGGCGACGATCGCTTCGCAGGCGGCCGCGACGCCCGGCGAATAGGCGAGCGCCAGGTCGCGCTGGTTGCCGAGCGGCTTGGTCGGCTGGATCTCCAGCTTCCCCGGCTTCGGCGAGCGGTGATAGACGAGCGCGTCGGCCCGCAGGTCATCGGAAATTGTCGAGGCCATGCCACACTCCCGTCCCAACCGAACCGACAATATGGCATTTATCTCGCGGAACAATCGCGCACGGGCACATCATGAAGATTCTGATTGGCTTGCTGGCCGCCCTCGTCATCGCCGTCGGCGGCTATTTCGGCACTGAATTCTACATCCAGCAGCGTGTGGTCAGCGACGTCGAGGCGACGTTTGCTGCCGTCCGCGCAAGTGGCGCGAAGGCCGAGCACGGCAAGATCACCTTCGATCTGTGGAACCGCACGATCACGATCGCCGGCATTTCGGGCGAGTTGACCGCGGACCCGCCGGCCAGCCTCAAGATCGGCCGCGTCGTCGCCTCGGGGGTCAGCCGGCCAGATGAGAAGCGCTTCGCTGCCAGCCGAATCGAACTCACCGACTTCGATGCGTCGGGACGCATTGGGACGCGGGCTGGCCTGAATGTATCGTACCAAGCGCCGCGGATCGAGATCTCCGACTACGTTGGTCCGGCAGGTCCACTGCGGCGGCTCGATTCAACGAATGCCGCCGACATCTATCGTTTTGCGCTCGAACATTTCGCGGCGGTCGCCGCGACGTCCGCCGTCGCTCCGACGCTCACGACCAAGCTCACATCGGTCGGAGCAGCCGCGGGACCGGGCGACTACACCTATTCGGGCATCGCGCTGCGCGACATCAAGGACGGCAAGATCGCATCCTCCACTGTCGAGCGCGTGGCCTTCACCTTAACGATGAACGCAGCCGGTAAGTCCGAAAACCTCACCGGCGAGATCGCCAATCTGGCCGCGTACGATTTCGACGCCTCGTCGACGCTCGCGATCCTCGATCCCGCGCATGCCAAAGACGACAAATACTATCGCGCCTACCGGCAACTGACCGCCGGCACCTACTCTGCGTCGTTTCAGAAAGGCCTGACGATGCGCATCGACGGGTTGACCGTCGATGACGTCAGTCTGCGGCCCTCGCGTCTCCAATTCCCGCAACTGATGGCCGTGGTCGAAGCCGCGCCGCCGCCCGGCACGACGCCGACGCCGGAGCAGATGCGCGATCTGCTCGGCAAGGTCGCGGGCATCTACGAAGGCATCCGCATCGGCAGTGCGTCGATCCGCGGGTTTGCGATGGATCTGCCGGAGGGCGGATTCCGCCTCGCAGCGGCCGGGCTTACCGCGTTCGAGAACGGCAAGATCGCGGAGTTGGCGATCGAGGGACTTGAGGGAAAAACGCCGCAGGGACCGGTCAAGATGGGCCGCTTTGTGCTGAAGGGGCTCGATATCGCCAACCTGATGCGAAGTTCGGCCGAGTTGTCAGGGACGCGACAGGATCCTTCGCCGGACCAGTTGCTCGGCCTGCTGTTGCTGCTCGAAAGCGCCGAAATGTCCAATCTGGTTGCGCCGTATAAGAGCACAGACAAGCCGGTCACGATCGACACGCTGAACGTATCATGGGGCCAGTTCGTCGGCCCGATCCCGACGCGAGCCCGGGTAACCGTGAAAATGAACGGGCCGGTGGACGCAAGCGATCCCGAGCCCTTCAACCTGCTCGCCGAGGCCGGTCTTGCCAACGCATCGGTGAATTTCGATCTCGGCGCGGGATGGAACGAGAGCGGACAATCATTCGCACTCGAACCCGCGACGCTCGATATCGGCAATGTGCTGAGCGCGACCGCGCGTCTGTCGCTCTCCAATGTGCAACGCGGGACGTTTTCGCTCAATCCGTTGCAGGCCGCGATCATGGCGGCGCAGATCGAAGCGGGACCGCTCGAGCTCACACTGCGCGACGCCGGCGGCGTCGATCTTACGATTGCACAGCAGGCCCGTCAGCAGAACATCTCGCGCGAAGAAGCCCGCCGCGCGTTGACCGATGCGATCAGCGACGACGCGATGCAAATGTCTTCCATCAATCCTGACGTGATGGCGGTTGCGGGTGCGCTGACGCGCTTCATCGAGAATCCGCGCGGGACGTTGACCATCAAGCTCACCCCGAAGGGCAAGGTCGCAATGATGGACATCATCCAGGCGATGAAGACGGGCCCGGTTGCGGGGCTCGGGCGCTTCCAGGTCGAGGCGACGACGGGACGGTGACCTCGCAAAACAATCAGTCCGTTCGTCCCCGCGAAAGCGGGGACCCAACGCTTTGGTAAAGAGTTGGATTCCCGCTTACGCGGGAATGAGCAGGAAAGGACTCAATCCTTCTCCGGCAAGTTCAGCCGGATGTGCAGCTCGCGAAGCTGCTTCGGCGAGACTTCGGAGGGCGCGCCCATCAGCAGATCCTCGGCGCGCTGGTTCATCGGGAACAGCACGACCTCGCGCAGGTTCTCTTCGCCGCACAACAGCATCACGATGCGGTCGATGCCGGGCGCGATGCCGCCGTGCGGCGGCGCGCCGAGCGAGAGCGCGCGCAACATGCCGCCGAATTTCTCCTCCAGCGTTTCCTCCGGATAGCCCGCGATTGCGAAGGCCTTCTTCATCACGTCGGGGCGATGATTGCGGATCGCGCCGGATGAGAGCTCGATTCCGTTGCAGACGATGTCGTACTGGATCGCCTTGAGCGCGAGCAGCGTGTCCTTGTCGTTTGGGTCGAGTGCGAGGAATTGCTCCGGCTCGATGTTGGGCATCGAGAACGGGTTGTGCGAGAAGTCGATCTTCTTCTCCTCCTCGCTCCACTCGTACATCGGGAAGTCGACGATCCAGCAGAACTCGAATCGATCCTTCTGGATGAGATCGAGGTCCTGCCCCACTTTGGTGCGCGCGGGCCCGGCGAATTTCACGAAGACGCTCGGATCGCCCGCGACGAAGAACACGGCGTCACCCGCCTTCAGGCTCAGTTGCGCACGCAATTGCTCGGTCCGCTCCGGTCCGACGTTGTTGGCGACCGGTCCGCGGCCGAGAGTCTGGCCGCCTTCCTCGACGAAGAAAATATAGCCGAGACCCGGCTGTCCCTCGCCCTGCGCCCACGAATTCATGCGGTCGCAGAACGCGCGCGAGCCACCGCCCGGCGCCGGGATCGCCCACACCTGGTTCTTAGGCGAAGCTTCCAGGATGCGCGCGAACACCTTGAAGCCGGAGCCGCGGAAGATCTCCGACACATCCTGCATCTCGATAGGATTGCGCAGGTCGGGCTTGTCGGTGCCGTATTTCGAAAGCGCCGTCGCAAACGGGATCAGCGGAAATTTCTGCGTCACCGGCTTGCCGTCGGCGAATTCCTCGAACACGCCGCGCATCACCGGTTCGACCGCGCCGAACACATCGTCCTGAGTGACGAAGCTCATCTCCACGTCGAGCTGATAGAACTCACCCGGCGAGCGATCGGCGCGCGCATCCTCATCGCGGAAACAGGGCGCAATCTGGAAGTAGCGGTCGAACCCCGAGATCATGGTGAGCTGCTTGAACTGCTGCGGCGCCTGCGGCAGCGCGTAGAACTTCCCCGGATGCAGCCGCGACGGCACGAGGAAGTCGCGTGCGCCTTCGGGCGAGGACGCGGTGAGAATCGGTGTCTGGAATTCGAAGAAGCCGCTCTCGCGCATGCGGCGGCGAATCGAGTCGATGATCTGCCCGCGCTTGATGATGTTGTTGTGGAGCCGCTCGCGCCGCAGATCGAGGAAGCGATACTTGAGCCGGATTTCCTCCGGATACTCCTGATCGCCGAACACCGGCATCGGGAGCTCATCGGCCTTGCTCAACACCTCGATCTCGCTCGCGAACACCTCGATCGCGCCGGTCGGAAGCTCCGGATTCTCGGTTCCGCCCGGGCGCTTGCGTGCCTTGCCGTCGACCCGGATCACCCATTCGGCGCGCAACGTCTCGGCCACCTTGAATGCCGGAGAATCGGGATCAGCCACGACTTGCGTCAGCCCGTAGTGATCGCGCAGATCGATGAACAGCACGCCGCCGTGATCGCGCACGCGATGCACCCAGCCCGACAAGCGAACGACCTCGCCGATGTTGCTCTCGCGCAAAGCGCCGCAGGTGTGGGATCGGTAGCGATGCATTGAATTCGGTCTTCGGACTGTTGGGAAAAGCGCGCGGAAAGGCGCACGCAGGCCCCGATTTGTCAAGGAAAACGGCAGCCTCGAGAGCCCCATGCCGAGCTGCCGATCGTGGCGACCGCTGCTATTTCGGCAACCGGTGCCTCGGGGGCGCACTGACCTGCCGCTCGATCAGTCGGCGGGCAACGGGCGGGTTCGGGCCAGAGTGCAGTGCGCGGAGGCGATCGCCGATTTCGGCGTCGGCATGGGTCACGCGCTGGTTATGGCGCACGTATTCCACCCAGGTGGGGCTCTCGTAGCGCTCGATCCAGAGCTCTGGATTGGCAAGGTCGCGCAGCAAGGTCCATTGACGCGCGCCGTCGCGCCGGCGAATGCGCCGGCGCTCGGACATGGCGCTGAGGAATGCATACACATCCTCGTCGCGGATGAGATACTCGACGGTGACGATGATCGGGCCGCTGCGGGGCTCGATGTCAACTTCGATTTTCGGCTCGCGCCAGCGGCTCAAAGGATCGAGATTGAGCGTCGCCAGCGGGGGCAACGGAGACCTGAGGCCGAGCGCGGCCCCGCCAACGAGCGCGCACGCTGCCGCAAGCAGCGCCTGTTCGATACCGAGATGCAGCGTCAGCCAGCCCCACAGCCAGCTCCCACCCGCCATGCCGCCGAAGGTCGCCATCTGGTAGAGCGCGATCGCGCGCCCGACGACCCAGCGCGGCGCAGACAACTGCACGATCGCGTTGAAGGTCGCGAGCGTCAGCACCCAGCATGCACCCGCCGCACACAGCGCCGGCATGGTCAGCCACATCGACGTGCTCAACGCCGCAACCGCGACGGACACGGCGAAAACAATGAATGTGATCCGCACCAGGGCTTCGCTCGTGAGCGTTCCGCGCAACCGCGCACTCACGAAAGCCCCGACGACGGCGCCGACGCCGTATCCGCCGAGCAGAATTCCGAACGTCAGCGGCCCACCCTTCACGAGATCGCGCGCAATCAGCGGCATCAGCGCGAGCGCCACGATGCCGCCGAAGCCGAAAGCGCAACCGCGCAGGATCACGCTCAGGATGTTCGGCGACATCGCGACGTAGCGCAGCCCGGCGCTCATCGCGATGCCCATCGTTTCGCGCGGCAGCAGGCGTTCCGGACGTTCGGGACGCCATCGCGCGAGCACCACGATCAGTGCGATGTAACTCATCGCGTTCAGCACGAAGGCGACCGCGGCCCCGGCCGACGCCACGATGACACCACCCAGCGCCGGCCCCACGCTGCGCGCAAAGTTGAACCCGGCGCTGTTGAGCATCGTGGCGGCCGGAATGTCCTGTCGTGGCACCATGTCGCCGACGGACGACTGCCAGGCCGGATTGTTCAAAGCGATTCCGCAGCCAATGAGAAACGTGAAGCTCAGCAGGAGCCATGGTCCAATCAGGCCCCACCATGCCAGCACCGCCAGGACGGTCGACACGGTGAACATGAAGCATTGCGCGATCAGCATGATCACGCGGCGATCGTAGTTATCGGAAACGGCGCCTGCCGCGAGCGAGAAGAGCATGACCGGCAAAGTCGTCGAAGCCTGGACCAGGGCGATCAGGTCGGGCGAGGGCGCAATCGTGGTCATCAGCCACGAGGCCGCGACGGCCTGGATCAGCCCGCCGAAATTCGAAACAACCGTCGCGATCCACACCGCCCTGAAAATCGGCTGTTGAAAGGGAACGAACGGCGAGGACGGGTGCGGTGACGAGACGCCCTCTGATCCGAGGTCGGCATCAGCAAGGTCTTCGACCGGTTGCGCATCGAGGTCGACTGGCATGCTCAAGGGCTAAGGGATGCGGCCTCCCTTGCCAACCGCGAAAAACGTTGGAACATGCCGTATGCCGCAGATGACCACCGCCGAGGCGACCGTGGCCTCGCTCATTGCGCATGGGCTGGACACGATCTACGCGCTGCCGGGCGTGCAGAACGATCATCTGTTCGATGCGCTGTTCAAGGCGCAGGACCGCATCCGCACGGTTCACACGCGGCATGAACAGGGCGCTGCCTACATGGCGCTCGGTGCTGCGCTCGCGACCGGCAAGCCGCAGGTGTGCGCGGTGGTGCCGGGCCCGGGCTTGCTCAACGCAAGTGCCGCCTTGCTTACGGCCTATTCGATGAATGCGCCGGTGCTGGCGCTGGTCGGACAGATCCCGGACCATGATATCGGCCGCAAACTGGGACAACTGCACGAAATCAACGATCAGGCTGGGATCATCGCGCGGTTGGTCGACCATTCGGCGCTGATCCCGGACGCCGAGGCGGCGCCGCGCATGGTCGCTGAGGCGTTCCGCGCCATGGCCACAGCCCGTCCAGGACCAGCCGCGCTGGAATGTCCAATCAATGTCTGGGGCAAGCCCGGCAACGTCACGCCGTGCGATCCGCTGCCCATCGCGCAGCCGGCGGTTGACGAGGATGCTCTGCGCGACGCCGCGAAGCGGCTGGCGGCTGCGAAAAATCCCATGATCGTGGTCGGCGGCGGCGCGCAAGATGCCTCGCCCGAAGTGACAACGCTCGCCGAATTGCTGCAGGCGCCGGTGCTCTGCGGATTCCGCCGCGGCCAAGGCGTGCTCGATGCCCGCAATCCGCTCGCCGTGACGCTGCCGCTCGGCCGCGAATTGTGGGCAGAGGCCGATGTCGTGCTCGCGGTTGGGACTCGGTTGTTCTTCCAGCACACGATGTGGGGCGTCGACGATGATCTCGCGATCATCGCGGTGAACGCCGACCCGGCGGAGCCCGCGAAGCATCGCAAACCCACCGTCGCGCTGATCGGCGAGGCCGGCCCGATCCTGCGGCGGCTGATCGATGTGCTGCCCGCGCAGAAACGCAAGTCGCGCAAAGATGAGATGAAGGAGCGGCAGACGAAATGGCGCGAGCGGCTATCGGTGCTGGCGCCGCAGCTTACGATCCTTGAGGCGATCCGTGCCGAGTTGCCCGAAGATGGAATTTTCGTCGACGAGGTGACGCAGGTCGGCTTTGCGGCGCGCCTCGCCCTTCCCGTCTACAAGCCGCGCAGGTTTCTCTCGCCCGGCTACCAGGACAATCTCGGCTGGGGCTTTGCCACGGCACTCGGTGCGCAGAACGCGCGGCGCGACGTGCCGGTGTTGTCGATCAATGGCGATGGCGGCTTCATGTACACCGCAAATGAGCTTGCGACCGCCGTGCGGCACCGCATTCCGCTCACCGCGATCGTGTTCTCCGATGGTTCGTTCGGAAACGTGCGCCGCATCCAGGAGGAGAGCTATGGCAACCGGCTGATCGCGAGCGACCTTGCCAATCCGGACTTCGTCAAATTCGGCGAGAGCTTCGGGGCCGCTGCTGAACGCGTGCGCACTCCGCAGGAATTGCGCGCCGCGCTGCGCCGGGGCTTCACCCGGCGCGACGGCCCGACGCTGATCGAGATGCCGGTCGGGCCGATGGCAAGCCCGTGGGATTTCATCCTGATGGGGAAGGTGCGGGGTTAACCCGCCCGATCAACGCACCTTGAACACCAGCTTGCCTCGGAGGTGCCGCGCCTCGCTCACCCGATGCGCTTCGGCCGCCTGCGACAAATCGTAGATCTTGACCTCCGGCTTGCGGATGACGCCCGCCTGATAGAGCGCGGCTACGCGCTCGAGGTGCGCGCGATCGCGGGCCGCATTTGGCCGGAGTGACGTAACATCCGGGCGGTCCGGAGCCGGCGCCTTCGGTCCGGACGCGATGAAGGCCGCACGTCCGCCGGGCTTGAGAACCGCGAATGACCGGGTCGCCACGTCTCCACCCACGGTTTCGAACACCGCGTCGCAGTTGGTCGCGACCTTGGTGAAGTCGGTGGTGTTGTAATCGATGACCTGGTCGGCACCGATGTCGCGCAGGTAGGAAATGTTGGCGGCGCTCGCGGTGGTGATGACACGAGCGCCAAGATGCTTGGCAAGCTGAATCGCAAAGCTCGCAACGCCGCCCGCACCTCCCTGGATCAGGATCGTCTCGCCGGATTTCAATTTCAGCGAATCCTCGATCGAGCTCAGAGCGGTGAGGCCCGTAAGAGCGAGAGCTGCTGCATCGACATGCGACAGCGCGGCGGGTTTCTTCGCCACAATGGCCGCACCAATCGCGACCTTTTCCGCGTAGGCCCCTTCCCGGCCCGCTTCCAGAACACCGAATACCTCATCGCCGACGCGCAAGTCCGTGACGCCAGCGCCGACCGCGCTGACGACGCCAGAGAAATCGCGCCCCAGGACCAATGGAAGCGAGGGCGCGTTGCCATAGTGATTGGAGCGAACCTTCCAGTCCGCCCCGTTTACGCTTGCCGCGAATACGTCGACGACGACTTGCCCCGGCCCCGGCGATGGGTCCGGATGGTCGCCGTATTTGATCACCTCGGGTCCGCCGAACTGTTCTATGTAGGCCGCTTTCATGACGCCTCTGCCTCCGTGTTTTCGCTTGTCGTAGTAGCCAGAATAAATGTCTAAATAACAATAAGATACCGCACAAACTTCGCTCCCATTGTTATGTCGGAAAGTCCTCCTTCGAATGTGGCCCGGCGGCGCTCCGCAACGCGCGACAGCGCCCCGCGACTCCGATAGAACCCCGTCATGGAGCCGATTACGACCACCAAGGAATTGGCCGCAGCCTGCACACGGCTGGCGAAGCACGATTTCATCACGGTCGACACGGAATTTTTGCGTGAAACAACCTATTTCCCCATCCTTTGCGTTGCACAGGTCGCGAGCGCCGACGAAGCGATCGTCATCGATGCGCTGGCCGAGGGGATCGACCTCACGCCGTTCTTCAAGCTGATGGCGAACGGCAAGGTGCTGAAGGTCTTCCACGCAGCGCGCCAGGACATCGAGATCGTCTGGCATCGCGCCAAGATCATTCCGCATCCGGTGTTCGATACCCAGGTCGCCGCGATGGTCCTTGGCTATGGCGAATCCATTTCCTACGACCAGCTCGTGCAGCGCATCACCGGCGACACGCTCGACAAGTCGAACCGTTTCACCGACTGGACGCGGCGGCCGCTGACCCCCGCGCAGCTCAAGTATGCGGTGTCCGACGTGACGCACCTGCGCGATGTCCATCGTGCGCTTTCTGCCGATATTGCCAAGCGCGGACGCGCCGACTGGGTCGGCGAAGAGATGAAGATCCTGACCTCACCGGACACCTATCGCATGGAGCCGGAGCACGCCTGGCAGCGGCTGAAGACGCGCGTGCGCAAGCCGCGCGACCTTGCGGTGCTGATGGAGATCGCCGCGTGGCGTGAACGCGAGGCACAGGCCCGCGACGTGCCGCGCGGCCGCGTGCTCAAGGACGAGGTGATCGGCGATCTCGCGGTGCAGGCGCCGACCACGCTGGAAAAGCTCGCGGGCCTGCGCTCGCTCCCGAAGGGCTTCGAGCGTTCGAAATGGGGCCATGAGATTCTCGAAGCGGTGAAGCGCGGGCTGGCGCGCGATCCGAAGTCCTTGCCGCTCCTGGAGCGTGGCCGGCAGGCGGTGAACGGCACCGCCACCCTCGAACTCCTGAAGGTTCTGCTGCGCATGACCGCCGAGCGCAACGGCGTTGCCGCCAAGGTGATCGCCACGGTGGATGATCTCGAGCAGATCGCGGCGAGCGATGACGCGGACGTGCCGGCGCTCAAGGGCTGGCGGCGCGAGATGTTCGGAGAAAAGGCGCTTGCATTGAAACACGGTCAGCTGGCGCTTGCCGTCGAAAAGCATCGCGTCGTCGCAGTCGACCGGTGACTGCGGCATCAAAGGGTGTTCATTTGGCTCGGCGGTCGGGCTAACGAGGCAAGAGTTCTTTTCGAAAGGATCGTGTCATGGCGGCAGACGGCACCTGGAATCTCACCATGAACACGCCCATGGGAGAGCGGCGCTCAACGCTCACGCTCTCGACCTCCGGCGGCACTCTGACCGGAAAGCAAGAGGCGGAAGGCAATACCACCGACATTGCCGACGGCACGGTCAGCGGTAACGACGTATCCTGGAAGGTGTCGATCACCAATCCCATGCCGCTGACCCTGACCTTCAGTGGCACAGTCGACGGCAACGCCATGAACGGGACGGCCGATACCGGCATGTTCGGCAGCTTCCCGTTCGAGGGAACGCGCGCCTAGTCCGTTTCCGATCAGCGTTTCTGCTGACTCCGATCAGCACAACGCATAAGACGGATCGCCCCAGTTGTGGTAGTCTCGCTGCACTCGAAGCGAGGTTATCGCCATGCGCCTCGTCACACGCGATCTGCCGCTCGTCCCGCTGCTGCTGCCGGTCGTCGCCATCGGCCTGTTTCCGCTGGTGATGCTGCCCCTGCTCGGTTTTCTCGGCTTCGTCGTGCTGGGCATTCTGATCGGCTTTGCGGCCGTGATGGCCGAACTCGAAGAGCAAGGGGCGCACACCGCGCACGTGATCAGTCACGGCAGCCTGAACCGCGCCGAGCACGCCGGCTACAGCCTGGAAATGCAGAAGCTGATGCGCTCGCTGTTCGCCGTGAAGATCGTCAGCGTGGGGCTGATCATTCTCGGCGCCGGTGGATTCATCATCCGGCAGTACAGTTAGCTTTCACCTTTCGGGATCAGGCTCTAAGCCTCGATCACAGGCTCGCGGCCGATCAGCCGCGCAAGCTGGCGCAAGCGATTGAACAGACGATCGCCATCGAGCGTCTTGAACTTGCCGCGCAACTTGAGTTTCAGCCTGCCCCGTTCGACCACCATCGGGGTCTGCGGCAGTACGCCCGGCATTGAGGCGGAGATGAGATAAGCGACGCGCAAGGCGGCGCCGAGCACACGCGCGCGATCGAGCATCCGCGCCGAGGCAAGTTCGCGCACATGCGGCGACAACTCATCGTCCACCAGCCCGACATGGCGGAAGAACACGGCCAGCGCCAGGAACGTGCGGCCCGGGTGATCCACCGCGACAAACGCAGCGTTCGCGATGATGTTGAGGGACTGCTCACCGCGATAGTCCGGATGGGCGCGCCAACCGATATCCGCGAGCAGGCACGCGGCATGGCGCAGACGCACTTCCTCCAAGGTTTCGTCGAGACCCGATGAAGCCATGAAGCGGTCGGTCCAGCGGATCAATTCCTGGCCATGCTCGGGCGAGCGCGAACGCAGGATGTTGAGCTCCTGCGCGGCGGCGATCAGGCCGTCCTTGACGCGTTCCCGCGCGGGAAGCTCGGAGTAGAGCAGTCCCTCGCGAACCCCGAGCGCCGAAATCACGATGTCGCGTGGGCGCGCGATGCGCACCACGTGCTCGAGCACCAGCGCTGCATACGCGAGCAGCGGGCGCCGCGCCTCGTTCACCATCTCGATGCGCGAGAGCATCTCGGGATCGACGCGCGCCACGAGGCGCGAGAATTCCATCGCCTCACGTGCCGGAATGACGTAGCCATGCATCACGTGCAGCGGATACCCGGTCTGCCACATGTGCAGGCGCGCGAGTGCGCGCCACGTGCCGCCCACGGCGTAGAACGCACGCCCTTCTCCGCGGCGCAGCAGTGGCACGCCCGCGAGCGTCTTGCTGACGATCTTTTCGGCCTTCTTGACGGACCTCTCCGCCAGGTCCTGCAGCGCGAGGCTGCCGAGCGGAAGTGTCACGCCGCTGCGGACCGTCTGACGCCGCACATCGATCAGTTCGAGCGAGCCGCCGCCAAGATCGCCGACGATCCCATCGGGTTCATAGAGTCCGGAGATCACACCGAGCGCCGAATATTGCGCTTCCTGCTTTCCGGTCAGCACCGCGATGTGCTTGCGGCAAATGCGCTCGGCAGCCGCAATGAACTCAGGCCCGTTCACCGCATCGCGGCAGGCGGCTGTCGCGACGCACCACACCTGCTTCACATGGCCGATATCGCATAGTGCGCGGAAGCGGCGCAGCGCCTCGAGCGCCTTCTCGACCGCGTCCGCGGCGAGCAGTCCGGTCGATTGCACCTCGCGACCGAGACCGGCGAGCACCTTCTCATTGAAGATCGGCGTCGGCGCTCGCGTCAGCCCCTCGTAGATCACGAGGCGCACCGAGTTCGAACCGATGTCGATGACGGCGATCGGAGCCCCATGATAGAGGCGCCCTTGGGCGAAACTGAGCGGACGGGATCTAAGCGCGCTCGCGGCGGCGCGTAAGGCTGCGGGGCGAGGACTCTTTGAGCGATTTGCCACGGCCCGAAAGGCTCGGATTGGTCATGAAGTATTTGTGGGCGTTGAACGGCTCTTCGCCCGGCGCGGCCTTGATACGCATCGAGGTGCCGTCGGGCAAGAGGTTCCAGCTCTGCTCGTTATCCTTCAGATTCGCCACCATGATCTGGTCCAGCACCTGCTCGTGAACGGTGGCGTTGAGAATGGGACAAAGCACCTCGACGCGCCGGTCGAGGTTGCGCGGCATCATGTCGGCCGAGGAGATGTAGACCGGCGCCTTGCGGTGCGGCAGTCCAAAGCCGCCGCCAAAGCAATAGATCCGGCTGTGCTCGAGGAATCGGCCGATGATCGATTTGACGCGGATGCGCTCGGAGAGACCCGGGACACCTGGCCGCAGGCAGCAGATGCCGCGCACAATGAGGTCGATCTCGACGCCGGCGCGCGAAGCATCGTAAAGCGCATCGATAATCTCAGGATCGACGAGAGAATTCAGTTTCATCCAGATCGCGGCTGGTTTTCCGGTCTTCGCATGCGCGATCTCGTCGGCCACGTGATCGAGCATCCGTTTCTTCAGGTTGACCGGCGAGACGGCCATTTTTTCCAGTTCGGCGGGCTCGGCATAGCCGGTGATGAAATTGAAAATGCGTGCGACGTCGCGTCCAATGACGGGATCGGATGTGAAGAAAGAGAGATCAGTGTAGATGCGCGCGGTGACCGGATGATAGTTGCCCGTTCCAACGTGCACGTAGGTCTTCAACGACTTGCCTTCGCGACGCACGACCAGCGAAAGCTTGCCGTGCGTCTTGAGCTCGATGAAGCCGTAAACCACCTGCACACCGGCGCGTTCAAGGTCGCGCGCCCAGCGAATATTGGCTTCCTCATCAAACCGCGCCTTCAATTCAACGAGTGCCGTAACCGTCTTGCCCGCCTCGGCAGCTTCCGTGAGCGCTTTCACAATCGGAGAATCCGATGAGGTGCGATAGAGCGTCTGCTTGATGGCGACCACGTTGGGATCGCGCGCCGCCTGGTTGAGGAATTGCACCACGACGTCGAAGGACTCATACGGATGGTGGACGATCAGGTCCTTCTGACGAATCGCCGCGAAGCAGTCGCCGCCCTGATCGCGAATACGTTCCGGAAAACGCGGGTTGTAAGGAATGAATTTCAGATCGGGACGATCGATCGCAACGAGCTGCGAGAGCTCATTGAGCGCAAGCACGCCGTCGACCAGAAACACCTCGTCGTTGGCAACGCTCAGCGCGCGCTGCACGAAGGCGCGCAGCTCGGCCGGCATCGTTGCGTCAACCTCGAGGCGGATCACGGACCCGCGGCGCCGGCGCTTGAGCGCCGACTCGAACAGGCGGACCAGATCCTCGGCTTCCTCCTCGATTTCGACATCGCTGTCTCGTATGACGCGGAAGCCGCCCTGCCCTTTGACGACGTAGCCCGGGAAGAGACGGCCAATGAACAGTCCGGTCGCCTGTTCCAGCGCGATGAAGCGCTGTTCGCCGCTCTCATGGTCAGGCAAGCGGATGAAGCGATCCACCGTGCCCGGCACGCGGATCAGCGCATTCATGCCCCTGCCGTCACTCGTGCGCGCAAGCTGCAGCGCAATCGTGAAGCCGAGATTGGGGATGAAGGGGAATGGATGCGCGGGGTCGATCGCGAGGGGAGTCAGCACCGGGAAAATGTGATGGAGGAAATAGTCCTCCAGCCATGATTTCTCGACCTTGCTGACGTCGGCGCCGTCCACGAGGACGATGTTGTCCTTGCGCAAATCATCGCGCAGCGCACGCCACCGCGCCTGCTGGTCTGTTGCGAGGCTGCCCACAGCCTCGCCGATGCGGGTGAGTTGCTCGGCGGGCGTCAGCCCGTCCGGGCTCCGCTCGACGATGCCTTCGCGCACCTGATCCTTGAGGCCGGCGACGCGCACCATGAAGAATTCATCGAGGTTGTTGGCCGAGATCGACAGGAACCGCAGCCGCTCCAGCACCGGGTGGTTTTCGTTCTCGGCCTCCTCCAGCACGCGCCGGTTGAAATGCAGCCAGGAAAGCTCGCGGTTGATGAACCGTTCAGGGCTGGTGGGAAGTTCGGGCAGCGGAACCGTGACCGGCGCCGCCACGGTCGCGCCGGAGGGCCGAAACTCCACCGTGGTGGATTCTTCGGTCAGAACAAGAGCTTCATTGCGGTCAGCCATCATGCCGCGCCGGGGTTCACCAAGGAAACTAACGAGACCGAATGACGGTTCGGTGACATGATGCCGCCGGACCGGGGGGCGGCGTCAAGCACCGCTTCCCCCTTGTTGTCGGACATGGTTGCAGGGGGCATTCCAGGCAATGGAAGGGGGTGATGCGGCAGCATCGGTGCAGGGCTACCGAGATACCGTCATTGCCGCGGCGTGCCTGGGGCTGGTCTGGCTCGGCGACGCGCTAATTTATGTCGTCCTGCCGCTCTACCCCGCTGCCTTTGGCGTGGAGGTCGCCTCTGTCGCCATCCTCTTGTCGGTCAACCGGGTCATTCGCATCGTCGGCTACGGCTGGGTCTCGCCGCTCTCGCGCCGGTTCGGCGCGAACACCCTGACGGCCGCGGCCTGCGCGGCAGCCGCCATCTCGACGCTCGCTTACGGACTCCTCAGCGGCTTCGTGCTGCTCTTCATCGCGCGCCTGATGTGGGGCGGAGCCTACGGCGTGATCAATCTCACCAACACCGCCTATGCGTATGGCGACGGCCATCGCGCCGGCACACGGGTGGGGTTGAATCGCGCGGTGAGCACGCTCGGACCAGTCCTCTCGCTGGCGCTGGGCGGCTGGCTGGTCACGCAAGTCGGCCCGCAGGGAGTCTTCACCATTTACGGCCTGGTCGGTCTGCTTGCCGTGCCGCTCGCGCTGTCGCTGCCGCGACTGCGCCAGACCGTCGGCGATGCACAAGCGGCCGCAAAGGGCCGATGGATGCCAAGCCCGCTCAACGTCATGTTCTTCGTGGTCGCGCTGGGCGCCGACGGCGTGTTCACCGCGACGCTCTCGACACTGCTCGCCGACCTCATTCCAGTGACCTCTGCATTGATCGGCGCAGGATTGCTGCTTGCCGGCAATCGGCTCACCTCCGTCATCCTTGCCTTCGTCAGCGGTCCGATCGTGGACCGGCTCAAGGCGCACCGCCTGCTTGCTCCCTGCTGCGTCGTGGTTGCCATCGGCCTTACCGCGATCGCGGCGGGCTACGTGTACTCGGGTTCAGTCGTTCTGATTTTCGCCCGCGTCGTGTTCGCAATCGTCGGACCTATCGTAGCCGCCGAGCAGTCGACCGACCGGATCGGTGCGATTGCGGCCTATGCAACCTGGTCCGATGTCGGTCTCGCGGCGGGCGCGTTCATCGGCATCATGGGCATGGAGCTGCTCGGATATCCGTTGACGTACACCGCGCTCGGCGCTGTGACGCTTGCGGCCGTCATCTGGTTCACGGTTGTCCAAGCAATTCAGAGGCGAGCGCGCGCGTGACCGGGCGCTTCTGCCGCAACGCCTCGCGGTCAAGGTCGTCGACAGTGACGCGCGCCGCCGCAAACGAGCGCTCGATGCGCGTCGACAGATAGGCGATCAATGCCTCGTCGACGGCGAGCTGACGGTCCGCGAACAGCTTGACCATCACGGCGCGCAACAGGGCATCGCCGGGCGCGCTGAGTTCCACCGTCGGGATGGCCCGCAGCCGCGACGCGAGATCGGCAAGACCGACGCGCCAAGTTGCCGGTGGCGACCGTACCGTCATCAGCACAAATGCCTCGTGCTGGCGCATCAGGTTGAGCAGGTGAAACAGCGAAGGCTCGTCGACTTTTTCGGACGCGTCCTCGATCACGAGCGCCCCGGTTGCGAGCGCCGCAGGCAGGCTGGTTTCGCCGAGCGCGCGTGCCGAGATGCGCCGCGCGCCCGCGATGTCCGCCCAGATCGCCGCCAGATGGCTCTTGCCCGATCCCTCCGGGCCGACCAGCGCCAGCGCGCGATCGGGCCAGTCCGGCCATCGCTCGACCAGGCTGAGCGCAGCCTCGTTCGAGGCACCGACAAGAAAGTCCTCACGCGAAAAATTCTCCGCGTGCGGCAGCACCAGCGCCAACTGACGCGGGATGCTCATTGCGTCTGGTCCGACCCGCCGCGTTTGACCGAGGTGAAACCGACCGGGCCGGTAGCCGCCTCGCCGGTATAAAACGAGCTCTCCAGGTAGCGCCGCAGCGCGAAGCGCGCGAGAACGCCGAGGATCGCGGCAAGCGGCACCGCGATGAGCAGGCCGACGAAACCGAGCAGATAGCCGAACGCGAACAGCGCAAACATCAGCCAGACCGGATGCAGGCCAACACTCTCGCCCACCAGCTTGGGCGCGAGGACGTAGCCTTCGAGAAATTGCCCAACAAAGAAGATCGCCAGCACGATGATGATGGGGGTGTATTCCGGCCAGAACTGGGCGACCGCAACGCCGCCGGCGAGTACCAGCCCGGTCATCGAGCCCACATAGGGAATGAACGTGATGATGCCGGAGGCAAGCCCGATCAGCAGGCCGAAACTCAATCCGACCAGCGTCAAACCGACTGCATAATAGGAGCCAAGGATGAGACAGACCGCGGTCTGGCCGCGGACAAAGCCAGCGATGGCGTCATCCATTTCGCGCGCCAGCCCGCGCACCGTCTCGCGATGCTGAAGTGGAATCCAGTGGTCGACCGCCGCCACCATCCGGTTCCAGTCGTAGAGCAGATAGAACGCCACCACCGGCGTCACGACCACGAGCGAGAAGATCGAGAGCAGCGCCTGTCCGCCCGCCCAGAGCGACTTGACGAAGGTAGTGAGCCAGCCGAGGCCTTGCTTCACGAGGTCGCCGACTTGTGCGTCGGCGACCCCCTCGCCGAGGATCTTACGCAGCCACTCGCGGTTCGGATCCATTGCAACCGACTGAATGCGGGCAACGTAACCCGGCAGATTGTCGACGAAGGCGCCAAGCTGTCCGGAGATGATCGGCACGAACACCAGAATGAGCGCAACGAACAGAAGCAGCACGGCGCCAATGATGACCAGCGTCGCGGCAAGGCGGTTGATGCCCATGCGCTCCAGCCGGTTGGCGAGCGGATCGAGCAGGTATGCGAGCGCCATGCCGGCGACGAACGGCAGCAGAATTTCGCGCAGCACGTAGAGCACGAGTACGCCGACGATGAACGTCAGCACCCAGAACGTCATCTGACGCGTGAACGTCATCCCGCTCGCCTCACCGCGCCTCGACCCTAGCATAGGGTGGGCCGGACAGCGCGCTCAGCGATGCACGCCGTTGGCGCCCATGTGGAGAACCCACTCGCGCAGATAGACCGCAACCGAGGCAAGGGTGAGCGCTGCGACCGCCGCCATGGTCAACTGCAGCACCCAACCCGCGTCGAAGCCGAAGCCGAGCGAGGCGAGCGCGAGGCCAACGAGCAGAAGCTGCACCGCCGTGTTGATCTTGGAAACCATGTGCGGCTTCACGCTCACCGGCTTGTTCACGATCCAGGAGAAGATGACCCCGCCGACGATCAACAGGTCGCGCGAAACGACCAGAATCACGAGCCAGCGCGGCAACGCATCCACGATGCCGAGCGAAACATAGATCGAGACAATCAGCACTTTGTCGGCAAGCGGATCGAGATACTTGCCGAGCTCGCTGGTCATGTCGAAACGCTTGGCGAGGAAGCCGTCAACCCCGTCGCTGACCCCCGCTGCGGCAAACAGCAGGAACGCGAACAGCATCTGGTTCGACGCGATCGCCCACACCACGACGGGTACGAGCAGGATGCGCGCCAGTGTAATAAGGTTCGGAATACTCATGGCCCCGGCAGCGAAGTTCTGGATTGGCAAATAAGCCGCGCAACCGGCCTTGCCAAGCGTTTGCGGACAACTACGGCTAAGCCATTGCGCGGTCCGCCTTTTGCTCGTAGGGCAAACCGCATGAAGAACGGCCTCACCTACGCGCAGTCGGGCGTCGATATCGATGCCGGCAACCGCATGGTCGAGCTGATCAAGCCGCTGGTGCGGGCGACCGCGCGGCCCGGCGCCGATGCCGAAATCGGCGGTTTCGGCGGCCTGTTCGACTTGAAGCGCGCGGGCTTCAAGGACCCGGTTCTGGTCGCGGGCACCGACGGCGTTGGCACCAAGGTGATGATCGCGATCGAGACCGGCCGGCACGAGACGATCGGGATCGATCTTGTCGCAATGTCGGTGAATGATCTGGTCGTGCAGGGCGCGGAACCGCTTTTCTTTCTCGACTACTTTGCGTGCGGAAAGCTCGCTCCGGATATCGGCGCGCAGGTGGTGAAGGGCATCGCCGCCGCCTGCAGCGAGGCGCGCTGCGCGCTGATCGGCGGCGAAACCGCCGAGATGCCAGGACTCTACAAGGGCGGCGACTACGACCTAGCGGGCTTCGCCGTCGGCGCCGTGGAGCGCGACCAGATCCTTCCACGCGGCGTGTCGGCGGGTGACGTCGTGCTCGGCCTGGCCTCCTCCGGGCTGCATTCGAACGGGTTCTCGCTTGCGCGCAAGGTCGCTGGAATTTCCGGGCTCGCCTGGAACGCACCGTGCCCCTTCGCGCCGGATGTGACGTTGGGCGAAGCGATGCTCGTTCCGACGCGCATTTACGTGCGCGCGTGCCTTGCGGCGATCCGCGAAGCAGGCGGCGTGAAGGCGCTGGCGCACATCACAGGCGGCGGCTTCACCGAGAACATCCCGCGCGTGCTCCCGGATGGACTTGCCGTGCACATCGATCTTTCCCGCGTGCCGGTGCTGCCGGTCTTCAAGTGGCTCGCCAGGACGGGCGGCATTGCCGAATCCGAAATGCTGCGCACCTTCAATTGCGGTATCGGTATGATTGCGATCGTGGAAGCGGCCAAGGTTGACGCCGTGACGAAGCTGCTTGCCCGCGAAGGCGAACAGGTCGTCCGCCTCGGCGAAGTCGTCACCGCGCGGGCGGATAAGCCGCGCGTCATCTATGACGGCCACCTCGCGCTCTCATGACCCGCAAGCGCGCCGCCATCCTGATTTCAGGGCGCGGGTCCAACATGGTGGCGCTGATCGAGGCCGCGAAGGCTCCCGACTATCCGGCTGAGATTGCGCTTGTTGTATCGAACGTCCCTGAGGCCGCCGGACTTGACCGCGCCCGCGGGGCCGGAATCGCCACCGAGGTCGTCGACCACAGACCCTTCGGCAAGGACCGGGACGCGTTCGACCGCCGGCTCGATGCAACACTTGAGGCCCACCGCGTCGACATCGTTTGCCTTGCGGGATTCATGCGCGTGCTCAGCCCGTGGCTCGTCGAGCGCTGGAATGGCCGGCTGATCAACATCCATCCGTCGCTGTTGCCGGAGTTCAAGGGGCTGCACACCCACGAACGCGCGCTCGCCGCGGGCGTAAAGCAGCACGGCGCGACCGTGCATTTCGTCGCTCCGGAGCTCGATTCGGGGCCGATCATCGAACAGCAAAGCGTGCCGGTGCTCCCCGGCGACACGCCCGAATCACTCGCGGCCCGCGTGCTCGAGGTCGAGCACCGCATCTATCCGCTCGCGCTCAAGCGCCTCGCGGAAGGCCGCGCGTAGTTCCGCAGAAACAAAAACCCCCGGCCGCGAGGCCGGGGGCTACGGGTTTGAAGCCGGAGGTAAGTCCGGCGAAGGCCGCCTCAGGCGACCTTGAGGTTCTCCGCCGAGCTCTTCCCGCGATTGCTGACGAGTTCATACTCCACAGTCTGACCTTCGTTGAGCGTGCTCAAACCTGCGCGCTCCACGGCCGAGATGTGAACGAAAACGTCCTTATCTCCAGTCGACGGCTTGATGAACCCATAGCCCTTGGTCGGGTTGAACCATTTGACGGTGCCTTTTTGCACGTCAGTCTCCTAGTGTATCGAAGTCAAAGATGACGCGAAGCGCATCGCTGCACGCCGCGCCACAACCCGGATCTTGAGGTGGTTCCGAAAACAAGCGCCCCGCAAGGAACGCAATCTGGTGCCGCCGCCAAAAACCGATTGCCGGCGCAAGAGAGACGAAAAATGCGGCCATTGCAAGACCAAACGGAGTCAACTCATTGCGAGCGGCACTGGCGCCTCGTAGTCTGCAATGCTCCGGATCG
>Ga0310810_10001211_pt1 | contig 26780 bp, 26 predicted proteins | sample NCmetagenome_FD_207641 | JGI IMG/M metagenome (GOLD analysis project Ga0310810, IMG submission 207641) | Soil microbial communities from experimental microcosm in Duke University, North Carolina, United States - NC | ecosystem: Engineered > Artificial ecosystem > Soil microcosm > Unclassified ...
CGGAGGCGGCGCTGGCCAAGTTCCAGCTGGATGTCGAGAGCCCGGCGGGCACCACGGTCATCCTGGCGGCCGGGTCGGGGGCGCGGCTGATCGTGCGCACCGTGGCCAAGGGATCCGAATCGGGTCGGGAGCTTCCCGGCGGGCCCGACGTGGTGCTGCTGGACGACCAGGTTTACTCGCTGCTGTCCCAGGTCGCCGACCTCGCGACGCCGGCGGGACGCCCGCTCACGGCGATCTACCCCCGCACGGGACGGCGCCTGGCGCTCACCGCGCGGCGCGAAGCAGCTGGCGAAGGCGGTGGAACGCGAACGCTCGTGAGTGGCGATCTGAGCGCCACCGTGGTCACCGACCAGGCCGGGCGAGTGGTCCGGGTCGAGCTGCCGGGCCAGAACATCGTCGTGCAGCGAGCCGAGTAGTCCCCCCTCCTCGCAAGTCGTTGACCGACACTTCGGATCCCCGCCTTTGTCGCAACCTGAAACCTGTGCGACGAGGCTGCCGTATTAGGCACCGGTCACGTCCATACCGTAAAGGGCACCATCCATGAAATGCTTGGTCGGTCTCGTCGCGCTCGTCGCGTGTCTGCCGATCGCCGCCGCCGCGCAGGACACCACCTCCCACTCGGTGGCCGACACGCTGGTTTCACCACGGGTGGCACCGACCGTCTCGCTGTCGTTGGCGGACGCGCTCGACCGTGCCAACCACGAAAGCCCGGCCTACCGCCAGGTCCTCAACAACGCGAGCCCCGCGCGCTGGGGGGTGCGCAACGCCTACGGCACCTTCGTGCCGACGGTGACCGCCAACGGCAGCATGGGGTACACCGGGTCGGGCCGGACCGACATCGGCGGCGGTTTCATTCAGACCACCTCCGCATACCTCACCTCGGGCTACAGCCTCATGCTGAACTGGCAGCTCGACGGTCACGTGCTCTCGGGTCCGGGACAGCAGAAGGCGCTGCAGAAGGCCACGGACGAGGATATCAGCGGCGCCGGGGTGCAGCTCAAGTTCGACATCACGACCCAATACCTGAATGCGAAGCAGGCGGCGGCGCAGGTGGACGTGGCCCGCCAGCAGGTGCGTCGCAACGCCGACTTCCTGACCTTGGCGCAGGCGCGCTACCGGGTGGGCCAGGCCACCCTGCTGGACGTGAGGCAGGCCGAGGTGACCAAGGGGCAATCGGACGTCGCCCTGCTCCGCGCGGTCCAGCTGGACAATGAGGCCAAGCTCGAGCTGCTCCGCCAGATGGGTGTCGAGCCGCCGGTGCCCGTGGAGCAGATCGCCCTCAGCGACTCCTTTCCGGTGACACCGCCCGAGTTCCAGGTGGATCAGCTGCTTGCACTCGCCGACCAGGAGAACCCCTTGCTGCGCTCCCTGCGGGCCCGGCAGAGTGCCGCAAACTGGGACGTTCGGGCAGCCAAATCGGAGTTCCTCCCCACCCTGGCGGTGCAAGCCGGATGGAGCGGGTTCACCCAGGAGCTGACCGACGAGGAGCTGCTGGTGGGGACCGCCACGTCCGGCGCTCAGGGGCTCTCGGCGCAGTGCCAGTACGACAACCAGGTCAAGACCGCGCTCGCTCTGGGCGGGGTCCAGAACTGCTTCCAGCCCTACGGGCTCAACAGCACCGGCACGGCGCTCACGCCGGCCGCCCAGCAGAACCTGCTCAACACCAACAACGTCTTCCCCTTCGACTACACTGCCCAGCCGTTCTTCGCCGCGCTTCGCGTCTCCCTGCCGATCTTCACCGGCTTCGGCCGGTCACTCCGGCTGAGCGAAGCGCGAGCGGCAGAGGATGACGCCGACGAGGACGTGCGCGCCCGCCGGCTCGCGGTGCGCACCGACGTCCGCGCCCGCCACCTGGGACTCGTCGCCTCCTACCGGGCCATCGCGGTGCAGGAAGCGAACCGCGTCTCCGCCCGCGACCAGCTCCGCCTGGCCCAGGACCGCTATCGCCTCGGCGCCGGCACGTCGCTCGAGGTCTCCGACGCCCAGAGCGCGGTGCAGCAGGCCGAGGGGGATTACGTGAACGCGGTGTACTTCTATCACAAGGCCGTCGCGGCGCTGGAGGCCGCGGTGGGACGCCCACTCCGCTAACGAGGGACGCACATGTCGCGTGGGATGAAGGTCGGTTTGACGCTGGGCATCCTGGTGCTGGCGGGCGGCGGCTTCGCCGGGTTCAAGATCCGGCAGAAGAAGCACGCCGGGGCCGAGGTCCGTATGGAGCAGGTCGGCCGACGGGACCTGGTCAGCGCCGTCACCGCCAGCGGCAAGATCGAGCCCAAGACCTCGGTCGACATTTCGGCCGATATCACCGGCCGCATCGTCAAGATCGCGGTGCGTGAAGGCGACCTGGTGAAGAAGGGACAGTTCCTGATCCAGATCGATCCGGCCCAGTATCAGGCCGCCGTCTCCCGGGCGGAGGGCGTCGTGGCCTCCACTCAGGCCACGATGCTGCAGACCCGGGCCAGCCGCGACCAGGCGGAGCGGTCATGGCGCCGCGCCCGGGAGCTGAGCCAGGCGGGCGCGAACCTGATCGCGCCGGCCGCGGTCGAGGACTACAAGACCGCGCTCGACGTAGCCCAGGCGACCTACGAAGCCACCGGGGCGCAACTGAGCCAGTCCCGGGCCAGCCTGCAGGAGGCCCGGGACAACCTGGCCAAGACCCGGCTGGTCTCGCCCATCGCCGGCCGGGTCACCCGCCTCGCGGTCGAGGAGGGTGAGGTGGCGGTGCCCGGCACGTTCTCCAAGGAAACCGGCCTCCTCATGACGGTGGCCGATCTCTCGGTCATCCTGGCCAAAGTGCAGGTGGACGAGACCGACGTGGTGCGCCTGACGCCGGACGATTCGGTCGAGGTGACCATCGACGCCTACCAGGACACCACCTTCGTGGGCCGGGTCACCCGGGTGAGCCACAGCGCCCAGCTCACCGCCACCCAGACCGCCTCCGGCTCCAACGACCGGGCCGTGGACTTCGACGTCGAGGTCACCCTGCAGGATCCGCCGGAGGACATCCGCCCCGACCTGAGCTGCACCGCCCGCGTGGTGACCGACACCCGGAGCAATGCGCTCAGCATTCCGATCATCGCACTCACCGTGCGGGACCACGAGCGGGTGCCCAACGAGACCAGCGAGAACACCCCGCCGGCCGACACCCTCAAGGCCAAGCGGCGGAATCGCGAGGCCGAAGGGGTCTTCGTGGTCCGGGACGGCATCGCCACGTTCCGGCCGGTAAAGGTCGGCATCGCGGGGGACGAGTACTTCGAGGTGCTGGACGGCGTACGCGAGGGCGAGACCATCGTGGGCGGGACCTACCAGGCGATCCGCGACCTCAAGGACGGCGACAAGGTCCGCCAGGCCGACACCACCGCCACCGAGCGCGAGGCGGCGTCGTGACGGCGGTGATCCGGATCAAGGAGCTGACCCGGGCCTACGAGATGGGCACCGAGCGGATTCTGGCGCTGCGGGACGTCACCCTCGATATCGCGCGCAACGAGTACGTCGCGATCATGGGGCCCTCGGGCTCAGGCAAGAGCACCATGATGAACCTGCTCGGCTGCCTCGACACCCCGACCAGCGGCGAGTACTGGCTCAACGGCGAGGAGGTATCCCGCCTTTCGGACGACGCGCTGGCGCGGGTGCGCAATCGCGAGATCGGGTTCGTGTTCCAGACCTTCAACCTTCTCCCCCGGGCTACGGCGCTGCACAACGTAGAGCTGCCGCTGGTGTACGCCGGCGCGAGCGGCCGGGAGCGGCGGGAGCGGGCGCTCCAGGCGCTTCACCGGGTGGGCCTGGCGGACCGGGTGCACCACCGCCCCAACGAGCTCTCCGGCGGCCAGCGCCAGCGGGTGGCGATCGCCCGGGCCCTGGTGAACCAGCCCAGCATCCTCCTGGCCGACGAGCCGACCGGCAACCTCGACAGCGTGACCAGCGAGGAGATCATGCAGGTCTTTGCCGAGCTGCATCGCGGCGGCCAGACGGTCATCATGGTGACCCACGAGCCCGACATCGCGGCCCACGCGGAGCGCACCGTCGTGCTGCGCGACGGGCGGCTGGAATCCGACCGGCGGGCAGAATTCGACCGCCCGGAGCCCCTCGCCGTCGCGGCCGGCGCGCGGTAGCCGCGTCCTGTCATGTCGCTGCTCGAGGCCGTCCGCTTCGCCTTCCGCACCATCCGGGCCCAGAAGCTCAAGAGCTTCTTCTCCCTCGTCGGGGTGCTCATCGGGGTCACCTTCCTGATCGCGGTGGTGTCGGTAGTCCAGGGTATGAACCGGTACATGGTGGACCGGTTCGCCAACGCCCTGGTCGGTGCCAACACCTTCGAGCTCCGCCAGCGGCCCAGCATTCTGACGGACGACGTCCCCGAGGACGTCTGGCGGGAGTGGCGCCACCGGCCCCGCATCAGCTACGACGACGCCGACTACGTCCGGGAGCGGATCCGCACCCCGGCCACCTTCGCCAAGTTCTGCTCCGACCGGGTGAACGTGAGCTACGGCGGCAAGGTGGCCAAGGACGTCGATTTGGTGGGCACCGAGGAGACCTACTTCAAGATTCGGAATTACGAGATCACCGCCGGTCGGGCCTTCACCGCCCAGGAAGTCCGTGCGGCCACGCCCGTGCTGGTGGTCGGCAGCGAGCTCGCCGACAAGCTGATCCCTCGGCTCGACCCGATCGGGAAGACGGTCCAGATCGGCGGCCTGCCCTACCGCATCATCGGCGTCGTCGCCAAGCAGGGAACGCTATTCGGGATCTCGCTCGACAAGTTCGCCGTCATGCCCTTCAACGCGCCCGGGCGCCGGCTGATCTGCCCGATCAACATCCTGGACGCGTTCATCGTGCGGACCGACGATCCCACCCGGATGCAGGACGCCCTGGCCGAAGCCGAAGCGGCGATGCGCGCCCGGCGGCAGCTCAAGCCGGACCAGGCCAACAACTTCGCCTTCCAGACCGCGGAGGGCGCCCTGAGCACCTGGCAGAAGATCTCCCGGATCCTTTTCCTCGCGTTGCCCGGTCTCGTGGCCATCTCGCTGGTGGTGGGCGGGATCGTGATCATGAACATCATGCTGATGGCCGTGAGCGAGCGGACCCGCGAGATCGGCATCCGCAAGGCGCTGGGCGCGCGGCGACGGGACATCCTCGCCCAGTTCGTGGTGGAGGCGGCGGCCCTCTCGTCGGCCGGCGCGGTGCTGGGAATCGGCCTGGGACTGCTCCTGGCATGGGTGGTGAAGGCGCTCACCCCGCTGCCGGCGGCGGTCGCGCCCTGGTCGGTGGCGGTCGGGGTAGTGCTCGGTGTGACGGTGGGCGTCGCAGCCGGGGTCTACCCCGCGAGCCGGGCTTCCCGCCTCGACCCGATCGTGGCGCTGAGGGCCGAATGAGCCGCCGCACCGGCCTCGGCCTCATGTCCCGCGGGATCGAGGGAGCGGGCATCGCGCTCGACTCCTTGCGCTCCAACAAGGTTCGGGCGGCCCTTACGATCCTGGGCGTCGCCATCGGGGTCACGGTTGTGATCGCCATGGCCTCCGCGATCACGGGGATCAACCGGAGCATCACCGGGATCCTCGAGTCCGCCGGCCCCAAGACCTTCTTCGTCTTCCGGTATTTCTCCGGGGGCCTCGAGGTCTCCGACGGCTCGGACGAGATGAGCCCCTGGCGCCGGATGCCAGAGCTCACCATGGAAGAGGCTGAGCTGATCCGGCAGCTGCCCGCCGTCCGGGAAGTGAACGTGGAGGAGTCCACCGAGGGGCCGGTGGGCTACGAAGGGGTGAACCTGAGCGGGGTGCACATCGCCGGCCTGAGTCCGACCTGGATCCAGGTCAACGGCGGCGACATCCTGGCCGGCCGCAACTTCACCCAGCTGGAGTACGCCGCGTCGGCCCGGGTGGCGGTCATCAACGACAAGCTGGCCGAATCGCTCTTCCCCGGGCTCGATCCGATCGGCCGGAAGATCAAGATCTACGGCCAGCCCTTCGAGGTGGTGGGGCTGCACACCGAGGCGGCCTCACTGTTCAGCGACGCCAGCGACCCCCGGCTCGCGATTCCGCACACCACCTTTACCAAGATCGCCGACTACTGGCGCGGGTGGATGGAGATCGCGGTGGTACCCGCCGAGACGGCGACGGTAAACGAGGCCCAGGACCAGGTCACTGCCGCGCTCCGGACCCATCGCGGTCTCCATCCGGGGCAGGACAACAACTTCGCCCTGGTGACCCAGGACCGGATGCTCCAGGCCTTCAACAGCATCACCGCCGGCTTCTTCGTGGCCATGATCACCCTGTCCAGCGTGGGGCTCATGGTGGGCGGCATCGGGGTCGTCGCGATCATGATGATCTCCGTCACCGAGCGCACCCGCGAAATCGGGGTCCGCAAGGCACTGGGCGCCACCCGGGGGGAGATCCTCTTCCAGTTCCTGGTAGAGGCGGCGACACTGACGCTGGTCGGGTGCCTGATCGGGATGGCGCTGGGCGCGGGAGTGGCATGGGGGGTGCGCTCCTTCACGCCCATTCCGGCCGCGGTGCCGCTGGGCGCGGTCGTGGCGGCGGTGATTTCCTCGATCCTGACCGGGGTGCTCTTCGGACTGTACCCGGCCGGCAAGGCCGCCCGGCTGGATCCGGTGGAGGCATTGAGGTACGAGTAGGAGGGGAACGGGGAAGGAGGAAAGGGGAAGGTGGCATAGGATGAGCTTCTCGCGAGCCCTTCCCCTTTCCCCCTTCCCCCTTCCCCGTTTTTCTTTCCCTCCCATGCCCCTCCTCGAGGCACTGCGGCTTGCGCTCCAGGCGATCTGGTCCAGCAAGCTGCGGTCGTTCTTCACCCTGCTCGGCATCATCGTCTCCGTGGGCTTCCTGGTGGTCGTCATCGCGATCATCCAGGGGATGAACGCGTACGTGCGTGACACCCTCACCGCCTCGATGATCGGCACCAACACCTTCCAGGTCCGGCGGGGGCCGATCTCGATCGGCCTGCTCGACGATGCGCAGGTCCGCGCCATCGCCAAGCGGCCGATGGTGACGGTGGAGGATGCCGCCGTCGTGGCCGGGGCCGTGCCCGATGCGAAGGCGGTGGCCCTCCAGTCCGGCTGGCCCACCCCGGTCGGCGAGGTGAGCTACCGCAACCGCACCATCATCAACGTCCTGGTTTTCGGCGTGACGCCGGCATATCAGGTGGTGCAGGACTACCGCTTCGCCGCCGGCGGCGCGCTGGGCGATCCCGACATCCGCGAGCGCCGCCCGGTGGTGATCCTCGGCCACGAGGTCGCCGAGAAGCTGTTCGACGTCCCCGCCAGTGCGGTGGGCCATCGCGTCCGGCTCGACGGCCACGAGCTCACTGTCCGGGGCGTGATCGCGCCCAAGGGACGCCTGCTGGGGCAGTCGTTCGATGCCTTCGTCCTCCTCCCGTTCAGCACCTTCGAGGCGTTCTACGGCCGGCGGAAGACCACGGTCGTCTCGGTCAAAATGCAGACCGCCGACGAGATCGACGGCGCGATGCGTCGGGCCGAGGAGGCGATGCGGGTGGCACACCGGCTTCATCCGGGCGAGGACAACGACTTCACCGTGGACAAGGCCGACGCCTTCGTGGCCTTCTGGAAGCAGCTCACCGCCGTCCTCTTCACCGCGATCCCCGCCGTGGTGGCGATCGGGATCGTGGTCGGCGGCATCGTGATCATGAACATCATGCTGATGACGGTGACCGAGCGTACCCGCGAGATCGGGCTGCGCAAGTCGCTCGGGGCCACCCGCCGCGACATTCGCCGGCAGTTCCTGGTGGAGTCGCTGGTCCTCACCTCGCTCGGCGGGCTGCTGGGTGTCCTGATCGGATGGGCCGCCGCGTGGGGGGTGTCGAGCTTCACGGCGCTCCCCGCCCGGATCACGCTCTGGTCGGTGTCCATCGCCCTCACGCTCGGCGCCGGGGCCGGCGTGGTATTCGGCGTCTACCCCGCGGCTCGGGCCTCCCGGCTCGATCCCATCGCCGCGCTCCGGGTCGAGTGACCAGGTGATCGCCCACAACCTCGGCGAGGGCATCGCCATCGCCCTGGATGCCATCCGGGCCAACAAGCTCCGATCGGGCCTGACCATTCTCGGCGTGGTCATCGGCGTGACCACGGTGATGGCCGTGGCCTCGCTGGTCCAGGGGATCCGCCGCCAGATCTTCAACGCGATCGAGGTGGCCGGCCCCACCACATTCTACGTGATCCGTTACTTCTCCCAGACCCCGGTCAACCCCGACCGCCTCCCGTACGAGGTCCGGATCCGCCCGGTGCTCCAGCCGTCCGACGCGGCCGCGCTCGCGCGGCTGCCCGAGATCCGCTACGCCGGCATCTGGGTGCAGGTGTTCCAGAAGATCGAGTACCAGGGCGAGCGGACCCAGCAGGTCGTCATCTTCGGGGCCGACGCGCACTACATGGACGTCCAGGGAGGCACGCTGCTGCGGGGACGGCTCTTCAGCCGGGCCGAGCTGACCGGCGAGCAGGTGATCGTGCTCGAGTCGGCCGTGGCCGACCGGCTCTTCGGGCGACTGGACCCCATGGGGCGCCAGGTCCGCATCGACGGACGGAGCTTCCGGGTGATCGGCATCTACGAGAAGCCGTCCAACATCTTCGAGCCGCCCGGTCAGGAGACCGGTGGCATCGTGCCCTTCGCGTCGGCGCGGGAGAGCTTCCAGTACGACGAGACCAACGCCCTCTTCATCGCCGTGAGGCCCCGGACCGGGGTGTCGGTGGACCAGGCCATGGACGGCGTGACGGTGGCCCTGCGACGCATCCGGAACCTCCACCCCGGAATGCCCAACACCTTCGACCTGATCACCCAGGACCAGATCCTCGATGTCGTCGGCAATCTCACGTCGTATTTCTTCCTCGCAATGGTGGCGCTGTCCAGCGTCGCCCTGCTGGTCGGTGGCATCGGGGTAATGGCGATCATGATGGTCTCCGTCACGGACCGCACCCGCGAGATCGGTCTGCGAATGGCGCTGGGCGCGACCCGACGCGAGATCCTCTGGCAATTCCTGGTCGAGGCGGGAACCCTCACCCTGCTCGGCGGCGGCATCGGGATCGTGGTGGGCCTCGGCGCCGGCGCCTTGCTCAAGGCAGGGCTAGGACTGGAGGCGGCAGCTCCGCTCTGGAGCATCGCGGTCGCCTGCGCGGTGAGCGTCGGAATCGGCCTCGTCTTCGGACTCATTCCGGCCAACCGCGCCGCCCGTCTCGATCCGGTAGAGGCCCTCCGCCGCGAGTAGATGTGCAAGCCTCCCGGGCGGCCGCATCTCCCGGCCTCCCCAAGGAGGTACCATGCGCGCTCCGCTGCTCGCGGCCACACTGGTGCTGGCCGCCCCGCTCACATCGTGCGATCACAGCCCATCCGCCGGCCGCTCCACAGTCGGCAGCCCCCTGCAGGCGCGTGACGATGCGCCGGCCAGCGCCGCCGAGGTCAAGGCGGTTGCGGCCAACGACGCCGAGGTGCAGCAGAGTGCATCGGTCCCGCCGTTCTGGAGCGACCCCGCGGCCGACCCCGCCAGCCGGCTCATCATCCGGACCGGACAGGCCGGCATCGAGGTCGACTCGCTCGAGCCGGCTCTCGACCTGCTTAGGATGACCGCCACCCGGATCGGCGGCTTCGTCGGCAACGCCAACATTCAGACCGGCCGCAACCAGGTCCGCCAGGCCACGGTCGAGATCAAGGTCCCGGCCGGCCGGTTCGACGATCTCACCGACGGGCTCAGGCCGCTGGGCCGGGTCGAGTTCCTGAACGTCGGCGCCGAGGACGTGAGCGAGGAGTTCGTGGATCTGACCGCCCGCACGGCCAACGCACGGCGCATGGAGGAGCGGCTTCTGGAGCTGCTGGCCACCCGGACCGGCAAGCTGCAGGACGTGCTCTCGGTCGAACGGGAGCTGGCGCGGGTGCGGGAGGAGATCGAGCGCATGGAGGGCCGCCTGCGCTATCTCAAGACCCGGTCCCAGCTCAGTACCCTGTCGGTGGCGATGCACGAGCCGCCGCCGCTGGTCTCCCCGACTCCGGGCAGCAACCCGCTGGCCCACGCGGTGCGCGAGGCCTGGAGAAACTTCGTGGGCGTCCTGGCCGCGGGGATCGCGTCGCTGGGGTATCTGGTGCCCCTGCTTGTCCTGGGCTGGGGGATCGTGGTCGGCGGTCGCCGGCTGGGACGGCGGACAGCCTAAGCGGCGCTGGGGACGACGGGGGCGCGCGAAGAACTCTCTCGCGTCCCCTTCGCCTTTCGCCTTTCCCCTTTTCCCTTTTTCTTTCCCCTCCATGCCCGTCGACATCCTGGCGATCGCCGCCCACCGCGACGACGTGGAGCTCACCTGCGCCGGCGTCCTGCTCAAGGCGGTGGACGCCGGCTATCGGACCGCGATCCTCGATCTCACCGCGGGGGAGGCCGGCACCCGGGGGAGCGCCGCCCTGCGGGCCGAGGAAGCCGAGCGCGCCGCTGCGATTCTGGGCGTTGCCGAGCGCCGGAACGCAGGCCTCCCCGACGCGCACCTGCACAACACCGACGAGACCAGGCGACTGGTGGTGGCGGAGATCCGCCACTTCGCGCCTCGGGTCGTCATCCTGCCCTTTCCCGTGGGCCGGCACCCGGACCACCGGATCGCGTCGGAGCTGGGCCGGGACGCCTGCTTCCTGGCCGGGCTTGGGCGCTACGATGCGCCGGGCGAACCCCACCGGCCGCACAAGATTCTCTACGCCCTTTCCTATCGGGAAGACCCGGTCAAGCCGACCTTCGTGGTGGACATCAGCGCGCAATTCGAGCGGAAGCTCGCCGCCGTGCGGTGTTACGCCAGCCAGTTCGACGGCGCCAAGGCGGCGGGGGAGATCTTCCCCACCGGCCAGGACCTCTATTCCCTGATGCAGAGCCAGAACGAGCACTACGGCTCCCTGATCCGCGCCCGATACGGCGAGCCGTACTACACGGAGGAGACGGTCGCCGTGGACGACGTCGTGCGCATGGGCGTGCAGAGCATGTAGGGAGCGCCTATTTTCCCTGCATGACCCCCAGCCCCGTCTACCTCGACCACGCCGCCACTACTCCGGTACGCCCGGAGGTGCTGGAGGCGATGCTCCCATACCTGACCGAGCAGACGTTCGGTAACCCCTCCAGCGCCCATCGGTTCGGCCGGGCCGCGCGGGCGGGTATCGAGCAGGCCCGCCGGGAGGTCGCTGCCGGTGTGGGGGCCGAGCCCAACCAGGTGATCTTCACCTCCGGCGGCACCGAGGCGGACAACCTCAGCGTGCTGGGAGCGGCGCTCGCCGCGCGGGACCGGGGCGCGCGCATGGCGGTGGCGGTGAGCGCCACGGAGCACAAGGCGGTGCTGGCGGCAGCCCACGCCGTCTGCCACCTGGGCGGCAGCGAGCAGATCCTTCCCGTGGATGCCACCGGGCGCGTGGAACTCGATGCGCTGGACCAGGCGCTGGCGGAAGGGCCCGCCGTGGTCTCCGTGATGTGGGTCAACAACGAGGTCGGGACGGTCCAGCCGGTGGGCGAGATCGCCGCCCGATGTCAGGCCGCCGGGGTGACCTTCCATACCGACGCCGTCCAGGCCTTCGGCAAGCTGCCCGTCTCGATTCACGACCTCCCCTGCACCCTGCTCACCCTCTCCGGCCACAAGCTTGGCGCGCCCAAGGGCATCGGCGCCCTGGTGGTTCGCGACCGCAAGGCGATCGAGGCGATCATCCACGGCGGGGGCCAGCAGTACGGCCTCCGCCCCGGCACCGAGAACGTGGCGGGCGCCGTGGCGCTGGGCCGGGCGGTCACCCTGGCCGCGCAGGAGCAGGGGCACGAAGCCGAGCGCCTCGAGGCGCTGCGGAATACGCTGGCGGAGCGCCTGGCGGCCGCCGTCGCCGACGTCCACGTGAACGGGCGGGAGGGCGCGCGCGCGCCGCACGTGCTCAACCTGAGTGTGGCCGGCGCCGACAGCGAGGCGCTGCTGATGCACCTCGACCTGGCCGGCATCGCTGCATCGAGCGGCTCGGCGTGCACCACCGGCGCAGTGGAGCCTTCCCACGTGCTGGTGGCCATGGGCGTGCCGCGGGAGCTCGCGCTGGGCGCCATCCGCTTCAGCCTGGGCCGGGAGAGCACCGCGGCGGACGTCGACCGCGTGGTCGAGGTGATGCCGGCGGTGGTGGCCAAGGTACGCAAGCTCGCGGGCGCGCTGGGACGGGCATGAAGCCCCGCGTGCTGGTGGCGATGTCGGGGGGCGTGGACTCCTCCGTGGCGGCCGCTCGGCTGGTGGACCAGGGCTACGAGGTGGTGGGGGCCACCATGAAGCTCTTCTGCTACGGCGATAGCGTCCCCGACCGCCCCTGCTGCTCGCTCGATTCGATCAACGACGCGCGTGCCGTCGCGGATGCGCTCCGGATTCCGCACTACGTGCTGAACCTGGAAGACCGCTTCGCCCTCCACGTGATCGAGAACTTCGTGGACGAATACAGCCGCGGGCGCACTCCGATTCCCTGCGTCCGGTGCAACTCGTTCACCAAGTTCCGTGATCTCCTGGCCCACGCCGAGGCCCTCGACTGCGCCGCCATCGCCACTGGGCACTACGCCGTGGCGCGCGACGGGCGGCTCTACCGGGGGCGGGATCGGAGCAAGGACCAGAGCTACTTTCTCTGGGGCATCGATCGCGGCGTGGTAGCTCGCATGCTCACGCCGGTCGGCGAGATGACCAAGGCCGAGACCCGGGACCTGGCGCGACGGCTCGGCCTGGTGACCGCGGACAAGCCCGAGTCGGTGGAGATCTGCTTCGTCCCCGACGACGATTACGTCGGAGTTCTGGAGCGGCACCTTCCGGCCGATGCGCCGGCGCTCGCTCGCGGCCCGCTGGTGACGACCGCCGGCGAGGTCATCGGCGAGCACGAGGGCTACGCCCGGTACACCATCGGCCAGCGGCGGGGCCTCCCGGGTGGCTTCACCGAGCCGAGGTTCGTGGTGGCCATCCGACCGGAGCGCCGAGAGGTGGTCATCGGGACTGCCGATGAGCTGGCGGGGCACAGCGTCACGCTGGACGAGGTCAATTGGCTCGCCGACCCCCTCGAGGCGGAGGCCGCCTGCGAGGTCCAGATCCGCTATCGGGCCGCCGCTGTTCCGGCCACGGTCCTTTCGACCGGCAGCGGGACGGTTACCCTTGGCTTGGAGCAGCCGGTCCGAGCCATCACGCCCGGCCAATCGGGTGTGCTCTACGGCCGTGACGGCCAGGTCCTTGGCGGAGGAGTGATCGCCTGATGCGCTCTCTGGTCCTCCACTGGCTGCTCAACGCCGCGGCGCTCTGGGTGGCCGCCTGGTTGCTCCCCGGGCTCGATTTCCAGGGCACCCTGCTGCAGCTCCTGCTGGTCGCGGCCGTTTTCGGGATCGTGAACAGCCTGCTGCGCCCGATTCTCACCGTGCTCACCTGCCCCCTCATCGTGGTCACGCTGGGTCTCTTCACGCTGGTCATCAACGCCCTCATGCTGCTGCTGACCGGATGGCTGTCCGCCCGGTGGGATCTCGGCTTCACCGTCACCGGGTTCTGGGCGGCGTTCTTCGGCGGCCTGGTGGTCGGCCTGGTGAGCGTGGTGCTGTCCCTGCTCCTGCCGCGGGCCGTCGCCCGGGACTAGCCCCGTTACATATCCGTTACATTGCATTCCCGGGCCCCCGCCCGGGTGCATACATTGGGACGTGACCGACCTCCAGCTTCGCCCACCTGCCGCGCCCGCCGACCTGCGGGACCCCTCGCTCTACCTCAACCGGGAGCTCAGCTGGCTGGAGTTCAACCGGCGGGTCCTGCACGAGGCGCTGGACGCCCGGACGCCGCTGCTCGAGCGGGTCAAGTTTCTCTCCATCTTCAGCAGCAACCTGGACGAATTCTTTCAGGTGCGGGTGGCGGGGCTCAAGCAGCAGGTGGCGGCCGGCATCGTGGAGCGCACCGCCGACGGCATGACCCCCGATGCCCAGCTCCGGGCGATCTCCGGCACCGTGCGCGAGATGGTGGTGAGGCATCGTCACTGCCTGATGACCGAGCTGCTCCCGGCGCTGGCGGAGCTCGGTGTCGTGCTGCATCGCGACATCGCCGACCTGCCGCGGGACGACCGGGAGCAGCTGGACACCTACTTCTACGCGAACGTCTTTCCGGTGCTGACCCCGCTCGGGGTCGATCCGGGTCATCCGTTCCCCTACATCTCCAACCTGAGCCTCTCCCTGGCCGTGGTGCTCCGCGGGAGTGACGGCGAGGAGCGCTTCGCGCGGGTCAAGGTCCCCAAGATCCTGCCCCGCTGGGTGCCGCTGGCGACGCCCAATCACTTCATCCCGCTCGAAGAGGTCATCGGGGCCAACCTGGAAGCGCTTTTTCCGGGCATAGAGATCCTCGGGTGGTACACCTTCCGGATCACCCGGAACACCGATCTCCAGATCGACAACGGCGATGAGGCCGAAGACCTGCTCAGCCTGATCCAGGAGGAGGTCCGCAACCGGCGCTTTGCCGAGGTAGTACGCATCGAGGTCCACAGCTCGATGCCGCAGTCGCTGCGCCAGCTCCTCCTGGCCGAGTTCAGCGAGCAGCAGGAACCACCCGCACGCCCGCTCACCGGGGACGACCTCTACGAGATTCCCGGCCTGCTCGACGCCGCCGACCTGTTGAGCCTGTCGGTGCTGGACCTGCCCGACCTGCGGGATCCGGCGTTCCATCCGGCCACGCCGGCGCGCCTGGCGGCGCCGCGGAGCATCTTCGACGTGATCCGCGAAGGCGACGTCCTGCTCCATCACCCCTACGACAGCTTCGCCACCTCGGTGGAGCGCTTCATCCAGTCGGCGGCCGAAGACCCGGACGTTCTCGCGATCAAGCTCACCCTGTACCGCACGGGTGGCGACTCGAGCATCGCCCGGATGCTGGCGCACGCGGCCGAACGCGGGAAGCAGGTGGCCGTGCTGATCGAGCTGCAGGCCCGGTTCGACGAGGAGAACAACATCATCTGGGCGCAGCGGCTGGAGGACGTGGGGGTGCACGTGAGCTACGGCGTGCCCGGCCTCAAGACCCACGCCAAGGTGATGCTGGTGGTGCGGCGGGAAGGCGACACGATCCGCCGGTATGTTCACATCGGCACCGGCAACTACAATCCCAAGACGGCCCGTGTCTATACCGACTTCGGCCTGCTCTCGGCCAGCCCGCAGCTGGGCGCCGACCTGACCGATCTCTTCAACGTCCTGACCGGCTTCGCGCTGCCCTCCGGCTACCGCAAGATGATTGTGGCCCCCCGAGGGATGCGGGAGCGTTTCCTGGACATGATCCGGCGGGAGATGGGGCACCAGCAGGCGGGGCGGCCGGCGCGTATCCTGGCGAAAATGAACGCGCTGGTGGACGCCGAGCTCATCGCTGCGCTGTACGAGGCGAGCCGCGCCGGCGTGCCCATCGATCTCATCGTCCGGGGTATCTGCTGCCTGCGCCCCGGCCTGGCCGGCCTCAGTGAGACGATCCGGGTGATCAGCATCGTCGGCCGGTTCCTGGAGCACAGCCGAGCGTTTCTCTTCCTGAACGGCGGGCAGGAGGAGGTCTACATCGGGTCGGCCGATTGGATGCCGCGCAACCTGGATCGCCGGATCGAGGCCGTCGCGCCGATCGAGGACCCGGCGCATCGCCAGGCTCTTCGCGATCTGCTGCTCTTCATGTGGCAGGATAACCGGCAGGCCTGGGAGCTCGACCCCGACGGCAGCTACCGCCAGCGTCAACCGCCCACGGCCGAGGCCGAGCGGGCGAGTCACCGCGCGTTGATCGAGGGAAGCGCCCGAGGCTAGTGCTGCAGGCCCGACTGGTCGGCGAACTTCCGGAACAGCTCCTGCTGCTCGGCGGTGAGCTCGGAAGGGATGGAGACCTGCACCACCACCAGCTGATCGCCTTTCCGCCCGTTGCGCTCCAACCCCTGACCCTTGATCCGGAACTTGCGTCCGGGTTGGGTGCCCGCCGGTATCCGCAGCATCACCTTCTTTCCATCCAGCGTGCGAACCCGGAGCCGCGTGCCCAGGGTGGCCTGGGCCACGTTGATCGGCACGTCGCAGAGGATGTCGAGCCCTTCCCGGCGGAAGAAGCGGTCGGGCTGGACCTGGAACGTGACGATGAGGTCGCCGGACGGTGAACCCGGCCCCGCCGGCTGACCCTGGCCGCGCAGGCGGACGCGCGAGCCGGTCTCGGTGGCAGGGGGAACGGTGATCATCACCCGCCGCTCGGTGCGCACCTCGCCGGCTCCGCGACAGGTCGGGCAGGGCTGGCTCGGGATCTTGCCCCGGCCGCGGCATTGCGGGCACGGCCGGTTGACCGCGAATCCGCCCTGTCCGAACGAGATGGTCCCGCGTCCGTTGCACTCCGGGCAGGTGGACCAGGTGGCGCCGGGGGCGCCGCCGCTGCCGGCGCAGGTCGGGCAGGGCTCGGTGACGGGCAGCGTGACCGGAACCTTGCCGCCCAGCATGGCCACCCGGAACGGCACCTCGACCACCGCCTCGAGCACGTCGCCCCGAGGCTGCTCCTCCCGGCGGCCGCGACCGAAGATGGACGAGAAGATGTCGCCGAGGCCGCCGAAATCGCCGAAGTCGAACCCCTCGGACCCCAAGTCTCCCGGGGCGCCGGCCGGCCGTGCCCCGGGCGGGCGGCGGGGCATGCCCTCGAACGCCCCGAGCCGGCGCATCTGGTCGTATTGTTTCCGCTTGTCCGCGTCCGAGAGCACGCTGTGGGCCTCGGAGATCTCCTTGAACCGTTCCGCGGCCGAGGCGTTGTTCGGGTTGGCGTCAGGATGGTACTGCTTGGCCAACTTCCGATAGGCCTTCTTGATCTCGTCCTGGCTGGCCGAGTCGGGCACGCCCAGGACCTGGTAGAAGTCCTTGGCGGCCACCTCAGGCCTGGCCCTGCTCGGAGTACACCTGGACCCGCGCGGGGCGGATCAGCGTTCCCTTGAACCGGTAGCCGGTCTGGAAGGTGGCGCTCACGGTGTGATCGAGATCGGGGCTGGGCGGCGGCAGGGCGGAAACCGCTTCGTGCAGACTGGGGTCGAACGGCTGACCGACAGGATCGATCCGCTCCAGACCGGCGGCCTCCAGCTCCTTGCGGAGCTTCTTGTCCACCAGCCCGACGGCCTGGCGGATGGATTCCGGGGACGCGGCACCGCCGTCGGCACCGAGCCGGTCCATGTCGTCCAGGACGTCGAGGAGACGGGTGACCAGGCCGGCCTGAGCCCGCTCGCCCAGCTCGGTGCGCTCGCGGGTCACCCGCTTGCGGAAGTTGTCGAACTCCGCGGCCAGGCGCAGGTGCCGGTCACGGCTCTCCTCCAGCTGTCCTTCGAGTCGGCGGATGGCTTCACCCGGCGGCTCCGCCGGCAGCCCACTGCCCCGCGACGACGGGGGCGAGGACTCGCTGCGGCTGCCGGGATCAATGGACATGTCGGTCGACGCGAGGTCCGCGGCATCCGCACTCGGCCCGGCCGCGGCGGCAGGATCGGCCATTCCGCCGGGCGTGTGGACGGGGTCCAACGCGGTATCTCTGTCTCGACTAAAGCGACGTTTATCAGACACTTGCGCGCTCACTTCCTAGGTGATCGTTCCAAAGATAATAGCACCGTCCCTGGCCGTCGGCTGGCTGGTCAGAACGGCAGGGATGGTGCGCTCGGCGGCCGAACTACCAAGCGATGGATAGGCGGCGTCTGCACAACTGGCGAGCGGATGACCCGGAGCCGCACGAGGTGGGGCGCGCCGTGGACCGGCTCGCGACCGTGCGATAGCGATCAGCCGGTGAGCGCCGGGAGCCGGATCCGGAGCAGGTTGAGCGCCGCCTGCGCGGCGCGGGCTCGGATCTCCCGCCTGGTTCCGAGCACCATGAAGCTGCGCGCCACGGTGCCGTGGCGGTCCGCCGCGGCAAACCAGACGAGACCAACCGGCTTCTCCGGCGTGCCGCCGCCGGGGCCGGCGACGCCAGTGACCGCGACGGCGAGATCCACGCCGAGGCGGCGGCAGGCTCCCTCCGCCATAGCTCGAGCGACCGCCTCACTCACCGCGCCGTGCTTCTCGATCAGCGCCGGCGGGACGTCCACCAGCTCGGTCTTGAGCCGGTTGCTATAGCATACGGCGCTGCCCTGGAACACATCAGAGCTGCCGGGAATCTCGGTCAGCCGAACGCCGACCAGACCGCCGGTGCACGACTCCGCCGTGCCCAGCGACCAGCCGGCCAGCCGGGCGCGCTCCAGCACGAGGGCGGCGAGATCGGTCTCTCCCTCGCCGTACACATGCTCGCCGCCGCGGGCCACCAGAAGCTCTACCGCGGACGCGAGGCGGCGCTCCGCCTCGTCCTCGGCGAGCTGCCACGCGGTGAGCCTGAGATCGACTCCGTCCAGCCCCGGCAGGTAGGCCAGGGTGACCGGCGCGATCTCGGTCTCCACCTCTCCCATCCGCTCGGCCAGTGTGCTCTCGGCGATCCCCGTCGTCCGAACGGTGCGGGAACGGATGACTGCCGTGCCTGCGCGGCTCGCCAGCCGTGGCGCCACCTCGTGCTCCAGCAGCATCCGCATTTCCTGGGGCACGCCGGGGAGCATGATGGTGAGACCGGGGGCGCCGTCGAGCCAGAGTCCGGGCGCGGTGCCCCAGCGGTTGCGCAGCACCACGGCCCCGCGCGGCACCTCCGCCTGGGTACGGTTGCTCGCCACCGGCGCTCGGCCGAGCCTCGCGAAGCGGGCCAGCAGGTCGGCCCAGACGCTCTCGTCGAAGTCGAGCGCCGCGCCATAGAGGTCGGCCACGGCGAGCTTGGTGATGTCGTCGCGGGTGGGGCCCAGCCCGCCGGTCGTGAGGACGGCTCCGGTGCGCCGGAGCGCCTCGGCTACCCCGTCGCGGATCTCCTCGGCGCGATCGCCGACCGCGGTCCGGCGCACCACGCGAATGCCGGCCGCGGCCAGCCGCCGCGCGATCTCGGCCCCGTTGGTGTCGAGGGTAAAGCCGAGCAGCAGCTCGGTCCCGACGGTGACGAGCTCGAGGTCCATGCCGTCAGCGCGGGAGGGCCACGGTCACTTGTGGGAGAACAGACCGCGGTTGCGGTAGAGGTACAGCACGAAGGAGTAGACGGTGAGCGTCACGGCGACGGCGAGCGTCACCGCGACGAACCCTCCATGGAACTGGTTCCAGTAGTCGGCCACGCGGCTGTGTTCCCAACCCATGGGCTTGCGGGCGTCGCGGAAGGCGAACCACAGGATGACGGCGCCGATGAAGATGTTCTGGATCGTGGTCTTGAGCTTCCCCGCCCCGCCCGCCGGGATCACCACGCCGCGGCGCTTGGCCCAGTAGCGGAACCAGGTCATGGCGAGCTCCCGCCCGATCAGGAGGAGGCAGACCCAGAGGGGGATGCTGCCCCAGATGGGAATGTCGTAGAGGTCGTGCCGCCAGCGGGAGATGAAGTAGATCGGGATGAGGGTGGCGAACAGCAGGAGCTTGTCCGCGATGGGATCGAGCAACTTGCCCAGGTCGGTGACCTCGTTCCGGCTCCGGGCCAGGTAGCCGTCGTAGACGTCGCTGATGGCGGCGACCAGGAAGATCACGAAGGCGATGAGCTTGGGCCAGTAGCCCTCGATGAACGGCAGCAGGGCGATCACCGGCGTGAAGCAGATGCGCACCAGCGTGATGATGTTCGGCAGGGTCCACATGGGAGCCGACTACCCCAGCGTCTTGACGACGCTCTTGCTGATCGCCTTGAGGGTGTCGAACACCCCTTCGCCGGTCACCGCCACGGCCTCGAAGTAGGGCGCCCGCTCCAGCCATTGCCCGTCCTGCTGCCAGACCAGGAACTCGGATTCGTGGTCCGGGTCGGGCGTAGGCCGCTGGCGGGTGACCTCCTCCAGCGGCCAGCCTGGATTGAGCGCGGCCTGGAGCTCCGCGACCGGTGCCGCGTTGGGAAGATCGCGCTTGTTGTACTGGACGGCGAAAGGGATGCGGGTGAGGTCGTAGCCGTGCTGGCTCATGTTCTCGTACAGGTTCTGCATCGCCTCGATATTGGCGTCCATCCGCTCGATCTGGCTGTCGGCCACGAACACGACGCCGTCCACCCCCTTCAGGATGAGCTTCCGGCTGGCGTTGTAGTACACCTGGCCGGGCACCGTGTAGAGGTGGAACTTGACCTTGAACCCGCGGATGGTCCCCAGATCGACCGGCAGGAAGTCGAAGAACAGGGTCCGCTCGGTCTCGGTGGCGAGCGAGATCATCTTGCCGCGCGCGGTGGGCGCGACCTTGTTGTACACGAACTCCAGGTTGGTGGTCTTGCCACCCAGCCCGGGGCCGTAGTACACCAACTTGCAGTTGATCTCGCGTGAGGCGTAGTTGATCATCGACATGCGCGGCCGTTCCCCCTCAGGACCCGAAGAGTTTGTCGATCTCGTCTTCCGCCTCACCCAGGAACGCGGACTCCACTCCCGGGGCACTGGTACCGTCGCGGTTGAACATGTCGGTGAAGACCTGGTTGAGCTGGCCCACGGCCGCCTTGACCCGGAGCTTCACCAGACCCAGCGTGGTGCGATTGTCGAACAGGACCACCAGAATGACCCGGCGCGCCACATCCGCCAGATACATCGATTCACGCTCGCCCTGATGAAACAGGGCGCCGAACTCGGGCTCGCCCAGCATGCGGGCCAGCTGGTCGTTGGCGCTGAAATCGGCGGCCGTGAGGGAGGCGAAGGCGGTCGGGTCGAAGGCCGGGGGCTCGCCCACCGTGGAGACCAGCTGCCCGGTCCGGTCCACGATCAGCGCCGTGCGCGCGCTCGACTCGCCCAGGAAGGTGCGCAGGATCTCGGTGATGCGGCGCGAGTCGTCCTCGCGGAAGGCCCAGCTCGAGGCGCCGCCGCTCATGCGAGGGACGTCTCCATCCGGCGCAGCAGCCCCTCGGCCCGGCGGCGCAGCATCGGCTGACGCTCCCAGGCCAGGTAGTCGCGCAGCAGCCGCACCGTCTCCACATCGCCCTCGCCGGCCAGGTAAGCCAGCGCGGCGAGCCGCCGGAGCGGGCGCGGACTGAAGAGATCGCGCCGGTGGCTGGTGAGCCGCCGCTGGGCGAAGACCCAGCCCGCGACCACCCCCGCGGTCATCCCGCCGGCGAAGAGCCAGCCCCGGGACCGCATCAAGGCACTTCCTGCCGTGCGGTGAGCGCGTGGGCGAGCGTCACGCCATCCACGTATTCCAGGTCTCCTCCCATCGGCAGCCCGCGCGCGAGCCGGGTCACCCGCACCCCTCGCCCCGCCAGAAGCTGTTGGATGTACGTCGCCGTGACCTCGCCCTCCATCGAGGGATTGGTCGCCAGGATCACTTCCCGGATCCCGCCCTCTTCCACCCGGTGGAGGAGCCGGTCGATCCGGAGTGACTCCGGACCGATCCCCTCGAGCGGGCTCAGACGCCCGCCTAGGACATGGTAGCGCCCCCGGAAATCGGTGGAGCGGTCCACCACGGTCAGGGTGGATGCCTCCTCGACGACACAGAGCAGGCCGGCGTCGCGCCGCGGGTCCCGGCAGATGGCGCACGGCTGCTCCTCGGTCAGGTTGCCGCACTCCTCACAGGGACGCACCCGCTCCGCCACCGCGACCAAGGTCGCGGCGAGCCGGGTGACCTGGTCCGACGTCTGCTGCAACAGATGAAAGGTGAGTCGCTGGGCCGTCTTCCGGCCGATCCCGGGCAGCCTGGCCAGCTCCGCGATCAGGTCGTCGATCGCGCTCACGTCAGAAGGGCGGCGGGAACGGGAGCGACGGCACCTTCCGCATCTCGCTCTGCAGCAGCTCCGCGGCCCGCCGCTGCGCCTCGGCGACGGCGGCCAGCACCAGGTCGCCCAGAAACTCGGCGTCGTGGCGCTCGAAGACGGCCGGCTCGATGCTCACCGAGCGGATGGTGCCGCGGCCGTCGGCGGTGACCCGGACCATGCCCCCGCCTGCGGTGGTCTCGATGGTGCGGCCGGCAAGCTCAGACTGCAATTCCTGGAGCCTGCCCTGCATCTGCTGGCCGAGCTGGAAGAGCTGTTGGAGATCAGCCATGCCGTCCGGATGTCCTGCCATGGTGGCGCAAAGTAGAAAGGCGGAGGTTCAGGGTCAAACCTCGTCCACGATCTCCAAATCTAACGCATCGGCGGCCGTGTCGAGGGACGGATCCTTGGCCCGGAAACCCCGCAGCCGATCGGCCTTGAGGGTCGCCTCGGTGAGCTGCCGCGGGCGGGCCGAGGCGCCTTCCGCAGACCGTTCGGTGACCCGGAGGCGGACCGCCTGTCCGCTGAGCCGGCGTACGACATCCTCGACCGCCCGGGCCTCGGTCTGGAGTCGCTCGGCGAAGAGCTGATTGGGCTCGCCGAGCACCACCTCGAGGACTCCGTCCTGGACCGATCCCGGGGTGGTGGCCGCCAGCGCCTCGCCCAGAAATCGGCTGCGGGCCCGCACCTCCGCCACGATGTCGGGCCAGAGCTCCGGCAGCGGTGCCGACGAGGGTGAGGCAGACGCGGGAGCGGTCGCCACTGGAGGGACCGGCGCGGACGTCGGACGGTCCGCTGCGCCTGTTCCCGTCGAGCGCTCGGCGGCCTTCCCGGGTGCCGGGCGGCGCGGCGCCGGGGCCGAGCTTGGGGGCCGCCCCGCCGCAGCAGGGGACGCGGCTCCGCCGGCGAGCACCGCCTCGATGTCCACGGTCCGGTCCATCATGGCCCAGCGCAGCAGCAGCGTCTCCACGACCAGCCGAGGACTGGCGCTGCGACGAATGGCGGTTTCACTGTCGGTGAGCAGCCGCAACATCCGCACCAGGTCTTCCGGGGCGAGCCGATCCCGGTAGCGCTCCAGCGCCTGTCGCAATCCGTCGGTGAGCCCCTCGGGGATGGTGCCGAGCTGCAGCATGAGCATCGCCCGCAGCGCCTCACCCGCCCCACCCATGAACTCCACCAAATCCGCCCCGGCGTCGACCAGCCGGTCGATGAGCGGAAAGACAGCGGCGGGATTCCGTTCGGCCACGAGGTCCAGCGTCTCGGCGAACAGGTCGTCCGCCACGAGGCCGAGGACCTCACGCACCCGAGCCGCGGTGACCGCCCCTTCGCCCAGGCTCAGGCACTGGTCGAGCACGGAGAGCGCATCGCGCATTCCGCCGTCGGCCTGGCGGGCGATGAGGGTGAGCGCATCGTCGTCCGCGGCGATTCCTTCGGCATCCAGCACCGCGCGGAGCCGCGCCCGGATGGCGGCCGGCCCGATGCGGCGAAAGTCGAACCGCTGCAGCCGGGACAGCACCGGGGCCGCGGTGGCGGCGATCTTCTGCGGCTCGGTGGTGGCGAAGACGAACACCACGCCCGGCGGCGGCTCCTCCAGGATCTTGAGCAGCGCGTTCCAGGCCTCCCGGGTCAGCATGTGGGCCTCGTCCACGATGTAGACCTTGTGGTGGCCCGCCTGGGACGCCGCGTACATCGCGCGCTCGCGCAGCTCCCGCGCATCGTCCACCCCGCGGTTGCTGGCCGCGTCGATCTCGACCACGTCGAGGTTGGCGGCGCCGGTCCAGATCCGGACACAATTCTCGCACTCGCCGCAGGGGTCGCCCGAGGGATCGCGGTTGGGGCAGTTGAGCGCCATGGCGAGGATGCGGGCGGCGGTCGTCTTGCCCACCCCGCGGGGACCGGTGAGGAGATAGCCGTGCCCCACCCGACCCCGAGCCACCGCGCCGCGGAGAACGGCCGCGACATGGTCCTGGACCAGGAGGTCGGCAAAGCGCTTGGGGCGATAACGTCGGGCGAGGGCGATCATGAGCGCGGGGGCCGCCGGATGAAATGGATGGCGGGGCGGTAGACCGGGCGGGCGGGTTGCCACCGCGCCGCCCGCCGTCCACCTGCCCCGCCAAGAAAAGTGCCCCAGGCACCCCGAAGCGACACCGGACATCGCTTAGCGCTGCTACCGGCGAGGTCCTGACGCGGTTCACGCGCCGGCGCCCTTCGGACCTGGGGCAAGGGGGAATATAGGCGGGGGGAGGGGGAGATGGTAGGAGCTAGCCCACAATCGCCCGCTGCCGCTGCTGCATCTTGCGCAGCTCCCAGGTCTCGGCCACCACCCCGCCGAGGAGGAACACGATGGCGGTGTAGTAGATCCAGAGGATGAACAGACCGGCGGCGCCGATGTTGGCGTTGCCGCTCGGGCCCTCGAACGAGGCGAAGTTGGCCAGATAGAGGCCGTACAACCGCTTCGCGATCTCGAAGAGCACCGCGGTGAACACGCTGGCCAGCAGAGCCGTGCGCCGCGGCAGCCGCCGGACCGAGGCAAACCGATAGGTGATGTAGAACAGCGAGACCGAGAACCCGACCGCCAGGATTTCGCCCAGGAACCGTCCCATCGAGGAAAGGAAGAACGCGAACTGCGGCACTCGCTCCGCCCCCCGGGCCTGCAGCAGCGCGAGCCCGGTGCTCAGCGCCGTATTGGCGAGGAACAGAATCAGGGTGGCGATCACCATCCCGGCGTCCCGCAGCTTGGCGAGCAGGAGGTTGAGCAGAAAGTGCCGCCGCGGCAGCGGCCGGGCCGAGACGTCGAAGATGTCGTTCAGCGAGGTCCGGATCCCGGCAAAGAGCCGAGTGCTGAACCAGACGAAGGCCGGAATGGCGTAGAGCGAGAGCTCCGTGCGGTGCTGGCTCACGCGCACCAGGATCTTCTCGATGACTTCGAACGGATCGCGGCCGGGGGTCGAGACGTGCGGTGGGAAGAAGCGGTGAAACAGCGCGGTCGGGTCGACGGTGGAGGAGTTGCCGGCCCCGCTGTTGGCCATCGCCAGGGCCAGGTGCGACAGCCCGACGAGCAGCAGGAGCAGAAACGGAATGGCCGCGAGGAGCGCGTCGAAGGTCAACGCGCTCGCGAGAAAGGGGATGTTGTTCTCATCGGCGGCCGTCAGCGCCCTGGTGAGAAACCCGGCGGGCGACCGATGCCAGGGCCGGCGACGCCTCAGGCGAGCGGCTCCTCGAGCTCCCCGGAGGCCCGGCGACGGGCCCGCGATTCGGCCAATCGGCGCTCGAGCTCCTCCCGGGCGGAGCCGGCACTCGCCGGCGCGCGCCCGCGCGGGGCGGGCGGCTCGGGCATGCCGAACAGGTCCTCCTCGTCTTCGTCGTCGAGCTCGGGAAGCAGCTCCTTCCCGGCGCCGAACTGCTGCGCCAGCTCGTCGAACTTCTCCTCCGTCATGGCCCGCAGCTTCCAGAGCTTCCGCTGCAGCACCCGGCGGGTCTCTTCCCCGCTCCGCGGCGCGTAGAGCAGCGCCAGGCCGGCGCCGAGCGCGGCGCCCCAGAACAGCCACTTCGCGGACGAATCGCCCGCGCGCTCCACGTACACGATCTCCCTGCCCTGTTTGCGACGCATGTTCCCGCTCCTATTCCCCGGCGTCCGGGTCGTCCTCGGCTGCGACCAACGCCGGCTTGAGAGCGGCGTGGTGCTGCAGCGGCGCCTGGACGAATCGGTGGATGTGATCCTCGGTTCCGTTCACGTTGAGCTGCTCGAACAGAAAGGCGAAGGTGCGCTCCAGGTCGGCTGCCACGGCGTCTCGGACGTCCACCGGCAGCGACCAGAACTCCCGCTTGAACGGGCCGATCGCCTTCTTCCGCGCCTTGTAGTAGAACTGCTCGTTGGTGTCGCCGCTCTTGCGCTCGCCCGCGGCGTTCTCGTCCACCCAGGAGCGGAGCCGCTCGCGCAGCTCGGCCGGCAGCCGCGGATGATCGAAGACGATGTTCTGGAAATTGGTGGCGAGGTGGATCTCGGCGGTCTCGATCCGGGGGAAGTTCCCGAAGGCGTTGGACGGGAGCGTGCTGGCCCCGTGCTGCACCGCGCCGGCGAGCCCGTACTCCTCGCGCGCCACCCGGCTGAGGGCCGCGAGCGCCTGGAGGTCGAGCTTCACGTCGGCGATCGATCCATCGGGGAGCACCACCCCGCCGTGCGAGGTGCCGGTCTGGACCGAGATCTTGCTGATCCCGGCGTGCCGTCCCAGCGCCGCGAGGCTCCGGTTGTAGCCCCGCATGAAGGCGTGCAGCTCCTCCACGGTGCTGTTCTTCATCCCGACTTCACCGATCTCCGCCCCCACCGAGACGGTGACTCCCTCCGGCTCGAGTCCCCGGATGAACGCGGTGATCTCGGCCGCCCGGTCGAAATTGGCCCGCTGCTGCTCGTCCAGGGTCGGCTGCGCCAGATCCACCAGGGTGGAGGTGTCCACGTCGATGTTGTAGAAGCCCGCTCCGATTTCCTCGGCGATGAGCTTCTTCACCTCGCCCACTTCACCCTCGGCATCGGCCTGGTACTTCTTGTGGTTCACCTGGCAGTGGTCGCCCTGAATGAACAGCGGGAGGGTGTACCCCTCCCGCAGGGCCGCCGCGATCAGCACCGCGACGTACTCCGCGGGCCGCTGCTCGGTGTACGCGATCTCCGACCGCGCGATCTCCAGGAGGATCGCGCCCGCCTTGCCCGCCCGGGCGGCGCGGAAGATGGCCCGCGCCGTGTCGTAGGCCATCGCCCGCACGTTGATCGCGGGGACGGTGAAGCCGCCGACCTCTCCCCGGCCCCGCGCCTGATACAGCGCGTTGATCGACGCCGGCCGGGCGCCGGTCGCCTGGCCCAGCTCCCAGAGCAGCCAGCGGGCCGCTTCGCGCTCGTCGCCTTCGGCGAAGACCGCGCGCCAGGCCAGCTGATCGGTAGCCGCGGTCCGAAGCCGGGCCGGGTCCCGAACCGTGACGGCGCCGGCGGCGAGGGCCACGGCCCCGCCGTAGAGGTCCACCAGCTGCCGGGTCACATCAGCCATGCGTCGTCTTCCTCCCTGGCACAGGCCTTTCCCCCATGGGTAGG
>Ga0310810_10001213_pt1 | contig 26757 bp, 23 predicted proteins | sample NCmetagenome_FD_207641 | JGI IMG/M metagenome (GOLD analysis project Ga0310810, IMG submission 207641) | Soil microbial communities from experimental microcosm in Duke University, North Carolina, United States - NC | ecosystem: Engineered > Artificial ecosystem > Soil microcosm > Unclassified ...
CAGTTTCTCGCCGCCCGGAAACGGCTGCGAAATAATCCTGTCCGGGAAGTGCAACTGCCAAAGATGGAGAAAAAGCTGCCGCTCGTCCTAACGCGCCAACAGGTGGACGAGCTTCTCACGGCGCCAACGCGCGAGCCAAAGAGCCGATCTGCACCATCATGGATGCCCCTGCGCGACGTCGCGATCATGGAATTGTTTTACAGCAGCGGTTTGCGCTTGAGCGAACTGGCTGCGCTCGATGTGGCGGACGTTGATCTTTACACAGAGTCGGTACGCGTATTCGGCAAAGGCCGCAAGGAACGAGTCTGCCCGGTAGGCTTTCCAGCACTGGAAGCGATCCAAAAATATCGGGCTGCGGCGAATGTGCACGCGGGTGCGCTCTTCATCAACAAAGCGCGAAGACGAATGTCCGTGCGCTCAGTTTGGCTGGTGCTGAAACGGTATGTTCGGCGCACATCCATTCCGATTTCCATGAGCCCACACAAGTTGCGCCACAGCTTTGCGACGCACATGCTCGATCGCGGCGCGGACTTGCGCAGCGTGCAGGCGTTACTCGGACACGCGAGCCTTTCCACGACACAGATCTACACACACGTCACTGTCGAACGGCTCAAGAAAGCGTACGCGGATGCACATCCGCGAGCTTGATCAATTAATCACGTTTATACCGCGGAGTCCGAAATGCGAAGCAGCCGCTAAAAGGTTTCTGTCATTGGAATAAAGTTGCCGAAATCCGTTTTCGCTCGCGATTGCAAGGTGTAGTGCATCGGATGCGCGAAGAAAATTCCTAATTGGTAAGCTTTCAAATTTGACGCGAACGCGTTCGAGAATGTGTGGGGACAACGGCAGCCATCTAAAGGCATCGGCCCGGATATCATCAGCGAATTGCCGTAAGACCGATCGATAAACCGTGAATGTTAAACTGCCTTCGCGATACTTACGATAAAAGGCCGCAATTACTTCTGCTTGGCCGTGTTGAGCACAGGCGAGGTTGTCCGTGCTGGCCAAATGGCGGACTTCTTCGAACCCGCGGTCGCTGTAATACAGCCGAACGAGATAACTTGCATCGAAGTAGATCATTCGATCGGCCGATCTCGATCTTCTGAAATGATTTGAGTACTGTCGGTGCCGCCCCGAAGGCGGTGCATGATTCTGCGAAACTGCGGACTGAGCTTTCGGCGAGCAAAATACGGGACTGCGGGTTTGGAGGTTTGGGGTACGATTTTAGCGATCGTCTTACCTCGCTCGCTGACATGAATCTCACCGAACTTGGCAGCCTTTCGGACCCATTCACCAGTATTGTGGTGAAGTTCGCGGATCGTTATTGTCTTCATGTGACACAGCGTGTCACATAGCTGGATCTTGTCAACTGGCGGCGCCGGTTGCCCGCCTCAGCTCGCTGCCGGAGCCGCCGGTGTGCTGCTTTGTATCTGTGATTCCGGGACCTGAAACGACAGCTTGCCGTCAGCCGCAGCAACCTCGACGCGGTCGCCGGGTTTGACGTTGCCGCGGAGCAATTCTTCCGCGAGCGGATCTTCAAGGAAACGTTCGACAGCGCGACGCATCGGTCGGGCGCCGTATTGCGGATCATACCCTTTATCGATAAGAAATTCCTTCGCGCTTTGCTGAAGCTCGATGTGAACTTCCTTGGCCTTGATGCGCGCGAGCACTTTGTCGACCTCCAGATCCACGATGCGCAACAGCTCTGGTTTGCCGAGGGAATGAAACACGATCATCTCGTCCAGCCGGTTGAGAAACTCGGGTTTAAAGACGCGTTTCGACTCATCGAGAATCTTGTCGCGCATGGAATTGTAATCGTGACCTTCGCTCGGTGCGCCGAAACCCATTACCGTCTGCTTCTTGAGCAAATCGGCGCCGACGTTCGACGTCATTATGATGATCGTGTTCCGAAAATCGATCTTCCGGCCTAACGAGTCTGTAATCTTGCCGTCTTCCAAAATCTGCAAAAGAAGATGCATCACGTCCGGGTGCGCTTTTTCAATTTCATCGAAGAGCACTACTGAGTACGGCCGGCGCCGCACGGCCTCGGAAAGTTGTCCGCCTTCCTCGTAACCGACATAGCCCGGTGGTGACCCGATCAAGCGGGACGCCGTGAACTTCTCCATGTACTCCGACATATCGATTTGGATCAACGCGTCGGCATCGCCAAACATGAACTCTGCAAGCGTGCGCGCGAGATAGGTTTTACCGACACCGGTCGGACCGAAGAACACGAACGAACCGATCGGGCGCTTGGGATCTTTCAAATCCGCTCGGGACCGCCGTAACGCCTTGCTGATCGCTGTGACTGCTTCGTCCTGCCCGATGACGCGCTCTTTGAGCTCTGCCTCCATCCTGAGCAGCTTCTGAGTCTCCTGTTCTTCCATTCGCTGGAGCGGAACGCCCGTGACTTTCGAGATGATGTGCATCATGTCGTCGCCTGTCACGACGACTTCTTTCTCTTCGCGTTCTTCGCGCCACTTGTTCAAAATGGCATCGAGTTTCTCTTTGGTTTGCTTCTCCTTGTCGCGAAGCGAAGCGGCTTTTTCAAAATCCTGGGCCTTAATCGCTCCTTCTTTTTCTATACGGATGGCTTCGATTTCTTTCTCGATATCCTTCACGTCCGGCGGCCGCGTCATTGAGTTGATGCGAGCGCGCGCACCTGCCTCGTCCATGACATCGATCGCTTTATCGGGAAGGAAGCGGCCGGTGATGTAACGATCGGAAAATCTAACGGCAGTCTCGAGTGCTTCGTCAGTGAGCTTGGCTTTGTGATGCGCCTCGTACTTCGGGCGCAGACCTTTCAAGATTTGAATGGCTTCATCTACAGTCGGCGCATCGACCTTTATCGTCTGAAACCGCCGTTCCAGCGCGGCATCCTTCTCGATGTACTTGCGGTATTCGTTCATCGTCGTCGCGCCAACGCACTGCAATTCGCCACGGCTCAGGGCCGGTTTAATGATGTTGGATGCATCCATCGCGCCTTCGGCTGAACCTGCGCCGACGATCGTGTGCAGTTCATCGATAAATAGGATCACATTCTTGGAACGACGGATCTCGTCCATCACCGCTTTGATTCGTTCCTCGAACTGGCCGCGATATTTTGTTCCCGCGACCATTAACGCCAGGTCGAGCGTGATCACACGCTTGTCCCGCAACAATTCCGGCACGTTGCCGTTTGAGATTTCCTGCGCCAGTCCCTCGGCGATGGCTGTTTTGCCCACGCCCGCTTCACCGATCAACACGGGATTGTTTTTCGTGCGTCGGCACAGCACTTGAATGACGCGCTCGATTTCGTTGCGCCGGCCAATCACCGGATCGAGTTCGCCTTTACGCGCTAACTCGGTTAGATCGCGGCCAAATGCACGGAGCGCCGGGGTCTTGACGTCTTTCTTTGCTGGCTCGCCTTCCTGTTCCGATTCGGACGGCGTGAAATTCGGATCGAGTTCTTTCAGGATTTCGTTGCGCGTACGTTCGATATCAAGCTCCAGAGTTTTCAACACTCTGGCAGCAACCCCCTCGCCTTCGCGCAACAGCCCGAGTAAAATGTGTTCCGTGCCGACATAGGAATGATTGAGCGCCTTGGCCTCTTTGCCAGCAAGCGCCAGCACTTTTTTGACGCGAGGCGTGTATGGGACATTGCCCACCATCTTTGTCTCAGGTCCGGAACCGACTTGTTTCTCCACTTCCATTCGCACCGTCTCGAGATCGAGCCCCATCTTTTGCAAGACGTTTACTGCCACGCCCTGGCCGAGCTTGATCAGCCCAAGAAGCAAGTGCTCGGTGCCCACGTAGTTGTGGTTAAACCGGTCGGCTTCCTTGCGAGCAAGCGCCAAAACCTGTTGAGCTCGCGGTGTAAAATTATTCATTCGTTGATGGTCCGTCCGTCAAGCCATTGCCTGATTCTCGCACCATCTTACTAATATCAGGTTTGGGGAAAATTTTCAACCGGTCGCGGATAATCTGGGCCCGCAGATAGTCACGCTCTTCAGCATTCAACTTTTGTTGCGAGTTCTTTTGCAGATGCGCGGGCTGTGTTTCGATGAACAATTCGTCGATTTGCAGGCGGTGATGTTCTGGGAACGCGCCGAGATCCATTCCAAGCTTGATAACCGACAGCAGATTAAGCGCTTCCTTGGAAGGCATGGCATGTGCGTAAGTTAAAACGCCATAGGCACGACCGATCTGGTCGCAAAGCGTACTCGGTTTCCTTTGCAGCAAAGTCTGACGCGCGTCGTGTTCCTTATCAATAATCGTCTCGATCACTTTGGTTAGACGATTGATAATTTCTTCTTCTTTTTCACCGAGCGTAGTTTGATTGGAAATCTGAAAAAGATTGCCCATGGCTTCGGTGCCTTCGCCGTAAAGGCCGCGCACCGCGAGCCCGATTTTGCTGACCGCCTGGATGACTTGGTTGATCAGCTCGCTCAGGACAAGCCCCGGCAGATGCAGCATCGCAGAAGCACGCATCCCGGTTCCGACGTTCGTCGGGCAAGCGGTCAAATATCCAAGTCGCGGATCGAAGGCGAAGTCGAGTTTGCTTTCAAGCGCGGTGTCTACCTTATCGACCAGCTTGAATGCCTGTTTCAACTGAAGACCGGACCGAATGGATTGCATGCGGAGATGATCTTCTTCGTTGATCATGACACTGAGCGTTTGCCGCCGATTCACCACCACGGCGCTGCCCGCGCCCTTCGCGGCATGCTCGCGACTGATCAAGTGGCGCTCGACCAGCACCTGTTTGTCCAATGCCGCCAAATCCTGCAAGCCTTCGGAAAACGCGTCCTGCATCTCCGGAAGCTCTTCGACGCGCGCCCGGATCTGTTCGAGGATTGACGTTCGTTCCGCTTTCTTCGCCCATCCGGGAAAAGCACGATTACGCAAATTCCGCGCGAGGCGAACGCGGCTGCTGATTACAACCTGGTGGTGCGGCCCTTCACCGCGCAGCCATTCCCCTGCAGTGGAAAGCATGCTTGAAAATTTCATGCTGAACTCGAAAGGTCGGTTTCCAGCTGTTTAATTTGATCCCGCAGAGAGGCAGCGCTCTCGTAGTTCTCGTCAGCCACGGCCTTCTGCAGATTTTCAGTAAGCGCGCGCATTCGCTGGTTCAGTGCCATGGTGCGTTGCGCGCGTTCCGGCAATTTCCCGACGTGTTCGGTCCCTTTATGCATTGCTTTTAAGAGCGAACCCAGACCCTCGGCGAAGGTCTCATAGCATTCGCTGCAACCAAGGCGACCTGTTTTTTTGAAGTCTGCCTGACTAAAACCACATACGGAGCATTTTTTCGCTGGGGCTCCTTTTTCAATTTCTTCGGCTGCCCCGATGCCGAGCAGTAAATCAGCAAGCGCAAAACTGGTCGGATCCTGGACACCTTTTTCCTTCGAGCAAGCTTCGCACAGGTTTACCTTGTGCATCTTGCCCTCCAGGATCTGTGTCAGGAAAACAGTCGCATCATTACATTTGCAAACGTCGCACAACATCTGTGTTAATTAGACCGTGATCTGCTGCAAACATTCAACCCGATACACATTGTCCTGACATCGTCCCGTTCGGCGATTTGCCGTTTAATCGAAAATCGGTGTGCCAGTCTTGTGTGTCATTTCGCGGAACCGTGCGATGATGCGCGTTGTGATCGGGCCGGGCTTCCCGTCTCCGATAGTGCGGCCATCAGCCTTAACCACGGGAACGATCTCGGCAGCGGTTCCCGTGAGGAAGCATTCGTCAGCCACGAAAATGTCGTGTCGCGTGAAATCTGCCTCGATGGCTTTGATGCCGAACTCGCCAGCAATATCAAACACGACCGATCGCGTGATTCCTTGCAACGCTCCGGCCGTGATCGGTGGCGTGAAGATCTGGCCGTGCTTGATGATGAAGACGTTGTCGGCAGTGCATTCGGCGACGTTTCCTGCGTCGTTCAACATTAACGCTTCATCCGCGCTGGCAAGGTTGGCTTCGATCCGAGCCATTACGTTGTTCAAGTAGTTCAATGATTTAACCGCCGGATTGAGTGATGCGGGATTGCTGCGGCGCGTCGCCACAGTAACAATGCTCAGCCCTTTGCGGTAAAAATCCTCATGATAAAGAGCGATCGTTGCCACAATGATTATCACGCTCGGATTTTTGCACTGCTCCGGATTCAAACCCAGGTTACCAACTCCGCGTGTGACGACCAGACGAATGTAACCGTCACGCAAATGATTTTGCCGGATCGTTTCAAGCAACGCCTCTGTCATTTCCTTCCGGGTCATGGGAATCTCGAGACAAATCGAGCGCGCCGAATTCCAAAGGCGCTCCAAGTGTTGCTCCAGGCGAAAAACGCGGCCGTTATAAAAACGTATGCCCTCGAAAATTCCGTCGCCGTAGAGCAAACCATGATCGAACACCGAAACCTTTGCGTTTGCTTCCGAATAGAATTTCCCGTCGATGTAAATCTTCGCTTCCCTGACGCCCGTTGTGGGACGCGGCCGACTTTCTATTGCAGGTTCAATTGTTTCCTTGGTCGCACGCACGTGAGTCTTTGGTTCTTCCAACACCGTCGCATCAGGGGTTTTCATGTTAGCAACAAAACCTCAAATGTTTATGCGCGCAATCCAAACCGCAAAATCGGCCGCGGCAGCGAAGTCACTGCAGTACTCCATCCATGATGTGCAACTGCCGATCGCCGCGCGTCGCCAGACGGGTGTCGTGGGTAACGACCAGAAGAGTTTTACTGCGATCGCGCGCCAGGTTTAGCAGCAGATCCATGATCGCGTCTCCGGTTTTAGAATCGAGATTTCCCGTCGGCTCATCGGCAAAAATAATGTCGGGATTATTTGTTAATGCCCGCGCAATCGCAACGCGTTGCTGCTCTCCGCCCGACAATTCTGCGGGCAAATGCTGCATACGATCAGCCAGCCCAACTGCGGCTAAACTTTCCTCGGCTTCACCTTTGGTTGTGCGACCTCCAATCATTGCCGGCAACAGCACATTTTCCAAGGCGGTCAGTTCTGGCAGCAAAAAATAGCCCTGAAAAACGAAACCCATTTTTTCGTTCCGGAGCCGCGCTTCCACGGACGAGCTGCCGCTGTAAAGCTCGCGTCCTTCGAATTTCACCGTTCCTGATTCCGGACGTTCCAGCCCCGCCAAAGTGTAGAGCAGCGTCGTCTTTCCCGCGCCGGATGCACCGGAAAGAAAAACCGTCTCGTTGTGGGCGATGTCCATTGAGATCCCGCGTAGGACTTCAATTCGCCGGGCGCCCATTCGAAACGATTTGTAAATATCGCGGGCAATCAGTTGCGGCTGCTGCACGGGCAAGTATCTGCCGCTAATCCGTTCTGGTGCAAGAGCGCGATGGCGAATGTTTCGGGCGAACCGGCTCCTTCATTCGGATACTCCCATCCAGCAATGAATATTCGGTGTGCGGGCAACTGATCTGTCATTCCGAGCCCCGCCTCAGAGGCGGGATCGAGGAACCCCGCTGCATTACTATGAGTTCATTCCGTGGGATCTTTCGACTGCTCCCGCCTCTGCGGGATCCGCTCAAGATGACGCGCGCGATTCCAGAACAAAAAGCCGCCGTCGAAATCATTCGCGGCGGCATTTTGACGCAAATCGCGCGTTCGTTCGCTATGCCATACCTAGCGATTGAAGTGTTGGCTGATCTATCGTGGATGTGACGTATAGCCCGTGATCGCGCTGGTAATCTGCGATCGCACCACGCGTGAGCGGTCCAATGAGACCATCCACGTCTCCGTGGTAATAACCTTGTTGCTGAAGCGCTGACTGCGCATTCGCAATTACCTGGTCGGGTGGCATGCGATTGTGACCGTAGATAGGTCCATCCCATGCATAATACGCATTGGGATTATAACCCCAGGCGGGAAACCAATACCCGGCGTTCCAAAAGTAGGGAGCACCGAACACGAACACGAAGTTGTTCCCATGATAGTGGTTATGCCACCAATTTTGGTCGTGCCATTCTGATTTGTAATTGCGAAACACTGCGTATTTCTGGCCTTGCCAGTTTTGGCTCCCCTCGATGCGTCTCCCTTGCTGGAATTTTACCGGCGGCGCCTTCGCAGTATTCGGCTGTTTTGCAAGATTGAAGTGCTGCGGCTTAACTGGCTTGTTCTTCGCGAACTTCCCTTTCTCTGTGTTCTGGTTCGCTATAGCCGCATGCTTCGCCTGGTCGGGCTTACCTGCTTCCTTAAGGTGGGCATTCGCTGCTTTAGTTGCTTGTCTTTCATTCGCCGGTTGAGCTGCTTGTCTCTCAACTTGGGCTCGGTTCTTCTTACCCTTCTGAGCTTGATCAGCACTGGAAGTCTGAGCCTTCTTCCCCTTTTGTCCCTGATTTACTGCGGTTGAGGTTTGGTCTCTCTTGGCATTTTGTGCGTTACTAGTTGCTGCAGCAGCGGAACGCGGGTTGCGATTGCTTTGGACCTGGTGAGTTGCCGTCGAAGTCTTCTTGCCAGAAGCTCCCCCACCTGCTGCATGCGTGGGCTGAGCGGCGCGTTGAGCGGTTTGCGCCTGCTTTTTCGGCTGCGATTTCTTTTCTTGTTGTTGCGCACCGACTGCGGCGCTGACGAGCGCAAGACTGCAAAGTAAAACAATTAGTATTCTCATAACATTCTTTCCTTTGGATTTTTAGACCTTTTGAGCTCTGCACTTATTCAACGTGGCAGGATCTTTTTCTGGATGCATGTCTGTCCCACAAACGGAAGGACATCCTGTTGCTGCCGAGCGCGTGCGCGTTCCCCGTTGTGATGTTTTGATCAAACCTGTTGTTGACGCACAGCCTCAAACAACACAATTGCGACCGCTGTAGCCAGATTCAGACTGCGCGTCCCATGCATCGGGATAGTGATGCAATTGTTAGCGTTGGCCGCGAGTAAGTCATGCGGGAGTCCTTTCGTTTCGCGGCCAAAAACGAGGAAATCATTTTCCCGAAAATTCACGCTGTAATAAGGACATTGGGTTTTGGTAGTTAGAAAAAAATAACGCGTCCCGGCGGGTTGACCGCACTGTAGCGCGTCGAATGAATCCCACAATTGCAGCGGCACCTCCTGCCAATAATCGAGCCCTGCTCTACGCAACTGCCGGTCGTCGAGCGAAAACCCGAACGGCTTTACCAGATGCAGAGTTGATCGCGTCGCCAGACAAAGCCGGCCGATGTTGCCTGTGTTCGGCGGAATCTCCGGCTCGACCAGAACAACGTTAAACATGCTGTAGCCGGGATCGTTGATCCCGGCTGACCGCGATCAGCGATCGCGGCTACAACTTGCTCGCCACGAACTTCTCGAGCTTCACCACGTCGACGGCAAATTTGCGAATGCCTTCGGCTGTTTTCTCGGTCGCCATTGCGTTCTCATTTAGCAACCAGCGGAATTTTTTCTCGTCCAACTCCAACCTGTCGACCTTCGCCCTTTCGGCTTTCTCCGGGGTCAGTTTGCGCTCAACTGGGTCTGTGGATTTTGAGAGCTCTTCCATTAGTTCGGGGCTAATCGTCAGGCAATCGCATCCTGCCAACTCCAGAATCTGGCCGGTGTTACGGAAGCTGGCGCCCATCACTTCGGTCGGAATATCGAACTTCTTGTAATACGTATAAATTTCATTAACCGACTGCACGCCTGGGTCTTCCGGTCCGGTGTAATCACGCTTCATCTCCTTTTTATACCAATCGTAAATTCGCCCGACAAACGGTGAGATGAGCTGCACTTTCGCTTCCGCTGCGCGGACCGCCTGCGGCAACGAAAACATCAGCGTCAAATTGCAGCGGATCCCCTCTTTTTGCAGCTGCTCCGCTGCGTTCAATCCTTCCCAGGTCGACGCTATTTTAATCAACACACGTTCGCGCGGAATTTTGCGCTCCTCATAAAGCTGGATCAGTCGCCTTGCCTTCTTGATCGAACCGTCGACGTCGAATGACAGCCGCGCATCCGTTTCAGTTGAAACGCGCCCGGGCACAATCTGAAGAATATCGCATCCAAATTGCACCAGCAGATGATCGCAAATGTCTTCGATCTGCTCGTGACCGCTTAATCCGGAGTTCTTCCGCTCTTTCAAAACTTCATCCAGCAAATGCCCGTATTGCTGCTTTTGAGTGGCTGCGTAAACCAGACTGGGGTTCGTCGTCGCGTCCTGCGGCTTGAATTGCTTAACCGATTCAAAATCCGCTGTGTCGCCAACGATTTTTGTAAACTTCTTCAGCTGGTCGAGCTGATTCGATCTTGTTGCGGTCTCCTTCTGTTCAACAACGGCGGTGTTCATGATAACTCCTCTATTTTTGGTTTAACTCGAAACTACGCTCGAATAGAAGATCGACAACGACAAACTCGACCCAGGCATTGTCATGTTGAGCGAAGCGAAACATCCAGCTATTTCAATTAAATTAGGATCGTGGTTTGGCTACGAAACCGACTCAAGCTCTGGCATGCTAAATTGAATTAGAAGTTGGCCGAAGTAGCTAGGTCCTTCGCTCACGCTCAGGATGACAGTGTGCCTGGATTAATGGGCTACGCCGATACTGCTGGCGCTTGAGTCGTCCGTCGCGAACCAATCGCAGCGCGGACAAAATTGTTTCCAAGTTCCCACATCGGTCCCGGGAACTTGCGACAGTCGGTCAACACGTCGTCGAGCGCGTTGACAAACATGTCGACTTCTTTTTCGCCGATGATGAGGGGCGGAAGGATTTTCAGGACGTCCATCGCGTGACCGGCTACCTGCGTCAGAATGCGGTGCTTGCTCAACATTTGAGTCACGATCATCTGCGCGAAGAGCACCTTGTCGATCTTGTGCAAAAGCTTCCACGCCATCTTGAGCTTGAACTCGCTGGGTTCGTGAAACTCAATACCCACCATGAGGCCTTTGCCGCGCACTTCTTTAATGAAGGAATGTTTCGTCTTCAGGCCTTCGATTTTCTCCATGAGCAATGCGCCCATTTCAGCTGAGCGTTCGACCAGATTTTCCTGATCGATTACTTCCAGCGCTGCGAGCCCACATGCCATCGCGAGATTGTTGCGGCCGAAGGTTGTGGAGTGCACAACGCACCGATCCATACGGCTGAATGTCTTCTGATAAATTTCGCGCCGGGTAACGATTGCGCCGCATGGTACATAACCGCCGCTCAATGTTTTCGCGAGTGTGATAATGTCGGGCTCCAAATTCCAATGCTGAAATCCAAACATCTTACCCGTTCGGCCGAGCCCGGTCTGGACTTCATCCGAGATCAGCAGCGTTCCGTATTTGCGACAGAGTTCCTGGGCACGAACAAAGAAATCTGACTTTGGCGTTTGACAGCCTTTGCCCTGAACAGTCTCGATGACAAACGCCGCCACATCGCGCGCGCGCAATTGCCGATCTAATTCGGCGATGTCATCCAGCGGGACGCGTGTGTCGAAGCCTTCCATGAGCGGGCCGAAACCTTCGGTGAAGCTTTCACAGCCCATCAGCGACAATGACCCTATCGTCAGGCCGTGAAATGCGCTCGCCAGCGACACAACGCGTTGTCGCCCCGTGGCAGCGCGCGCGAATTTGAGCGCGCCTTCCATTGCTTCCGTGCCGGAGTTGCAAAAGAAAACGGCATTTAGATACGGCGGTGTCCGTTTCGCAAGGGCCTCAGCCAACAATCCGCTCAGAAGCGAACAGTCCATCTGCACCATGTTTGGAAGGTCCAGATCGAGCACGTCGCGGATCGCTTGCTTCACTACCGGGTGATTTCGACCAATGTTGAAAACGCTGTAGCCGCTCAAAAAATCCAGATACGGCTGGTTATCCATATCGTAGAGATACGCGCCCTCGGCTCGCGCATAGACTTTGTCGAAACCGATGACGCGCTGCGCTGCCACGAGCGTGCTGTTAATGTGCCGCTCGTGCAGTTCATAGTTTTCGCCAAGACGCGAAGCGACAATCTCCTTCAGATCGAAAGCCATGAGGGGCAAAACTTCAGCGATTCGCGTTCGAAACGCAAATGGTGTAGCGAGGCGCCTGTGGCGCGTTGACCTCGCTTCTCATCGACGGCCCACAGGGCCGTGGCTACAAAAAAGCTGCAGGATTCACAGCGAATCCTGCAGCTCACTTTTGCGAATTCAGCTTCGCTTAATCTTCGACTATCACACGCTCAACGGTGCGATGCTCGGTCGGTCCAGCGTAATACACACGAACCTTTTGACCCGCTCGCAACGGCGCCGTCACAGCCTGGCCGGCCGCGTTAACAATGTTCGCAGCCGTGCCGAGTGCGAAACTCACAGGGCCCTGCTCGCCCCTGACGACAATCGTCTTGCCGGGCTCATATGTTGTCACTGTACCCGTCTCGTAAGTTGTGCTCGTAGTCGTTGTAGTCGACGGTCTTGTCGACGTTGTGGTTTCTTCGGTCGTGGTCGTACTGGTTTGTGCAAACGCCAATGGCGCAACCAGTCCGCAGACCAAAGCAATGATTGTTCTCTTCACTCTATGCCTCCTTGTTATTTGTTTACTTCCACAGTTCGTGACTCAGACCTCAAACGGACGCTCTTTGTGCGTAATCTCTTGATCCGCTTTGTAATGCCGCGATTCGGAGTATTTGCCGAATTCATCGATTTGAGTGGGCATCGCGAATTTGGTAACATGGAATGCCAATGACGAGCAAAACAACGCATGTCGATCCAGTTGTTACACCCGAACAGGTCAAACAACACGGCCTCACGTCGGAAGAATTCGAGCAGATTAAGAAAATTTTAGGGCGCGAACCGAATTTCACCGAGCTCGGCATCTTTTCCGTGATGTGGAGCGAGCATTGCTCGTACAAGAACTCAAGGAGAGAACTAAAGAAGTTTCCCACGACCGACGCGAATATTCTGGTCAAAGCGGGCGAAGAAAATGCCGGCGTGGTCGATATCGGCGACGGTTGGGCAGTCGCGTTCAAAATCGAGAGCCATAATCACCCCAGCGCGATCGAGCCTTTTCAGGGCGCGGCCACAGGCGTTGGCGGAATCATTCGGGATATTTTTACGATGGGCGCGCGCCCGGAGTTTTGCCTGAATTCCTTACGCTTTGGGCCAATCGCGAATGAAAATCCGAAATCCGAAATCCGAAATCCGAAAGTGGCGGCGAACCGACGCCTGTTTACAGGCGTAGTTAGCGGCATCGCGCATTACGGTAACTGCGTCGGCATTCCCACAATCGGTGGCGAGATTTATTTCGATGAGAGTTTCGAAGGTAATCCGTTGGTAAATGTTTTTTGTCTTGGTGTGTTGCGCCACGAACAACTCGCACGCGGCACTGCGGAAGGCGCAGGGAATCCCGTTTTCTACGTCGGCGCTGAAACAGGTCGCGACGGTCTCGCTGGCGCGGCGTTTGCCTCCCGCGAATTGACCGAGCAATCGCGCGAAGACCGTCCCGCGGTCCAGGTCGGCGATCCATTTAAGGAAAAATTGCTGCTCGAAGCCTGCCTCGAACTGATTGCTCGCAACGCAGTTGCCGGAATTCAAGACATGGGAGCAGCAGGTCTGACTTGTTCCACATGCGAAACGGCAAGCCGCGGAGGCAGCGGTATCGAAATCGATCTGGCCAAAGTACCAAGACGCGAGCCAGGCATGACGCCGTATGAAACCATGCTCAGCGAATCGCAGGAACGCATGCTGATTATAGCAAAGCGCGGCCGGGAAAATGTGGTTCGCCAAGTGTTCGACAAGTGGGACGTGCCATGCGCGGAAATCGGTAGCGTCACGAGCGACGGCATCATGCGTGTCCGAAACAACGGCACGGTTGCAGCAGAAATTCCAGCGAAAGCCTTGGCTGATGACGCGCCGCTCTATTCTCGAGAAGCAACGTCGCCCGCTGTAGCTGCGTCGTCGCTCACAGAGCGACGGCTACAAGAAATCGACGTGCGGGAATCGCTACGACAGCTTCTACGCGACCCGACGATTGCATCGAAAAATTGGGTGTATCGACAGTACGATCACACGGTTCGGACGGGAACAGTGGTGAAACCGGGCTCCGACGCCGCAGTGTTTTTCGTTCGTTACGCGAACAAGATTCTCGCCGCGACGACTGATTGCAATTCACTCTATTGCGCGCTTGATCCTCGCGAGGGCGGCAAAATCGCTGTCGCTGAAGCGGCGCGCAATCTCACCTGCTCCGGCGCGCGCCCATTGGCCGTCACGGACTGCCTGAATTTCGGCAATCCGTACAAACCGGAAAACTTTTGGCAATTACGTGAAGCTGTTGAAGGCGTGGCCGAAGCCTGCCGCGCGTTCGGAACGCCTGTTACGGGCGGAAATGTTTCGTTGTACAATGAGAGTCCCCTCGGTGTCGTGGATCCAACGCCAACGATCGCGATGGTCGGACTGATTGACGACGAAAAGCACGTTACAACGCAGTGGTTCAAAAACGAAGGCGACGTAATCCTTCTCGTCGGTGCGGAGCCGATTCGCCGGGCCGCAGCCCACCGCGACGAGGGCGTCGCGGCTCCAGACCTAGGCGGCTCGCGCTATCTGAAGGTATGCCACGGATTAAAAATCGGTCCGCCACCGCACGTCGATCTTGCACATGAAATCAAAGTACAAAATGCCGTTCGCGATTTGATCCGTGAAGGTCTCGTGAAGAGCGCACACGACTGTTCCGAAGGTGGACTCGCGGTGGCATTGGCCGAATCCTGCTTTAATCCCGAACAGCTTTTCGGAGCAGAGATCGACTGTAGCCGTCGCCCTGTGGGCGACGTGAAACACGGCAAGGAAACAGATCGGATCGACGCTTCGCACAGCGAGGCGGCTACAGTATTGTTTAACGAGTCGCAGTCTCGAGTGGTCATCTCGGTCGGGCCCGGAAACCTCGACAGCGTACTCACAATGTTACGCGAGCGTGATGTTCCATTTCAGCAACTGGGAAAGGTCGGCGGCGACGAACTGCAAATCCGGACCGACGAACAAACCTTTCGTTGGCGAGTTGCCGAGATTCACGACCAGTGGTGGAACGCGATCCGGAGCGCAGTTGAACAAGACGAAAGCATTCCGAGCTTGTGAATCGGCAAAAGGCGCGATTGAATCCACGCCAATCTGATGGATTATTGGGTGTGACTAGCCCCTCGAACAGACCGGATCCGGATCAGCTACACGACTCAGCCGTGTTGCCACAGCACGAGTGCGGACTTTTCGGCGTGTTCGGCCACCCGAATGCCGCGGTGCTGACGTATTATGGTCTGTTTGCGTTGCAACATCGCGGACAGGAGAGCGCCGGAATCGTTACAAGCAATGGGCCCGGAACCAGCTTTCTCATGCACAAGGACATGGGTCTGGTATCGCAGGTTTTTGGTCAGGATGAACTGGCCAGGCTGAAGGGTACTCGCGCGCTCGGGCACACGCGTTATTCGACCACCGGCACCAGCACAATCAAGAATGCGCAACCTTTCGTGGTCGATTGCGTGCGCGGCCAGATGGCTATTGCGCATAACGGGAATCTAATTAATGCCGACATCCTGCGCGATGAACTCGAACGACGAGGCTCGATTTTTCAGACTACCGCCGACAGCGAGATTATTTTGCACCTTTTAGCGCAGCCCTCGGACAATGGTGCAAATATCCTTGCGGCGTTGCGCCGGGTTGAAGGCGCGTTTTCGCTTTTGATCATGAGCGAACGCGAACTCATCGCTGTGCGCGATCCTTTCGGCTGGCGGCCGCTCGCGCTCGGGAAAATTGATGACGCATATGTTCTCGCATCTGAAACATGCGCGTTCGATTTGATCCATGCCGAGTTTATCCGCGAGATCGAACCGGGCGAGGTGCTGATTATCAATGAACACGGACTGCGCTCGGAACGGCCGTTCCCGGATGCGCGTCCCGCATTCTGCATGTTCGAGTACGTTTATTTCTCACGGCCGGACAGTATCATGGGCGGCGTTAACGTCGGAAAAGTCCGAACGGAAATGGGACGCGAACTGGCGCGCAGATTTCCTGTCGAAGCAGACATCGTCGTGCCAGTGCCGGACTCTGGTAACTACGCCGCTCTCGGTTTTGCTGAAGAGCTAAAGATTCCTTTCGCGCACGCGTTCGTTCGAAACCACTACATCGGCCGCACATTTTTGCAGCCGAGTCAGCTCATCCGTGATTTCGACGTGCGCGTGAAGTTGAATTTGATCAAGGAAATGGTGGCTGGAAAACGCGTGGTCGTTGTAGACGACTCAATCGTCCGCGGAACAACCGCGCGTGCGCGCGTGGTGAACCTGCGCGAGGCCGGTGCGAAAGAAGTGCACATGCGCGTGAGTTGTCCCCCGCATCGGTTCGCCTGCCATTACGGCATCGATTTCCCTGACCCCGAAAAATTGATCGCGAACCAGATGTCGATGGAAGACATCTGCAAATATCTTGGTGTGGACAGTCTCGGTTACCTTGATGTCGAAGGAATGGTCCGTGCGACGGGAAAACCTTTGAACAGTTTTTGCCTGGCTTGTTTCAACGGCGATTATCCCTTACCCGTCGACCCTGCGCTCGACAAGTTCATTATGGAACGCCGCGAGCAACGCGCCAAAGCGTTGGCCGACCAGGAAGCGCAGCCGACGCTGTTCACCGATCTCAAATGAATTGCAAGGCAGGTGCATCGCCTGCCAAAACGAATTGGCGACCGGAGCGGTGGCCCTACAACGTATGAACGTGAAAAAGGCGTATGCTCGAGCGGGCGTCGATGTCGATCTGGCAAACAAACTAAAACGCGGAATTGGCGCGTTCGTTAGGCAAACGCATAGCCCGCAGGTACTCGGGAAGATCGGCGGCTTTGGTGGATTGTTTCGCGCGAGTTTTCCTGGGATGCGCGAACCGGTTCTGGTTGCTAGCGTTGATGGCGTCGGCACAAAATTGAAGATCGCGTTCGCGATGGACAAACACGACACCGTGGGTGTGGATCTCGTGAATCACTGCGTCGGCGACATTGCGGTTCTCGGCGCGCGTCCCCTTTTCTTCCTCGATTACATCGGCTGCGAGAGACTCGAACCCCGCGTGTTCCAGCAATTACTTCGCGGTTTTTCCCGCGCATGTCGCACCGCGGGTTGCGCACTTCTCGGAGGCGAAACTGCGCAGATGCCGGGGATGTATCGCAAGGGCGAATACGATCTCGCTGGTTGCATCGTTGGCGTCGTGGATCGGACGAAAATCATCGATGGCAGCAAGATCAAACCCGGCGACATCCTTCTCGGTCTGGCTTCAAATGGTCTGCACACCAACGGCTACTCGCTGGCGCGAAAAGTTTTGTTCGACAAAATGCGGCTCAAACCGAGGTCGCCTTTACCCGGATCGACAATCACAGTCGGCGAAGAATTGCTGCGCGTTCACAAAAACTATCAACCGCTTCTGGCGAAAGTTCCCATTGGCGTAATCAAAGGACTCGCGCATATCACCGGTGGCGGTCTCATCGACAATCTGCCTCGAATCTTGCCGTCGAATTGTGACGCGGTCATCGAAACGAAATCCTGGCGTGTTCCGAGCATCTTCCAAATCCTGCAGAAGAATGGAAACGTCGCTTCCCAGGAGATGTATCAAGTGTTCAACATGGGCATTGGAATGGTGGCGATTGTTGCCGGGCGAAATGCACGGAGCGCAATTTCGACTTTAAGAGCGAAGCAAATTGGCCGGATTGAGCGTGGATCGGGCAGAGTGCGTTTGTCATTCTGAGCGTAGCGAAGCGGAGTCGAAGAATCCCGCGATGAAACCACAGGTAATGCACCGGGATCCCTCGACTTCGCCCGGGATGACCTAGGAAAGCAGCAATGCAGGGGAAAGTTTGCGATCGCGGGGACGCGCTCGCCAACACGCGGGACGCGTGCGCTACCCAGGCAACTGCGGCGAGGCGGGATCGGTCGCGTTCACCGCAACCTCCAGTTCCGGCTTTGCAGCTGGCGCGACCGGTTTCCCTTTGCGCAACACGCGCTGCAGACCGGCTCGAAAGGCAGCGAGATCAACCAGTTCGGCTACGCGCGATTTCAACGCGCGCGCGCGCGTTCCGAGAAAACCCAGGAACGCCAGGTAAAAACCGATTGGCCAGAGATCAACTCGACCCACGTTTACCTGGTGGTAAATCAGCAAGCTGATCGCAACCAGATTGAAAATGATCATGGTAATAACCATGCGGTTGCGAAGCCGCACACGGGTCAAACATTTTCCTGCCCCGTGATATTCGGTGACGGTTTGAAGCGCGATGCTCCACCAAAAATTGCCGTAAATCTGAATATCCCAGTCGTTCCAGCCGCTGTCGGTCGAGTAGCGCCAGCCTTCTTCCTCCAGCAACCGAAACATTTCGCCCAGGAAATAGTGGCGGTCTCTCCCCTGCTCGCTCCAAAATACACGGCGACTGAGGCTCCCTCGAGAGCGCACGCTCTCGGGCAAATGTTCGTGCTTCCGAACGACGTTTGCCGGTGTGCGTTTGAAACGCAGCCAGGTGAAATACCGGGAGAAGCCGCGCACGAGCGGTTGCACAAACGCCAGGATCATCACAAGCAGACGCGCGTGCACCGTGTCGAATTTTGGTTCAATCCGCGCCCGCACCATGTACGAAAGCGCCACGCAAAAAGCGCCGCCGAGCATCAGGTACGGAACGATGCGCAACCCAGGCAGGAAAATTCCCAGACCAAAAAGAAAGATCATCAGCGCAAACCATTCGATGCTGCTGAGGTATGCCGCGACCTCTGATTGCGGCGCGGGATAGATCGATTGGAAAAATCCTTCACCGAAGATCCCGTGATAAATGATCGGGCGAGTAACAAACCAGCTGAAGCGCGTGCCGCCGTAGATCTGCCCACGCCATTTCGCTGTTCCGGTCGGGCCGAAAAAGATCAAATGTTTAAAGCGTAGTAACGATTCCGCTTCGCCGTAACCGTCTTGTTGATTCAGGAAAGCTCGAAGGGTGAACCGCCGGTAATGCCAGACGATCGCGGTCGGGCTGAAAGAGATTACCTTTCCACCCTGCTGAATTCGCCAGCAGAAATCCACGTCGTCGCCCGCCTTGCGATATTCGGGATCGAATCCGCCTACACCTTCGAAGGCCCAACGGTAAAACGCCATGTTACAACCTGGAATATGTTCGGCGACTGTATCCGTGAGCAGAACATGGTTTGGTCCGCCCGGCGCCGCAGCAACGCACGCCTGGATCCAATTTTGTGCCGGCGGCGTGATGTTTGGTCCTCCGACTCCGGCGTAATCGCCACTGACAAGCGTGCCAATCAGGTAGTACAGCCAATCAACGTCCGCCATGCAGTCGGAATCGGTGTAGGCCAATACTTCGCCCTTGGCAGCAGCCGCTCCCGTGTTGCGAGCGTGACTCAATCCATGGTTGGTCTGATGAATGTATCGCACCCACGGGAACTGCGCGGCGACGTAGGCAGTGTTATCGGTCGAACCATCGTCGACGAGAATAACTTCGTAAGCCGGATAATTTAGTTTGCCTAACGAATCCAGGCACGCACCAAGAGTGCGTCCCCCATTGTACGAACAGACAATGACGGACACGAATGGCGCCTGGCGCAACGCAAGATGAGGTGAAGTCGAATTGTGTCCACCGAGCTTTTCCTGAATCGTATAGAACGCTTTTTTTGGGTTGCGCTCACGCGTGACGATGCCGAACGCCCAGTCAGTAATTTCCTGTCCGCCTGTGAACCATTCGTCCGTCCAGGTGAAAAAAATCGTTCCGGCGAGACCGCATTTCACCACGCTGTCGATGTGCCAACCAAGCATTTCGGCCTGCTCCTCTTGCGAATGCCGGATCGTGTCCATGCCAAATTCACCGAGGATGAGCGGATGCTCGCCGGTGAGATTTTGCAACCGCAAGAGATACCCCTCGAAATCGCGCTGGTTATGAAGGTAAACGTTGAAGCAGGAAAAATCGGCATTCTGCGGGAGCAGATATTCGGTGGGCGGATATGTCGCATACGAAAAGAGTGCCTCCGGATCGATCCCGCGCCCGGTCTGTATTAGTTTCTCGACGAACTCAATCACTCGACGTGTACCGAGCCAGCGCGCCATCGTGCTGGAGATTTCGTTGCCGACCAGGTAACCGAAGATCGCTGGATGCCCGGCGTGCGTTTTAACCGCATTACGTACGTTTTCAGAGATCTGCTTCCGTGTGGATCGTTCACGGAGAAACTCGATGTGTTTTTCCCAGGGAAGCGTCACCAGAACGCGCATCCCTGCGGCAGCGCAACGATCGAGGAACCAGCGCGGCGGCGAATGATAAATCCGCACAACATTCAAGCCTGCCTCGCGCATCAGCGCCAGATCGCCATCTAGCTGTTCCGGTCGCCCAACGTAATGTCCATCCGCATCCGGTTTGAACGGACCGTACGTGACGCCTTTGACGAAAAACTTTTTGTCTCCGTCGAAAAAGAACTTCGCCTTGGGGCAGATTCGCGAGTTTTGGGCGGTTGTCATTTAGAGCGAAGTCGAGACATCTCTCAACCTACAAGCGCAAGAGATTCGTTCAGCGTTCGCACAAAGCTGCGATCGGGCAAGCGACTTCGGCGTTCGGTTGTCCTACTCCGACGCGTTTAGTCACAAGATTCTTCGACGCAACCGCAAGGTGTTTTTTGGTAGGGCGGGCAGTCCTCTGCACGCCGGCCGGACACAATTTCCAGCGGCGCGCACGGAGTGGCGCGCTCTACCGACTTATAGCCCTGCCAATGCTTCACTTACAACCGCGCCTGTGCGCTCGATGTCTCCGGACGTGTGCGCAGTAGAGATGAAGCCAGTCTCAAATTGCGACGGCGCGAAATAGACACCGCGCTTCAAACAAGCGTGAAAAAAACTGCCAAACGTTTTCAGATCGCTTCGCTGTGCGCTTGCGAGATCGATAATCGGCGCGCTGGCAAAGAATAAACAAAACATCGAGCCAAGCCGATGAAACGTGATGTTGATGTTTGCGCTCTTGATTGCATCACGCGTTGACGCTTCAAATTGCGCGCCCAACTTCTCGAGCAATTTCCAGCCATCGATCCGCTCCAGTTCGCGCAATTGCGCGAGACCGGCAGCCATTGCGATGGGATTTCCAGACAAGGTTCCTGCCTGATACACCGGACCGGCCGGGGAAAGTCGGTCCATGATTTCGGCGCGGCCCCCAAACGCGCCAACCGGTAGTCCGCCCCCAATTATTTTTCCAAGCGCAGTCAAATCAGGCTTCACTCCATACAGTTCCTGTGCGCCGCCACGGGCAACACGGAAGCCCGTGATCACCTCGTCAAAAATCAGAAGTGCATGGTTGCTCGTGCATTCTTCGCGCAGGACCGACAGAAAGTTCTCTCTCGGAAAATAGAGACCGGTGTTCGCTGGAATCGGCTCGATAATTACCGCCGCAATTTCATTTTTGTTTTCCTGAAAGACTTCCCTCAGCAACTCGGCATTGTTGAACGGCAGCGAGATTGTCAGATCAGCAAATGCCGACGGAACACCGGCGCTGCTCGGTTGGCCGTGCGTGAGCGCGCCGCTGCCGGCTTTCACCAGGAGGGCGTCTGCGTGCCCATGATAACAGCCGTCGAACTTGACGATCTTATCGCGTCGCGTAAACGCGCGCGCGAGGCGGATGCACGACATCGCCGCTTCCGTGCCGCTGTTCACCATTCGCACTTTCTCGATCGAAGGCACCCAATCGCAGATCAATTCCGCCATCTCCGCTTCCAACGGATTTGGAATTCCAAAACTCAATCCGCGCGTCGCAGCGTCGCGGACCGCTTCGACCACAACTTTCGGCGCGTGTCCCAAAATCGCCGGTCCCCAACTACCCACGTAATCGATGTATTCATTTCCATCCACATCCCAGATCCGCACGCCTTCCCCGCGATCGACGAAGAACGGTTCGCCGTCCACGTTGCGAAACGCGCGGACCGGCGAATTTACGCCACCGGGGATGCGTTTTCGTGCGCGGTCGAAAAGTTGTGACGATTTGGCAGTCAAGAGAGGAAACGTCCAACGCTCAACGCTCAACGTCCAACGCTCAATTTCTGCGCTCCACTACTCCATCACTCCATTCCGCATCGACACAGCGTCTCGCCGCGTTGACACGCTGTGCTCACGCGTTACGCTCATTTCCTCGCAACTCGGCGGGGTAGCCAAGTGGTAAGGTCGCGGTCTGCAAAACCGCTATTCGCGGGTTCGATTCCCGCCCCCGCCTCAAGCTCAACGACATTGACAGTCGGATGCCAGTGCATCAGGCTTCAATCGAATTACAAGGACGCGCTGCAATGCCCACAACGGACGCGATTGGAGAGCAAGTTATAGAAGCAGTTGTAGCCGGACCAGACGGAGCAAATCGACTCTTCACCGTTGTTGGGGCAGCCAACGTTTGTATCGAGGCGACGCGTCAGCAGCGTACCACCGAGACGTGGACTTTCTTGGTCGGACCAACTCTTACGCGCTTGCAGTTTCATCGGGCGATCGGCACCGCTTCAGTAGCTTCGCAGATCGTAAGCGTACAAACCGCGCCGCGAGAGTTCACGGTTAATATCCACTCCGTCGAGGCCGACTGGGACGATGAAAATCAAAGGGTCAAAGTGCGTGTTGAAATCGGTCTTATAGCGAATGGTGCCACGGTGACGATTACCCAAATTCGCTATTCGGTCGCGATATTGGCACAGATGTGAATGGGGGCTATCCCCTCCAGCTACGCGAAGTTTTTCAGCCGGTCATACAATGCTGTGATTCGAGTTGGTTTTGGCGGTCTCAGAAGGTGCAGAACGGATAATAAAACGATCGCACCGCGGGATCGAACCACGGTGCGACTTTCTGACCGTCACTCCTTATTGAACCCGGCGGTTGAGGTAATCGCTGCAGCGTCCACGGCCGCCTTTGGCGTCTTTTGTGGGCTTCAGGTCACGGAGTTTGCTTGTTTTCTTCGCTTTTTTTGTGACATTTGATTCTTCTTTCTCGTTGGTTTGGCCTTCCATGAACTCTCGTCTTGAAAATTCATCTCTGGCCGTTCACTGAGATAGTGCGTAAGATCGGGCGCGAGGTTACGCGGAAAAGCGATGGGCCAAGGATCCCCAAGGATCAACACTGCGACTGAGAGACTCCGAACTTTCTGGCGCCCTCGTACGTTTGAAGCCCGAAACGATTCCGCTTTCTGAATACCGAATATTGCGGTTCGATTCTCGCCGTGCAGCCTTTAATCGCTTTCCTCTTGCAACGACAGAACTGGTTACGATGAAACTTCGCACATTTGGATTTCTTGCCGTTGCCCTGGTGGGGCTTCTCTTTTCGTCATGTGCGGTAGCTCCCCGACGCGCCGCCGTTAGCGCTCCTGCCGTAGGTGTAGCGGGATTGAACGTCACGCAGAGCATCATTCCGCCAGAGAATTGCGGACGTCCATTGCATCGGCCCATGCGCCCGACATTTATTACGATTCATTCGACCGACAATACGTCTCGTAGCGCTAACGCGTTAAATCATGCGCTCGCAATGAACAAGGGACTCCGAGGCCGTCACAATCGCACTGGATATCTCACCTGGCATTTCACGGTGGACGATCATTCCATTTACGAAACCCTCCCGACTAACGAAACCGGAGAGCATGCTGATTACGAAGGCCAGGGAAACAGGTCCTCCATCGGGATCGAAATGTGTGTGAACCGGGGCAATAATCCTGACATCACCGTCGATCGCACCGCGCAACTAACAGGCAGACTGATGCGTCAATACAACATCCCTCTCAGTCATGTTGTTCCGCACATGCACTGGCGCATGATTCGTTATGATGACGGCCGCGATTTGGGGTTTAAGCAATGCCCGAGACTTTTGCTCGATGGCGGTCGGCTCGGTCCAAAGTGGAGCGCATTCATCGCCAAAGTCTCATCTTATGCACGATGAAGTTGGCAACGAAGTAAGCTCCGACCCCTTGGCGAATTAACTCTAGCGTGCTTGTCACTACACCCCGCCGTGGCCTGTCTCTTTCTCGTTACCTGCCCTGCTATTCTAAAACCAAATCAACCAGAAAGGCCACACAATGAGCCTTGATACTTTAGAAGCGCTCTGTCGAACACCTCATCGTTTAGTTATAACTGTCTGTTTAGTATTGACCTCTCCTGGCTGTATGCGCAGGGCTGAAAAATTCTGCGAGGTAGACCAGGAGACGCTGAAGCAATATTTAATTCGACTAGTGGAATCTCCAGTTATCAAGAACGACGATTGGGTTAATGCGACGTCGATCGCAGTTGACAGCGTCGAACCATCGCTTGTCAGCGACGGCAAGGCCGAGGTTTCGTTCGTCGGTTCGCTGGACGACCGGCGTTGGCGACGCGCGTACCGACCATTCCGGAAAGTGGCAAGCCAACCTGCAAAAGCCGAAAGATGGACATTGTCACGTGATGGGAGTGGCAGTCCGTTTGGGCGATAATTGGATTAAAGCCATTAATACAGATTTTGAGATCAAATAGATCACCGAAAGTATGCCCAGTATGCGGCGAAGATGTTCCTCGCAGTGCATTGGCATGTCCGGAGTGTGGAGCAGACCATACTTCGGGCTGGCGAGAAGATACCGAAGCATACGATGGCGTGGATTTACCGGACGAGGACTTCAATTACGAAGAGTTCATAAAGCAGGAGTTTGGATCATCTCGAAGACCCGCGATCAAAAGAGTTTGGTGGATCACGGCAATCCTCCTTATTGCTGCGTTTATCGCGATCTATTTCTATGCTGCCCACTGAGTGCAGCACGCAAGAGGCCGCCTCTAGCCGCCTTGCGATTCGCCGTAAGCGCAGATCGCAAAGTTCCAGAAAAGCCGTCAACTTTACTACGCCGGCAACAGAGGTGAGAAAGCTCCTGTTACACAGGCGAGTGCCTGCGTCTCGTGGCTGATACGCCGGCTATCGCTGCAACGAAGCAGGCGCTCTTTTCACTGACGGGAGAACTGAACCGTTTCCTTTAATCGCTTCACTGCCAAATGGCGGCCCTGCTTTTGCAGGAAAGATCGGTCGCAGAACTGCGAGCGCTTGCGAAGCGAAGGCAATGGAAACGGCCATCGCCACTGCTGCACATTTCATGTCGGGCGGTCTTATCAGATTCCAACACCATGACAAGATAAAAATTTTTCCTAGGTGGTGATTCATTAAAACCTTATTTTTGTTTTGCCCCTTCAGGGCGAATGTTCTCGTGCTTCTTGGCCCCCAGGGTGTTGCCCTGGGCTAACGTGTGATTGCGCTTTCAGCGCGAAAGCCCTTCCCGCAGTCCGCCGAGCCGTGTTCAAAGGCGAAGCCAGATTTCCAGTTTTGCGATTCACGGTTTCCGATTATTTTCCCGCGCCGATGCACCCGCCTTCGAAAGGCTACGGCGTGATGGAAGTCGAATTTTGAATTACGCAGGTTCTCTTAAACTAACGTTGTAACGCGATGCCACAGTTTACTTATCGTGCGCGAAATGCGCAGGGGGGTTTGGTTGAAGGGGTGCTCGATTGCGCAGATCGTGCCGTTGCGATCCGTCAGATTGAATCGCAACACTGCATTCCGATTCGGATCGATATGGTAGAAGCCGCTAAGGCCGCAGAAGCAAAAGTAAGCAAGCCGCACGCAATTCAACGAAAATTGCGACTGCTGAGCTCGCCCGAGGTCGCCACGCCTTCCAAAAGCCTGAAAATTCCGCACGGCCAACTGCTCATTTTCACTGAGCAGCTCGCGCATTTGCTACAAGCCGGCATGACGCTCGACGAAGGATTGTCGGTTTTGGGGAAACGGTTGAAACATCCGCGCGTCGAACAAATGACGCACACGCTGCATCAGGCGCTGATCGATGGCCGCAGTTTCTCCCAAGCCTTGAGCGACATGCCTCGAATTTTCCCGCCGCTGTATGTGAACCTCGTCGCTGCGGGCGAGGCCAGCGGTGCGTTACCGCAAATTCTGCTGCGGTTGGTGAAACATCTGATGCAGGCGAAAGACTTGCGAGACCGAGTGCAACAGGCGTTGATTTATCCGGCATTCCTCGCACTCGCCGGCGCTATTCTTGTCACAATTTTCATCACCTTTATGGTGCCGCAGTTGACCGGGTTCATGGCGCAAACCGGCGGCGCGATGCCCTTGCCGACGCGCATCTTGCTTCAAGTTCACCATATGATCACCGGCTACTGGTGGCTCGGTTTGCTGATATTGATTGGTATAATAATCGGTTTCCGTGCTGTCGTTCGGACTCAGGAAGGGCGGCTCGGGTGGGACCGGTTCCGGTTGCTGATTCCAGGGTACGGACGCGTAATTCGCCACCGATATTACGCGCAGTTCGCGCGTACGCTCGGCACTTTGATGGAAAACGGCGTGCCTTTGCTGCGCTCACTCGATCTTGTGACCGAGATCGCCGGCAATCGTTTTCTCGAAACCAGATTGGGCGAAGTGCGCAGAGCGGTTATCGACGGCGCGACGCTCTCGGCCGCTTTGCAACAGCAGAAGCTCTTTCCGGATTTGTTTACCGACATGATGGCCGTGGGCGAGCAAACCGGACACTTCGCCGAAACAATGCAGGCGATCGCGGACGTGTATGAGCGCGAGCTTGATCGATCCGTCGGGGTGATCTCGCAATTGATTCCGCCGATCATCATCGTGGTCATCGCGGCGCTGGTCGGCCTGGTTGTATTCAGTATTTTGTCGGCTGTTTTCGAAATGACACACAGCTTGCAAGTCCGACCGCACTAAACTCTGAACTTGCCAAGCCGGTTGAATGTGACTTAGTCTCGCCCACTCAATGTTACCCCGCGCTGCGTTTGCGATCTTCTTGGCTACGGTTTGCCGCGTAAGCGCGCAGGAAGCTTGCATGGACGCTCTGCCCGCTCCGCCCGCCATGCTTGCAGAAGCCCAGCCCCAG
>Ga0310810_10001214_pt1 | contig 26757 bp, 25 predicted proteins | sample NCmetagenome_FD_207641 | JGI IMG/M metagenome (GOLD analysis project Ga0310810, IMG submission 207641) | Soil microbial communities from experimental microcosm in Duke University, North Carolina, United States - NC | ecosystem: Engineered > Artificial ecosystem > Soil microcosm > Unclassified ...
TTCACGATCGCGGCTGCCGCCGGCGCTCAAGTACGGCATCTTCGCCCCAGCGTTCCGACGCTCGAAGACGTGTTCGCTCAGGCCGTGGGAGAGGATTGATGATGTGACGTATGCCTATTCATGATCAGGGATATCGGCGGTATGAGGGCGCACGGATGCCTCGGGGACGCGCGTGGGCCGTCATTACAACGGCCGGCCTGCGGACATTCTTCGCCAGGCGCGCCTTTCTCGCGCTGCTCCTGTTTTCCTGGCTGCCGTTCATCGTTCGCACGGTACAGATTTACGCGGCGGCCAATTTCCCTCAGATGGCCTTTATCGCGCCGACGGCCGAAACGTTCAGGCAGTTCCTCGGCCAGCAGGACATCTTTGTATTTTTCATCACCGTCTACGTCGGCGCGGGCCTCATCGCCAACGATCGGCGCGCGAACGCGCTGCAGATCTATCTGTCGAAGCCGTTGACGCGGGCCGAGTACGTGCTGGGCAAAATGGCGATCCTGGTCACCTTTCTGCTGATGGTCACCTGGCTTCCCGCCATTCTGCTGCTTCTCGTTCAGGTCTCATTCGCCGGGAGCCTCGCCTTCCTCAAAAGCAATCTCTACCTCTTTCCGGCGATCACGGTGCTGTCGTTCGTGGAGGCCGCGATGGTGTCGGCGGCGATGCTGGCTCTCTCGTCGCTCTCGAACAACAGCCGGTTCGTCGGCATCTTGTATGCGGGTCTGATCTTTTTCAGCGACGCCTTGTTTGGCGTCCTGAGGGCGGTCACCGGTGAATCGCGCCTGTCATGGGTGTCGTTCGGCAACAATCTCGCTCAGATCGGCGACGCGATCTTTCGCGTCCCGTTGCGCTATTCGACACCGTGGCCCGTATCGCTCCTCATGGTGATCGCGCTGGTCGTGACCTCGGCCCTGATTCTCGAGCGGCGTGTACGCGGCGTCGAGGTCATCGCGTGACGGCGGACGCAGGATCTCTCGACGCGCGCGTTCGGGAAGGCGAGGCGCCTCGAGCGGGGATTGTGGTCGCGGAGCACCTCTCGAAGTGGTACGGCCAGATCATCGGCCTCAATGACGTGACGCTCTCGGTGCCTCCAGGCATCACCGGGCTTCTCGGGCCGAATGGCGCGGGCAAGTCCACGCTCATGAAGATGATAACGGGCCAGCTCAAGCCGAGTCAGGGCACGATCACAGTCCTCGGGGAGCGTATCTGGGGCAATCCGGCGCTCTATGCCCGAATTGGATTCTGTCCTGAGCAGGACGCGTTTTACGAACGGATGACCGGGCTGGAATGGGTGACCGCGCTCGTCCGCCTCAACGGCGTTGACGAAGGCGAGGCCGATCTGCTCGCGAAGCGCGCGCTGGAGCTCGTCGAGCTCAGCGACGCAGCCAACAAGAAAATCGGCGCCTACAGCAAAGGCATGCGTCAGCGCGTGAAAATGGCGCAGGCGCTGGTGCACGATCCAGAGCTGATCGTGCTCGACGAGCCCCTCTCCGGCATGGATCCCATCGTGCGCCGCAAGACGATCCGCATGATTAGAGAGTGGGGCCGGCAGGGGAAGAGCATCATCGTCTCGAGCCACATTCTGCACGAAATCGAAGCGATGACGCCGAACATCCTGCTGATCAGCCAGGGGCGGATTCTCGCGGAAGGAGACGTGCATCAGATTCGCAGTCTAATCGATGAGCACCCGCATACCGTCCACATCAGGGCGGAGCGGCCGCGCTCGCTCGCGCGCGAATTCCTTGCACACGACGATGTACTCAGCCTCGAGTTTGAAGATGACGCCGTGGTTGTCGAGACGGCCCGGCCTGACATGTTCTACGCGCGCCTGACGACCCTCGCCGCATCGGGCGAGCTCGGCACCATTCACGAAGTCACGTCGCCCGACGACAATCTTCAGGCCGTATTTCAATACCTGGTGAAGTCTTGACCGTCACGCCAGCCGCCACCCGGCCGCGTCGATCCTATCCGGCGTTGTGGACGTCAGCCGTCCGTGTTTTCGATCTGTCGCTGGGGCAGATGCTGTGGTCGCGCCGGTCGGTGTTTCTCGGCCTCGTGGTTGGCGGTCCCGTCGTCCTGGCTGCCACACTCCGGTTGGCGGAGCTGTCCGGCCTGCTCTTCGACCCCAGGCGTCCGCGCCCCGCCGGAGTGGTCGTGTACGGCATGATGATTTGGCTGATTTACGTCAGGTTTCTCGTGCCGGTACTTGGAGTGTTCTATGGGACATCGCTCATTGCGGACGAAGTCGACGACAAAACGCTCACGTATCTGTTCACGCGTCCGATTCAGCGCAGCGCCGTCATCATCGGTAAGTACCTCGCGTACCTGGTCTGCACGATCCTGCTTCTGCTGCCGTCGGTGGTCATCGTGTTTTTCCTCGTCGTGCCGCTCGGCCAAGGGGCGACGATCGGCGCGATGTTTCCAACGCTGTTGACCGATTTGGGTATGCTGGCCTTCGGCCTCGCCGCCTACGGCGCGGTCTTCGCCTTCGTCGGCGCGCGTCTCAAACGTCCGCTGGTGGTGGGCCTGCTCTTCGCGCTCGGGTGGGAACCGGCCGTTCTGATTGCTCCCGGGTACCTGAAACGCGCGACGGTCGCGTACTACCTGCAGGCGCTCGTCAGGCACGAGATGCCGCAGGACAGCCCGGCGTCTACGCTGATGCAGATTTTCCGCGAGATTCCGCCGGTCTCGACCAGTTTAATCGGCCTGGCCGTTATTGTCGGGTTGGGACTGTGGCTTGCCGGACGGACCGTCGAGGTGCGGGAGTACGTGCTCGAACAATAGACGCGTCGTTCTCGTATAAGCTTGGGGAGGCCTCCGATGACCAGCAGAACGCGTTACTTCGTCATTGCTTCGCTGCTCGTCCTGACCGTTGGACTCGGGACAGGGCTGGTCGCCTATTACGTGGGTGTGCCGGGCACCTTTCTGGTCGATCGCGACGGCCCCGCCGAGCTCCAGTACGTCCCGCGGGACACCGCCATCGTGGCGTACGCGGAGGTGCGCGAAATCATGACATCTGATGTCCATCAGAAATTCCGCCACGCGGTGCCGCTCCGCGGAGACGCGCAGGCGCAGTTTCAGGACCAGACCGGCATCAACATCGAATCCGACATCGATCGCGTCGTCGCGTCTCTCCAACCCCTTGCCGACGGGACGACCGCGGGCCTGGTGATCGCGCGCGGCCGCTTCGACGAGGTGAGGATTGAAGCGCTGATGCGCGAGCATGGCGCCCACGTCGAGGAGTACAACGGAAAGCGCGTGATCGTCAACAACGAGGTTCCGCAACAGGCCGGCGACACCATGGCGCTGACGTTTCTCGAACCCGGGCTGGTGGCCGTCGGCAGCGGACGAGCGGTGCGGGCCGCCATCGAGCTCCAGAAGGGCGGCGAGAATGTGACCAGCAACCCGGAGCTGATGAACCTGATGCGCTCGCTCGATCGCGGCAACGCGTGGGCGATCGGCCGGATCGATGCGCTGCGCACGAACGGACGGCTCCCGCCGCAGATCGCAAATCAGCTTCCTGCCATCACCTGGTTCTCGGTCAGCAGCCGTATCGACAGCGACATCAGCGGCACCCTGCGCGCCGACGCGCGCGACGACGAGGCGGCCAACAACCTGCGCGACGTCGTCCGAGGCTTCCTCGCGCTCGCAAAGATTCAGGCGGGCAATCGCCCCGAGCTGCAGACCCTCGTGCAATCGCTCCAGCTCAGTGGGACCGGCAAGAGTGTGGCGCTGTCGTTTTCAATTCCCGGGGCCGTCTTGGACTCTTTCGGCGCAACCCGGGAAAGCGCGGAAAAGCCGCCCGCGCACTGATTAGGCAGCCTCTAATGACCTGCGCTACGCTGATGTGTGACTGATCTGGTTTTTTTCTACGGGACGCTCATGAGCGTCTTCAATCGGCCCGGTCGATCACGAATCGATCCCAAGCTGAAACCAGAGGGGCGCGGGTCGATTCCGGCCGCGCTCTTCGACGTGGGCATCTATCCCGCCGCCGTGCCGGCTTCCGACAGCCGCGTTCGCGGCGAAATCTACCGCATGTTCGACAGTGTCAGTGTCCTCAACGCGCTGGACGAAATCGAAGGGTATCGACCGGGCCGGCCCGACGAAAGCCTGTATACGCGGGTGGAGGCCGAGGTGACGTTCGACGATGGCCACACCGCGAACGCGTGGGTGTATTTCTACAACGCGCCTCTTGGCCACGCCCAGCGGATCGATTCAGGCGACTACCTCGAATACCTCAACGTGAAATAGAAATTGCAGGATTACAGCGTTGCAGGATTGCAGAAAGGAAGGACGAAAGGATATCCTGCAATTCCTCAGAGGGCGCGCCTGCCGTCCTGGACGGCGTTGATGAAGTCGTTGATGACCGCGAAAACGCGCTCGGACGGCTCGATGAACTCAATGCCGGAGCGGTACAGCACGATCTCCTGATCCACATCACTGATGCTGCAGTGGGCAACGCGCCCCTTGAGGATCACGGACCGTTCACCGAGCGTGAGGCGGAATTCGTGGAGCGAATCGAGCTGAAGTGGGAAGCCCGTTTCCACCTGGCAGCCGCCGCGGGCAATCTCCTTGATGACCATCGGCTGGAAAACCATGACCTCGCCGTGGAGCTCGCCGAGGATCTGGATGCGTTCTGCGTCGCGTTTATTGTCTTGATTGCCCGAGGCCATCCGGCGCCGACTATACCATTTCCTAATTCATCGGCAACGCCAGGGTCGGCCCGACGAACATCTCCATCTCAGAGGGTTCCGCGACCTCCTGGTCCGCTTCCTGTCCCTCGAACTCGGTCGTATATGTGAGCACCGGAATCCGGCGCGTCTCATCGTCCAGCTTCAGCATCGACAACACCTGGAAGCCGTTCCGGTCTTCGATCCGCATGCAGAGAATCACCAGATGGGGCTGTACCCGTTTGATGTGCGAGTAGGCGTGCTCGCTCGATTCGACGAACACGACGTCGTAGTGCCCTGCGTCAAGCACGGTCTCGAGCAACGTGAGCATGTCGGTGCTGCCGTTGACGATGACCACTCTCTGCGTACCAGGCGACGTGCGCTTGTCGGCCGCCATGGTGCCTGCCTTCGATGTCATGGGCGTCGTATCAGTCGTCATATGGTCCGTCTCCTCGGACGCCTATTCGCGCTTCAGGAATCGTGCCACTAAGGCGCACGCGGGAACGTTGCCATTTGCCCGGGTTTCGTTATTCGTACGCCCTCGATTCCCGCAGCTGACCACCGAAGGTGCCATCCGAACGCGAACCGCAACTTGTTGCCGCATACCATGTTCTCGGATGTTGCAGCGAGGCTCCACAGTACGGCACTCTGCACCATGCCCTCTGCCAGCACAAAATCGTCCAACGCGGTGACCTATTACAACCTCATAGACGGGTCGTGGCGGCCTTCCGGTTCGGGTAACGTGTTCGAAAATCGAAATCCGGCGACCGGCGATCTGATCGGTGTGTTTCAACAGTCCACCCGCGAGGACGTCGAGAGCGCGATCGACGCGGCGGCACGGGCCTATCTCAGCTGGCGGCTGGTCCCGGCGCCGAGGCGGGCGGAATTGCTTTTTCGAGCGGCGCAGCTGCTCGCCGAACGGAAGGACGCATTGGCGCGGGAGATGACGCGCGAAATGGGCAAGGTTCTCGACGAGACGCGCGGCGACGTGCAGGAAGCGGTGGACATGACGTTCTTCATGGCCGGCGAGGGACGGCGCCAGGCCGGACAGACGGTCCCCTCCGAGCTACGGGACAAGTTCGCGATGTCGGTGCGCCAGCCGCTCGGCGTTTGTGGCCTGATCACCCCGTGGAATTTTCCCATGGCGATTCCCTCCTGGAAGGTCGCGCCGGCGCTCGTCTGCGGCAACACCGTCGTCCTGAAACCGGCCAGCCTCACGCCGTTATCGGCCCTCAATTTCGTCAAGATCCTGCAGGAGGCTGGAATACCGCCCGGGGTCGTGAACCTCGTCACGGGCGCAGGGGCGGAAGCGGGAGAGCCGCTCCTCGTCAGCGATCAGGTCCGCGTCGTCTCTTTCACCGGCTCGACGGAAGTCGGACGCACCGTGTCGCAAATGACCGCGCCGTCTTTCAAGAAGACGCATCTCGAAATGGGCGGCAAGAACGTCATCATGGTCATGGATGATGCGGACCTCGAGCTTGCGATCGATGGCTGTGTCTGGGGCGGCTTTGGCACGACTGGCCAGCGGTGCACCGCTGCCAGCCGCGTCGTTGTGCATCAGAAGGTGTATCGATCGTTTCTCGATCGCTTTGTCGCCAGGGTCAGAGCGCTGCGCGTCGGCGACGGTCTGGATCCGGCGACTCAGATGGGGCCCCTGGTGAGCGACGGACAGCTTCGCACGGTGATGAAGTACGTCGAGATCGGACAGCAGGAGGGGGCGGCGCTCGCCTGTGGCGGACACCGGCTTACCGGCGGTCAGTACACGAACGGTTTCTTCCACGAGCCGACCGTCTTTGCCGACGTGTCGCCGGCGATGCGTATCGCGCAGGAGGAAATTTTCGGTCCGGTCGTGGCCGTCGTCCCGTGCGCGTCGTTCGACGAAGGGATTGCGATTGCCAACGGAGTGCAGTACGGGCTGTCCGCCTCGATCTATACGCAGAACGTGAACCGCGCCTTCGCGGCGATGCGCGATCTCTACACGGGCATCGTCTACGTCAACGCACCGACGATTGGCGCCGAGGTGCACCTGCCATTCGGCGGCACCAAGTCCACCGGCAACGGCCATCGCGAAGCAGGCGCCGCGGCGCTCGATGTATTCTCCGAATGGAAGTCGATCTACGTCGATTTCAGCGGGAAGCTCCAGCGCGCCCAGATCGACACGGAAGCGGTGTAGGCTTCCCTGAGGTTCGTGAAACTCAATATCGTCACACTTGTCCTGCTTGCCGTGGTCGCGGTCGGATTTGGCCGGTATGCCGCAACCGTGCCGCGGACTCCGTGGCACATCGTCGGGCTGTCCATCGCCGCGCCATCGCTGCTTCTGCTGGTGCTTGCGCGGATTCAGCTTGGGCGGGCTTTCAGCATTCAGGCCAAGGCCTCGACGCTCGTGACCACGGGCCTCTACTCGCGCATTCGCAATCCTATCTACGTTTTTGGCGCGCTGCTCGTTGCGGGCATGATTATCTGGGCCGGACGCCCGATTCTGCTGCTCATCCTGGTCGGTTTGATTCCCGTGCAGATCGTCCGCGCACGCAAGGAATCGCGGGTGCTGGAAGAGAAGTTCGGCACGGAATACGCGGATTACAAACGCAGGACGTGGTTTTAAGAGCGCAGGCGCGTCGATGAGACGTCAGCGTTGAGGCTTGAGGGTTGTCAACAGCTGCCTCGCCTTCGTCTTCCATTCCTGATCTTCCGGCGTCCACTCCGGATCGGGCGGCGCGTCGAGCACTTTCTGGATCTCGGCGCGCGCCTCGGCCACGCGTCCGTCATCCGCGTACAGCTCCGCAAGAAAGTAATTCGTCACCGTGCTGTCGTCCTTGTACTTCAGCGCCGCCTTCAGATGCTCTTCGGCCTGCTTGTGGCTGCCGCCGAACAGCCTCGGCACGAGGTAGTACCAGCGGCCCAGCGCGCGATCCGCCGATCCTTCCAGGAATGCCGGATCCAGGCGCAGAGTCGTCTCGAGCTCGGTCTTGATCGGCTTGCGGTATTTCAGCCCGGCCCGGATGCCGGCCGATTCCGCAAGCGCGCCCATATTGGCCGCGACCCAGAAGTGGCCCTCCGGCTTGTTCGGCCCGATGTCGATCGCCCGTTGTCCGGCTTCGATGCCTTTTTCGTAGAAGCCGCGCTGCTCGGATTGGGGGGCGTGTCCGCCGAGCCAGTAATCGGCGCGCGCCAGCTTCCACGCGCCGTCGAAATCGCGCGGGTTGCTCGCGAGCGCCGCGCTCCAGAGATCCGCCGCGCGCCGCGCGCTGGCCAGATTCGTGCGATCCGCATAGAGCGCATCAGCGGACGTTCCCTCCCGGGCCTCCCGCGCCTCCTGCGCCAGGACCGCGAGCGCCGAGAGCTCGGTGAGCACACCGATTCCGGAGAGCCCCGGGAGGAATACTGCGCAGAGATACAATATTCCGATGCAGGATCTGATCAAGCGTCTGTTGACGGAGATCGGCGAGGATCCGGCCCGAGAGGGGCTCGTCAACACGCCGAAACGCGTCGAGCAGGCGCTCAAGTTTCTCACGAGCGGATACCAGGCCGACGTCGATACGGTGATCAACAACGCGCTCTTCACAGTCGACTACAGTGAGATGGTCATCGTCAAGGACATCGATTTTTACAGCTTGTGCGAGCATCATCTATTGCCGTTTTTCGGCAAATGCCACGTGGCCTACATTCCGAGCAAGAAGGTCATCGGACTGAGCAAGATTCCGCGGCTGGTCGACATCTTCAGCCGCCGCCTGCAGGTCCAGGAGCGGCTGACGAATCAAATTGCCGACACCATCCTGCACAAAGTGGCGCCCAAAGGAGTCGCAGTCGTCATGGAAGGGACACACCTCTGCATGTCGATGCGGGGCGTGCAGAAGCAGAACTCGTTTGCGGTGACGAGCGCGATGCACGGCATCTTCCGGGACAATGCGCGCACGAGGATGGAATTCCTCGAGTTGATCCGGCTTCGCAGCGCTATTCCGGGTTCGAGCTCGGGCGCGGATCTCGCGTCCGCGGACGAATAAGTCCGCGTTTCGTACCCGTCCGTCCCACCCGTACTATACTGAGAGGTATGCGCGCCTTGGTGGCGGGGGCGGTCATCGCGATCCTGACGGTCCCTGCCTTTGCGCAGACTCGACGACCACCTGCCAGACCGGCTCCGAGGCCTGCCACACCACCCGCGCCGGCGCTCACCAGGAACGCCCCCGAGGTCGTCTGCCCGACGCCGCTCGGCATCGGCGTGACGAGCAATCAGAGCTTCTGCGACGTGATGACGGGGCGCGATCCTACGGCCGGGATCCTGATCAAGCTGCCGCCGCATCGAGGTCCGGTGACATTGACCTTCGATCTGCACAACCGTCATACCTATTCAGAGGAGCAGGTGAAGAGCGGCCGCGCGTTCGCGAGGTATACGGCGACCATCGGCGTGCTGACAATGGATAACACGTTGATCAGCCGGGCGGTGGTGCAGAACGAATTCCGCACGGCGGCCGATCTCGTCGACCGCGTGGGGGGCGGCGCCGGTCCGGGCGGCGTGAAAGCGGTGGCGCCGACCGGCACCGAATCGATCTCGATCGCCATTCCCGAGACGGAAAACGAGGTGAGCATTCTCGGGGAAAAACTCATGGTCGAGCGTGCGGACGGCAACGCGACCTACACGCAGTCGGGGCGCCCGATCGCCGACATCAGCAACGTGATGATCGAGTACCGCCCGGCGCCGCCGAAACCGGCGCCCAAAAACAAAGGGCCGGCGGGGAACCGCCGGCCCTGATCTGCAATCTGAAACGCAGCAATCAGCGGCTCATACGATCGGCGTGTGCAGAACTTCGGCCGGCTCCGAGGCCTTCTTTTTCCCGCCGAGCCCCTGAATCTTCAGCGTCGGCTGCTCCTTGAGGACGTGCTGCGCGTACAGCTTGGCCATCTCTTCGTGGTAGCGCGCGTCCTTTTCCAGGTCGTCGCTCTTCGGCGCGTGCTTGCGCGCCGCCAGCTTTTCCTCGCGGGCGTTCTTGGCGATGCCGAGATCGTCGAGGTCGGTCTGCGCGCCGGCGCGGACGGCTTCTTCGTTCAGCTTGAGTGAGTGCGCGGTCGAGGCGAGCTCCACTTTCTTGCCGCCGGCGAAGATTTCGTGGCGCCCGTGCTCCTCGTACCACTTGGTGAGCGTCGCCGTCATGTGCATCTTCTCGATGATGTTGCGCCAGCCGATGCCGGTGTTGTACGCGCAGAAGGAGATTTCGCCCTGCTGCGTCGCATACGGAATGATGCACATCTCGGTGCGCCGGAAGTCGTAGTTGAACAGATCCTGGAACCACATGCCGGCGATGAAGAGGAAGTTCCACCGGTCGGCGCGCCGCTTTTCGATGTCCGCCTTGGTGCGGTCCCCCTCGACCCGGCCGTACTTGCCTTTTTCGGCCGACTTGGTCGCGCCGAACGTCTTGTCGAACTTCTTCAGCAGGTCGGTCAGCTTGAAGTGCGTCGGCGACTTGAACGAATCGTAGTTCCGGACGAGAGCGAGCGCCATGCCCGCGACCGAGAGGAACCGCCCGCGCCCGGCATCGCTGACCGCGGCCACGTCTTTGGCAAGCTGCTCGGCCTTGAGGAACGCGGTCACCGGCACCGCTTCCTTTGTTTCCTTGTCGATCATGATGGCCATGCCGACGCCGCAGTTCGGGTGGCAGCCGCAGGTGAGCTGGCCGAATTCCTTCTCGGCGCCGTGGGTGACGTCCGCCCAGTCGGTGAAGCTGCCCATGAACGAAATCGGGAACCAGTCGCGAACCGGCTCGCCGATGCCGGTCTGGTTCTTGACGTCGTGGGCGAGGTGCGACAGCGTGTAGCGCTGCGCGGCCCGGCGCTCCGGCGTCACTTCCTCGTCGCGGCCCGTAAACGACACCGGCTGGAACGACAGGAAATTGATCTTCTTCGGGTTGTCGAGCGCGAATTCGATGATGCGGCCGACCTGCTCGTTGTTGACGCCGTTGACGATCGTCACGACCGGCACGATGTCCACGCCGGCGCTGTACAGATTCTCAATCGCGCGCAGCTTGACGTCGAAGAGGTTGCCGACGCGGCGATGCGCGTTGGCGGCGTTGCCGATGCCGTCGAACTGCAGGTACGCATAGCGCAGACCCGCTTCGGCCGCCTGCTTCGCGAACTCGGGATTCTTCGCGAACTCGATGCCGTTGGTTGCCGCCTGCACGCTGTTGTAGCCGACCTTGCGCGCGTAGCGGACCGCGTCGAGAAAGTACGGCGAAATCGTCGGCTCGCCGCCCGAGAACTGCACCGACATCTGCCGGCGCGGCTTGATGCTGATCGCGTTGTCCAGCACCATCTTGATGTCGTCCCAGTTCAGCTCGTGCACGAATCCGACCTGGTTCGCGTCCATGAAGCACGGATCGCACATCATGTTGCAGCGGTTCGTCAGGTCGACCGTCAGCACCGATCCGCGCCCGTGCTTGATGGTGCTGCTGCCGTGGTTGTGCAGCTTCTCGTCGTTGTGGGCAGGGATGTCGCGGCCGGGAAACACCTCTTCGAGGTGCTTGAAGAAATCGGTGTCCATCGCCATCACGTCCTCGAAGTGGCCGTGAATGGGGCAATCCTTCACCATCAGAATCTTGCCGTCGCGCTCGAGGATCGTCGCCTTGATCTCGCCGACCTTCTCGTTCAGCAGGACGCTGATGTCCTTCTTGCCGTCCAGAATCGCCTGCCGCGCCTCGCGAGTGCAGGTCGGACAGAGCGAGTCGGTCTCACGCGGCCAGCCAAGCGGCGGCTTGGTCTTCTCGTAGGACTTCAGCAGCGGCTTGTCCGACCACTTCGGGATGAACGATGGCCGCTGGTTGATCTTGTTCAGCGTGTTGAACACCAGCCAGGCGCCGTTCGCCGTGATCGAGAGCCCCTTTTCGAAGTACTTGATGGGCGCGTGCATGCGTCACTCCTCCATGAAGCGCGAAATGGGGTACGGCCCCTTTTCGCGCTCGTTTCGCTAAATCATAGAAGATAAACGGGTTGCGCGCCGAACATTTCAGTGAACGGGCACCAGCCAGCGGCGAACGGGCAAATACGTCAGCGAACGGCCACCGGCGGCCGACCGGATGAGGCGGACAGCGTTAGAACCGATGAAGGTAAGACGCCTTGAAAAAGAGCCCGCGGTTGACCGTCAGGTAGCCTGCGCCGAAGTCGTTCGGCGCGACCGCCCCAGGCTGCGCGACCTGCTTCTCGTACAGGGAGCCGTAGCCCGCATGGAAGACCGTGCCGGGGACGAACTCATAGGAAGCCAGAAGGTCGGTCAGGAGACGATGGGTGGAGCTGTCGAATTGTTCGAGGAGCCGCACGAGGAAGTGCTTGTCGAACTGATAGGTGGTTTTGAGGTTCACGATATCGACCGTGAACACCCGTTCTCCCGTCGACAGGCGGTCGAATCGTACCGTGTTGACGTCGATGTTTTGATTGAGATGCTGGTTCGGCTGAAGCGTCATTCCCCCGCCGGCACCGTGCGACTCTCCCTGGAACGGGTCCACCGGATCGTAGTAAATCGCGCGCCCGGCGTTGAAGCTTCCGTTCACATTCAACCAGCGAAGAATCTGCACGTTACCGTACAGATTGATTCCGCCTGCCGTCTTGAATCGCCGGCCGATCCACGGTTCGTGTCCCTGGCCGTGAGCGACGTCCAGATAGCCCTGCCGGGTGAAATGGAATCGGATGCCGGTGTTGAGGAAGTCTTCGTTCCCGTTCTGGACGTCATCGCGTCCCCGCTTGGCCCAGTAGTACGGATGCACGCGCTGCAGCCAGAAGTGGCTGCCATTTCCCGGATAGAAGTTCACTTCTCCAAACGACCATCCGGAGGTGAAGCCAGTCCGGTTGTAGAACGCCGTGTCCATTTGAAAGTCTCTTCCGTAGTGCTCGACCTGATTGGCCCATCCGATCCTCCGGGTGTTGTAGCTGTAAGACACTTGTGAAGCGGTGCCGTGGGTGCCGCCGCTCGAGCCAATGCCGGTCTGCGACGTGAGAAACGTCGCCGACAGCTGCTGTGGGGCAGAGAATTTGATCGACAGATCGGCGCCGGCGACGCGATTGTGACGGCCGGCGTGCTCGGTGTCCGTCAGAATGGCCCCGATGTAATCCGAACGACGCAGAGCATAGGTTGCGCGTCCGATCGTGAAGACCTTGTCTCGGCCCGCAACCGCGTCACCGCGATTGCCGATATCCTCCGGACTCTCGTCGGTGGCGTTGAGCAGCCCGAATGTGGTTCTGCCGGCCGTTCCCGTCAGCTTGGTTCCCCAAAATGGATTCACAATCCGACGGGTGTGCACCGCCGTCCGCATGTTGCCGTCGCCGCCCGTGCCGGCGATATTGAACAGTCCCATGCCTTCCATGAAGAACGGACGTTTTTCTGAAAAGAAAAGAGGAAAGCGCTGGTTGACCTGAACCTGGAACGCGTCGCTTTCCACCTGGCTGAAGTCGGGATTGATGGTGCCGTCCAGCGTGACGTTGGACGTGACGCCGAACTTTCCGCTCATTCCGACATCCGCCTTGCCGGCTGCCGGGTTCCATCGATCCTGTGTCGCGCGCGTCTGGTTGACGCCGTAGGTCACGCTGGGGAGCGCTTCGATCAACTGCGGCTGCCTCAGGTTGTTGAACAGAAGGTGAGCGGGCCTGTCGAATACCCATTCTCCCGGGCGCATTTCGGGCCACGAGTACGAGACACCCATCCGGCTGATCTTCCGAAAGAAGAGAATGGCCATCCGTACCTCGTCGCCTCCCGAGAATCGGATCGTTTGCAGCGGCAACCGGATTTCGACAACGTAGCCATCCTCGGTGACCTTCCCCACGCTGTACCACACGAGGTCGGCGTCGAACTGCTCGCCGGATGCCGACGTATTCAGGGCATCCATCTGAATGCCGCTCGGGTTCACGAACAGGTGGTAGGCGGTCTGGCCGGTGCCGGCCGAATCGAGGCTCATGGCAATCCAGTCGTCGCTGAATGCGTTGTCGCGGCGGCTGACCGTGGTGCGGATCTTGTCGGGTTCGTTGTCGAAACAGTGGAAGGCGAAATACAGGTTCCGATCGTCGTACGCAATCCGCACTTCAGTGCGCAACAGCGTCGGCATTTTGTCGCCGCGAAGCGGATTGTAGGAGATCCAGTCGCCGAGGACGAGCGGCTCCTGCTTCCAGACCTCGTCGTTCAGCACGCCATCGATCGTCGGCGGCTCCGCCGCACGCGCAACGCGAAATTCCGGACGATCCTGGGCCCGCAGGTTGATGGTAAAGACGACGAGACAAGTGACGGCCAGCGCGCTCTTCATCCTGTCTCAGACATTAGACGGTCGGAAAGGTGGAAAGGTTTACGCGAGGCTCGGGGCTCCAGACTTCAGGCTCGAGGCGCATTGCCCGAAGCTGGCGCCCGAAGTCCGAGGCCCGACGCCGGTTCACGCCAGCCGTTTGCGGACCGTGTCGCGCGTCAGAATGGCGTCGGCGACGATCTGCTCGGGTACGAGGGCCGTGAGCTTGCCGCCCCGTTTGAGAATCCGTCCGTCGATGACCACGGTATCGACATTTGAGGGCTCGGCCGCTTCGATCACCGCGCGCGTCGGATCTGTAAACACTCCCATCGTGATGACGTCGGTTTGAATCATGATGAGATCGGCTCGCTTGCCGGGCTTGAGCGATCCGACTTTGTTTTCAATCCCCAACGCACGCGCGCCATCGATCGTGCCCATCCTGAGCGCTCGGCGTGTTGACAGCTTGAACTCGCTCAGCGCCTTCGCGTTCTCCGCGTTCCTCAGAAGCTTCAGGATGCCGAACATGTGGCAGTTTCCCGTCAGCGGCGCGGTGTCCACCGACACGCACACGTTGATCCCGGCGTCCATGAACTCGCCGGCCTTGGTCAATCCGTAGCCGATACGCAATTCCGAACCGGGCGAGGCGCTGATCGAAGCCCCGGAAGCCGCGACGAGTTTGATTTCCTCGGCCGTCGCGGCCAGCATGTGGATGAGCACCATGTCTTTCCCGAGGTACTCCGCTTGTGCCTGGACCTGGCCGGGCGGTGTCCCATCTCTGGAGGCCAGATGCATCGAGATCCGCAAGCCCAGGCGGCGGGCGGTCTCGATTTCTTTTTTCGCGTTGTCGAGCGCGAGGGGCGGCACCGGCCCCGCGGCCGGGATTGGAAGACCTCCCCACGAATACCCCAGGGCGATCAGTCCATCGTTCGAGTACTTCGCCCAGTTCTGGTGCAGCCGCTCGACGCTCGTCAGGTTCCTGAGCTCTCCGGGCGGCACGCCCCGATACGACCCATAGGACCAGTTGGCTCGCAGTCCCGCTTCTTCCAGCGCGCGCAGATCCTGTTCTGCATGTTCATGAGTGCGAATATTGTGGCAATCGTCGTTGACGGTGGTAATTCCCGAGTAGATAGCCTCGGCGGCGGCCAGCCGCGTGCCGTAGTACATATCTTCCGGCTGCATCACCTGGCCGTACGCCGTTGTCAGCGGAAAATATCCGTCCTCCATCGTGTCGCCCGCCATGGAGCGCAGATATGTCGTCCACATGTGCCAGTGGGTGTCCACAAAGCCCGGCATGACGATCATCTTGCGCGCGTCGAGTACGGTCGCACGAGGCGCGCGGAGGTTTTTGCCGACTGCGAGGATCTCGCCGTTGCGCACATGCACGTCGCCATCCGGGATATCCCCGAGGCTGTCGTCCATCGTCACGAGGTAGCCGGCGCGTGCGATGAACTCGCCGCGAGCAGGCAGCCGGCGAGGCGCGCCCGTCGAGCGCTGAGTGGTCGATGTGGGCGCGCCTTGTCCGGGCGCCGAGGTTCCGGCCGCGCCGGCGATGCCGAGGCCGGCCACGCCTTTCACGAACGCGCGTCTGTTGATTCTTGAATCCATCGGGCTTCAGACTTCGGGCTTCAGACTTCAGACTTCAGGCTTCAGGCTTCGGGCTTCAGACTTCAGGCTTCGGATTCCAGGCTCCGGAATTCAGCAGGACTAAAGTCCTGCGCCACACCCGCCCTTGTAGCGCAGGTTTTTAGACAGTCCTGCGCCACACCCGCTCTTGTAGCGCAGGTCTTTAGACCTGCCGTTGGCCTGAGCAACCCAACGCTGAGCTCACCGACGTTGTGCCGTAGTCGTCGCCGGCTTGGCTGGCTGACCCTCAGCGAACACGGTGGTCTTGAACGGATATCCGGGCGGCCCGTTCACATAGAACGCCCCGAACGTCGTGATCTTGTCCATGTCCGGATACAACACGCTGATGGCCGGTGCATTCCGGCTTCCTCGTGGTGCATACCAGATGGCCCCGTCTTTGGTCATTTGAATCTTCGGCGTGTCGGCGTCGAACTGCGGCTTCGGGTAGAACGTGAACGTCTGGTCTTTCGGATTGAACTTGCCGATGGAGGCGCTTCGATCGGGCGCCGGCGAGTCCGGGAACCAGATGTTGCCCTCGAGGTCCTGCACGACATCGTACGGCTGTGCATTCTGCTCGGGAATCGTGTACTCGGTGATCCGGCCGGTCGTCTGATCCAGCTTCGCCAGCTTGCCCGGGCGCCTGCCGGCGGCCCAGATGCCCCACCAGATGTTGTTCTGATAATCGACGTTCACACGCCGGGTCTGCCCGGGATAGGTCGGCGGCGTAAATTCGGTCCAGGTGTTCGTGTGCGTATCGAACTTCGCGACTTTCCCGCTTCCCCACATGGCGATCCAGATGTTGTCGTTCCTGTCCGCCACGATGCCATACGGAATGGCGTTTGTGCTCGGCAGCGGAAACACGGTCGCCTTCTTGGTCTGTCGGTCGTACTTGCTGATCGCACCGCCCATGATCCACCCGACGTACAGATTGCCTTTCGAATCGAAGGCTTGCGACTGCATCCACTTGATGGGATTCCTCACGACATTGTCGGGATCCAGGTCGATGCTCTGCTCCCACTTCTCGGTCTTCGAGTTGAAGCCAAGCAGATAACTCGGGACCCCTCCGGTCGCGTGCTCCGGCATCCACACCATACCGCTCGGCTCGATCAACACCTCGTGGACGTCGCTTTTCGGATGGGGCGTCACCCACTCCTTCATCTCTCCGGTCCGCGGATTGAGCTTGACCAGCCGGCGCGGCACTCCGCGATCGCTTCCCCACACGTTGCCGTCGGCGTCAAACCGGACATCTTGTATTCGTCTTCCGGCCGCTCCTCCCGCATTGGCATATTCGGGCGCATGTCCGCCCTGCCCCGGGGGGTCCGCGGGCACGTAATACTCCATGTACAAGGCCTTGCCGAGCTTCGCTTCATCCAGCGGCGTTTCCTTGTCGGTTCGCACGTTCCGCGGCGCTGCGCCGGGTCCGAAGTTCTTGACCAGGTAGGCGACCAGGTCCGCGCGGTCCTGTCTCGAGAAGCGCAACCACTGGGCCCTGTAGTTGAGAAGTCCTTCGGCGTAGTTGTTGGCGGCGCGGTCCCAGTTCGCTTTCCCCATCATGTAGTCGAGACGACCGTTCCACACGGCTTCCGTCGCAGGCTGGCTGGGAAGGAAGTTTTCGCCGTGACAAATGATGCAGGTCCGCTCCGCGACGTCTCGTCCCGCACCGGGCGGATAGATGTTGTCGTAGCCGTCGAATGACACTTTGACGCGGTTGCTCGCCAGCGTTTCGAGGTTCGCCAGCGTGTCGGCTTCGGCCGGACCGGTCGCGGCATCCCGGAGCGACAAATTGATTTTCGGATTGTCCCCGGCCTTCACGACCAGCTTCTGCACGTCCGACTGGAGCCCTTTCGCGGTGACGCTGATCTCATAGTTGCCTGGAAAAAGCCCCACCGATCGAAACTGGCCCGCATTCGTGTACACCATGTACATGATGCGCTTGTCCACATTGCGCCGATCATCAGAAAGCCGGCCGTGAGACCTCCGATGCCCACGACCACCAGCCGCACGACTCGCCGCATGTTCCCCGCATCCATATATCTCCTCCTGGCTGTGACGACGAACGTGGGCTGCTGTAGCGCATGCCTTCAGACCTGCCGTCTGGCCGCGAAAACCTAAAGCCCAACCCAAAGCCCAAAGCCTAGAGCCTAAAGCCTAGTGAATGTTCTTGTTCACCCAATTCAGCATGACGTCGGCGATCTTCAGGTTTTGTTTATCCAACATCATCATGTGCGTGACGCCGAGTATTCCCATCTCGTCGAGCTTGAGGTACTCCGCCTTTGCGGTTCCCTGTCTGGCCGACCGCCTGGCGTTGATGGCGTCAACGGTGTCCTGGCACTGCGTGCTGATGTTCGAGTAGTCCCCCTTGAGCGCCATGTAGGGGATGTTGTCGAAATCCGCCGGCGTGAGGCCGCTGTTTGTCAGCGAGCAGGATCCTTCGAGCGTGACCAGTCCCTTGAGCATCGCCAGGTTGCCGTGCTCCTTCAGGATGCGCGTCATGTGGTGGCCCATGATTCCCGATTGCGAGTGAGTGACCACGATCGCTCCACCGAGCTTTTCCACGAGTGCCGCCAGATTTTCAGGCGTCCAGGTGTTGGCCGGCGAAATCTCGGTTGGATCGCAGGTTTTGCAAATGGATCCAGGAAGCGTGACCTCCGCGTTTGGAACGAGCTGCTTGTAGTACTCCAGTGCATACGTTGCATCCGATGTGAACGGCGAAGGTCCGATGGCGCCATGGCGGGAGATCATGTTCTTGTCCACGGCATCGAGTGGAAACGTCGGCGCGACGTGCTCGTACTTGTCGGGATGCGGGTTGGGATCCGCGGGATCGCCATGCGGAATCAGCTTTCCAGTGAGGATCGTCGAATTCGCCGGCACCAGGTGGCCAAACCACGACGTCCACGCCCCATCGTCGGTGATTCTGCCGAAACCCGGAATCAGTTTCGCCGCCGCGGCTGTGTCACCGGCCGTCATCCTGGCTTCGCCTTCGTGGATCACGGACTCGTCGAATCCTGAGCGTCCGCGCCCTGCCTGGTCGACAACGTAACTTGGAACTCCATGGCGCACGAAATAGGGATACCAGCCTTCGCGGCCATCCGGCGTCGACTCCAGGCACGCCCCTGTGTGGCTCGAGCCATGGACCATGATCACCGGCCACCCCGCGCCGTACTTGTTAGCCGGAATCTCGAATTCGACGTACATCTGTCCGATGGTGATTTGATGTGGCGCCGCGGGAGCGGACGCAGCCGGCGTGCCGGCGGCGGGCGCCGGCCCGGCGTAGTCCGTGATCTTCGGCACGCCGCCGATGAAGAAGCTGCCCTGATCTTCGATGGTCAACGGCGCGGTGAGGAATTTTTTCGACTTCGCGCCCTTCTGCGCCGAGACGCTCGCCGCCAGCGCGCCGACCAGAATCCCGGCAACGAGCCAGCCGCCAACGAGCCATAGAGAGTAACGTTCGCGTCTCATCACAGCCTCACTTTCAAATCTCAACTCTCGACTCTCAGCTCTCAAACGTCAAATCTGCAACCTCAAGGCTCAACTCTCAAACCTCACGTCTCAAGCCGCCAGTCTCATTGAGACTTCGGACTTGAGCCGTGAGCGTTATGGCAACGTGAACACGAGCAGCGTTCCTCCGAGGTTGGTGAAGTCGTTGAGGGAACTGGTCAGACCGACGGCGCCCAGCCCCTCCGAGCCTTTCGTCAGCCCTTCGGCGAGGCCGATCGCCGCCCATCCTCCCACGCCACTCAGCACCGCAACGTACTGCTTGCCGTTGAACATGTAGGTAATCGGGTTGCCGATGATGCCCGACGGCGCGTGGAACTGGTACAGAACCTTGCCGGTGTCCTGATCGAGGGCCTTGAACCAGCCGTCCAACGTCCCATGGAACACGAGATTCCCTTCGGTCGTCAGCGGCCCGCTGTACGCCTGCCACGGCTCATTGTTGGCCCACTTGGTCTGTCCTGTCGCCGAATCAAACGCGATGACCCGTCCGCGGACATTCGGCTCCGCCGGGAACATGTTGACGATGGCGCCGACGTAGGGGAAGCCGCTCTTGTACCTCACCGTGAACGCCTGGTAGTCCATGCAGATGTGATTTGTCCCGGCATAGAACAACTTCGTCCGCGGATCGTAGGAAACCGGCTGCATGTTCTTCGCGCCCATCGCGGCCGGGCAAATCCCTTTGACGTTCACGTCCGCCTTGGTCATCTTGGATGGATCGACCGTCGGCCGCCCGGTCTTCATGTCGATTTCCTTCGCCCAGTTCACCGACGGGTCGAACTTGCTCGCTTTGAGGAGCTTTCCGTTACGGCGGTCGAGGAGGTAGGCGAAGCCGTTGCGATCGAAATGGGTGAGCGTCGGCACGGTTGCGCCGCCGACCTGACTGTCGGTGAGGATCATCTCGTTGACGCCGTCGTAGTCCCACGCGTCGTGAGGCGTCATCTGATAGACCCACGCGGCCATTCCCGTATCCGGGTTCCGCGCGAAGATGGTCATCGCCCATTTGTTGTCACCAGGCCGCTGGTCGGGATTCCACGTACCAGGGTTTCCTGAACCGTAGTACAGCAAGTTGAGCTGGGGGTCGTAGGATTGCCATCCCCAGGTCGTTCCGCCCCCGAGCTTCCACTCGTCATTCGTCCAGCTTTTCAGGCTGGAATCCTTCCCGACGGGTTGTTGCGTCGCGCCATCGATCGTCTTCGCAGGATCGAACAGGATGTCCTGGTCGGACCCCACGCTGTGTGCCCGCCACACCTGTTTCCCGGTGTTGACGTCGTAGGACGTGAGGTAGCCGCGAACGCCGAATTCTCCTCCCGAGATCCCGACGGTGACCTTGTCTTTGATGACCAATGGAGCCGAGGTCATGGTCTGGCCCAGCTTCGGATCGCCGTTCTGGGCACTCCACAGCACTTTGCCGGTCTTCGCGTCGAGCGCGTAGAGGTGCGCGTCCAGCGTCGTCGCGAAGATTTTCCCGTCCGCATACGCGACGCCGCGGTTCACCACGTCGCAACAGGCGACCGAGGGCGCGAGCTTGTCCTGATCGGGCGCGAACTTCCAGGCGATACGCCAATAGCTGTTGAGATCGATGGCATAGACGTAATTGGGATAGGAGCTCACCAGATACATCATGTTGCCGATGACGAGCGGCTGGCCCTCCTGGCCTCGCAGAGTGCCGAGCGACATCGTCCAGGCCACCTGCATCCGTCCAACGTTCTGAGCGTTGATTTGATTGAGTTTGCTGTGGCGGGTCGCGCTGTAGTTTCCCAGAGGCATGACCCATTGGTTGGAATCCTGGGACATCGTGTCCAGCGATCCGCCCGATTGCTGGGCCGCGACCAGAAGGGAAACGATCGGCACGCACGCACAGACGACAACGGCAGACAACAGAAGGCGTTTCATAAATTTTCCTCTAGTCGTTTTCGGACGGCGGCCTGCCCACCGGCACCAGGCCGAGACTCCGACCTTTCACGTATCTGTAGATGCTCGTCATTTCTTCTTCGCTCAAGAACCCGGCCCAGGTCGGCATCCCCTTGTCGTCTCTGCCGACCATGGTCACCGCCAGAAACTGCCGCAGCGTCATTCCCGTCTCCACGGAGTGTCGAAGATTGGGCCCGAGCTCGCTTTCGGTGGCGTCCGTCCCGTGGCAGCGGTAGCAGTACGAGTTATAGAGGGCATAGCCGCGGAAAATGTCTTTCGTGACCTTCCGGGCATTACCCTCAACAAACAGCGGAAAGTCGAGCGTGATCTTCTTGCCGTCCTGCAGGGTATAGGTAGACGCCTTGACGATCGCCCGGGCGGGCGGCACGTCCTTCAAGGACAAGATCCACTGGACGATTTCTTTCGTCTGTGCATCGGTCATCTTTGGATGTGGAGGCATGCGAATGGTGCCCCAGGTTCCTGAGCCCCCCTCGCGAACCCGTCGCACCAGCCGGCTCGCGGCATCGGCCTGGCCGGCATATCGCTTCGCGATCGCGTTATAGGCTGGTCCGACGATCAGGTGATCGGCGGCATGGCAGGAGAAGCAATCGCTTCCTTTTATCAGTTGTTCGGCAGCCTGCGGATTGCCCGCCTGCAACGCGGCGCCGGTCCAGGCTGTTGCCCGGATCACGTGCGCGGCGAAGAGGGTGACGATGAACAGCGCGACCGTGCGTGAGATGCTGCCTCCAAGCTGTTCGAGGGGGTAGGAGCTTACGGTGTATACAGCTTGACGCCGTACTGCGTCAAGACGGCGGTCAGCTCTGACTGGTGGTCGAGAATCACCTGATCGAGCCGCTTCTTCAATGCCTCGTCGCCCTGCCGCACCGCCATCGAGATCGGAAAGACGTACTGTTCCGGGGCGCCCAGAGTCCGGGCGTTCGGCACCGCGACGAGATCCAAATCGCGATACCGGCTCAAAAAACGGCCGATCGCGGGCTCCCATGTCACCAGGACGTCGATTTGTCCTTTTTCCAGCGCGTCGAGCATCGTCGCGGGTGATTCTCCGCTCGTACTCCCGACGTTGAAGATCGTCGCGCGGCCGAGCATGCCGCGGATCTTCACGCCGTCCTCAACCGGCGTATCGCCTTCAAGACCGATCTTGAGCTGCCGGAGCACCGGCGAGTCCATGCTCCGAATGTCGTAGTTCTTGCTTTTCTTGAACACGAAGACGTACGACGAGACGTAGTAGGGCTGCGTGGTGAGCTCCTCGCGATTGCCATACGGAATGCCCATCACGACGTCGCACTTCTTCGCGTCGAGCGTGAGCGACAGGAATTCCGGGAACCCGCCTCGCCCGCGGCTGTTTGCCCAGGTGTATTGCACCGTCTGTCCGAGCGCCTTTGCCACGGCGTCGGCGATCTTGTTCTCGAATCCTTCGCCGGCTCGATTCGAGAAGGGAAGGTAGTCGGGATCGGCGCACACGCGCAGCGGCGTGCGCTGCGCCGAGAGAAGCGGCGTCCCCGCCGCAGCGAGCGCCCCGCCCAGGACCATCCATCGCAATGTGGAGACGTTCACGCTGCTCCCGGCGCTGATTATCGCCCCGCCGAAAGGGTTGTCAAGGAGGAACAGGAGGAACCCGGTGGCTGTTCGGGCGTCCGCTGCCGAGCGTTTCTTACATAGAAGGACCGAAACTCAGCTGCATCGCGGAGGAGTCATCATGGACATCAAGTGGGCGCTTCGATTGTGGTTCGTCGCAATACTGGCGATTCTGGCGCGGCCGGCGTCGGCCGGCACCTACGAGGTGCAAGTCACTCGGGAACAGCATCAGCGGGATGTCAAAACGGCCAGGGTCTGGCAAGAGCCTCAACCCGGCGACATCCTCAGCAGTGACGCAAACGGCTACAAAATCATCGATCAGTTGGATTGCGAATTCGTGCCTTACCACTTCGCCGGAGGCGCGACTCCCAAGTTCCTCTGCGCCGTCCTCGATAAGGACGGCAAAGCGACCAGGGACATCGTCAAAATCAAGTACGGTCAGAACAACCGTGAGATTCCCGGGGAAGTTGCCGGTGGGCAGCTTCTCAGGCATTTGGGCTTTGGCGGCGATCACATGCAGGTCGCCCGAAAGCTCGTGTGCAAGGGAACGGGGTGTCCCAAACCCGTCCTGGAGTGGGTCTCAGTTGAACGGAGGATGGAAGGGCACGAACTGCTCACCGGGAGCAAGCAAGGCTTTGGCATTCGCGAGATCGAGTCGGTTGACAGAACCGGCGAGGACAGAACTCACGCCGACGCGTTCCTGCTGCTGCTGGCCTTCGTGAACCATGGCGACAGCAAGGCATCCAACCAACGTTTGATGTGTCTGCCCGATCAGATGGACGACAGCCATGAATGCCGGGTGCCGTTCGCGATGGTGCACGACACCGGCACCTTCTTTGGCTCGGCATCGCAGAGGAAAAAGCCGACGTTGAGCGCCTGGGCCTCGGAGCCGGTCTTCTCCGGCAAATGTATCGTTCAGGTTCGATCGGGTTGGAGGGCCGCCAGCTTCCCCCCGGCAAAGATATCCGAGGAGGGACGCCAGTTCCTGCTGAAGAGGCTCGAGGCGATGGTGGATTCGCCCGATCACAATCAGATCCGTAACCTGTTTCTTGGCTCACATATGGACATGGATCCTCACAGCACCACCGAAGGGTGGGTCAAGACGTTCATAGATAAGGTGAGGGAGATCGAGCAGGAGGGGCCGTGTGCATAACTGAATTCCGCGTTCTCGTTTTATGATGACTGGATATGTCCGTTCGCGACCTCATCATCGTAGGGGCCGGGCCGTCCGGCCTCTCCGCTGCGATCGCCGCCAAGCAGCGCGATTTGGATTACCAGGTGCTCGAACAAGGCGTGCTGGTCAATTCGATCTATCGCTTTCCGCCGCAGATGGTCTTCTTCACGACGCCGGAGCTGCTCGAAATCGGCGGGCTGCCATTCATCTCGCCGTACGAAAAGCCGACGCGCGCCGAAGCGCTCAATTACTACCGCAAAGTCGTTGACAAGTACGATTTGCAGATTTCATACGGCGAGACGGTCCTCGCCGTCCACCGCGAAGCCGATGGGTTCGCACTCGAGACCCGCGGCCCGCATGGAACCGGGCGCGCCCGGCACGCTCGAAACGTCCTGATGGCCATCGGGTACTACGACCACCCCAATCTGATCGGCGTGCCCGGTGAAGATCTGCCCCACGTGCACCACTATTATTCGGAGCCGCACGCCTATTTCCGGCAGCGGGTCGTCATCGTTGGCGGAGGGAACTCAGCGGCTGAAGCGGCGCTCGAGTGTTTTCGTGCGGGGGCGTACGTCACGCTCGTGCATCGGTGGCCCGAGTTGAAGGCCAGCATCAAATACTGGGTGAAGCCGGACATCGAGAACCGGATCAAGGAAGGTTCCGTCGCGGCGCGCTTCAACACCTGCGTGAGGGAAATTACGCCGACGTCCGTCATCGTTCGAACGGCGGGCGCAAACAGCGACGAAGTGCTGCCGGCCGATGCGGTGCTGCTGCTGACGGGATATCGATCCGACTCGAACCTGTTGCGTGCGGCCGGCGTTCACCTCAACGAGCGGTGTGAGCCGACTTTGAATCCTGAGACGTTCGAGACCAATGTCCCCGGCTTGTTTCTGGCGGGCGGCGCCGTCACCGGCAACGACACCAGCAACATCTTCATCGAGAACGGTCGGTTCCACGGCGAAAAGATTGTGCAGGTGATTGCCGATCGAGTCGGCTCCAGGCTCTAGCCTTGGGGCTCCAGGCTCCAGGCTCCAGGCCTGGACAAAGCTGAAGCCCGAAGCCCGGAGTCCGAAGCCTAGTGCGCTACGTTGGACATGCCGGGCGTGCGCGCCATGATGATCTTGATTTCGAGCAGCTCGACGAGCGATTCGGCGCGCGTCCGGAGGCTGTGATGCTCGAGCAGCGCCTGCTTCTCGAGCGGCTCGAGATCGAGATACTGCGCCAGCGCGTTCACGAGATCTTCGTCGCCCATCGCTGACGGAATCTTCGGGTCCACTCCCTTCGACTCGGGCGAGCTCGACAGCATGGTTTCCAGCTTGGCGCGCTGCCGGCGAATGGCGGCGCGATCGTTCCCATCCATCGGCCGCTCCGTCAACCGTTCGATCGTGGCGCGGCGATACCGGAGGCTGTGATCTTCCGCGAGGACGCGGAAACGCTCGAACCCGCGCAGCACGATATTGTACCGGCCGTCGGTGAGCCGTTCCACGTGCGTCATCAACCCGCTGCAGCCAATCGGATAGACCGGCGGTCGTCCCTCGTAGTCCTGTTCCCATCCGGGCCGGAGGAGCACCATCCCGATCATGCGATCGCCCATGATGGCGTCGGCCACCATCTCGCGATAGCGGGTCTCGAAGATGTGCAGCGGCAAAAACACGTTGGGGAAGAGCACGACGTTCGGCAGCGGGAAGAGAGGTAACAGCTCGGACATTTTCGATCTTCGGATTTGGTGATTGTCGATTTATTGGTCAATCAGTCGATAGATCGACATTCAGCAAATCGACAATCGACAATCGACAATCTAATGAATCGTCTTTGTCTTCTTGTCCATGTAGTCCATGAGCACGTACTGGCCGAGGGTGTACGGCGTCGTGAAGTACGCCTTGCCCTTGCAGATCTCGGCCACGCGCCTGACAAAGCTGACCAGGTCGTAGTCGCGTGCCAGCATGAACGTGTTGATCATGATGCCGCTCTTCCGGCAGGCCGCGACCTCGGCGCACGTTTCGGCCACGATGAAGGGATCGAGCCCGAAGGCGTTCTTATAGATGCGGCCGTCAGGCTGCGTCAGCGCCGACGGCTTCCCGTCGGTAATCATGATGATCTGCCGCATATCCTTGCGCTGCCGATCGAGCAATCGCCGCGCCAGCCGGAGTCCTTCGCGCGTGTTCGTGTAGTAAGGGCCGACGCGGACACGGCCGAGCTCGGCGAGGGGAATTTCTTCGGCCGAGTCGTGAAAGAGTCTTCATGAGTGACGTTGATCCGGGCTCCGGACTTCCGGCCTCCGGCTTCGGGCCTGAGGGCCGAAGTCCGAAGCCCCAAGCCCTCCAGCCGTTCTTGCGCCGCCCGCGCTTCGCGTTGAGCCGCGGCCAGCAGCGTCGCCCCGGCGTCGAGGTTCAGCGTATCGCCGAATTCATACGCCTTGGGCGCGCCCGTCGTCTCGACGCCGGTCGCCTGTTCGCGCGTGTCGTGGCGGCCGTAGCTGCTCTTGCCGAGCGACCCGAGAAGGTCGCGAAGCGCGCGGTAGCCGAGGAAATCGAGCGTCTTGTCGGTGACCTCAAATTTCACCGGCGGCTGGACGTCGTTCCCCTGGCCGCCGGGACCGCGTCCCTGTCGCTCGGCGCGCGCCGCCTCGAGATCGGGCGGCATCGAAATATAGCCTTCCTCCGTCATCCGCTCGATGATCTGCTGGATTAATTCCTCGAGCTTCGAGCGCGCGTCGCCCTGGTCGGCATCTGCCGGATCGCCGAGCAGCCGCTCAATCGTTTCCTCCGGCAGGACGCCGCCATTGAAGAGCGCGTCGAGAATCGCGTCATGCAGCGCCTGCATCGTCCGCTCTTCCTCGTCCATGCCGTAGGGACTGCCGAATCCGCTGGCGAGCAGGAGATCCGACAGCTTTGCGACGAGATCCTGGAGGTCAAGATCGTCCAGCTCGTCGCCGACGTATTTGGTGTAGCGATACTTCATTGAGATCAGACTTCAGACTTCAGACTTCAGGCTTCAGGCTTCGGGCTTCGGGCTTCAGGCTTCAGGCTTTGGCATGGCCTACAGC
>Ga0310810_10001215_pt1 | contig 26735 bp, 21 predicted proteins | sample NCmetagenome_FD_207641 | JGI IMG/M metagenome (GOLD analysis project Ga0310810, IMG submission 207641) | Soil microbial communities from experimental microcosm in Duke University, North Carolina, United States - NC | ecosystem: Engineered > Artificial ecosystem > Soil microcosm > Unclassified ...
CCGCACCGGGCTCCCCGACCCGCGCGTCGTGGTGGGAGCGGAGCTCGACGCGGTGAGCGATGCCGCGCTCGGCCCACTCGCCGAACGGACCGACGTCTTCGCACGCGTGTCGCCGCGCCAGAAGCTTCGCATCGTGCTCGCGCTCGAGGCGCGCGGGCACGTCGTCGGCTATCTCGGTGACGGCATCAACGACGCGCCCGCGCTCCACGCCGCCGACGTCGGCATCTCCGTCGCCGACGCGGTCGACGTCGCGCGCGAAGCCGCCGACATCGTGCTCCTCGACCGCGGGCTCGACGTGCTGCACCGCGGCATCCTCGAGGGCCGCCGCGCGTACGGCAACATCTTCAAGTACCTGCTGATGGCCACCAGCTCGAGCTTCGGCAACATGTTCAGCATGGCGCTCGCGTCGATGGTCATCCCGTTCCTGCCCATGCTGCCGACCCAGATCCTGCTCAACAACTTCCTCTACGATCTGGCCCAGGTCGCGCTGCCCACCGACCGCGTCGACGACGAATACCTGCGCAAGCCGCACCACTGGGACCTCCACGCCCTCCGCGCGTTCATGCTGCGCGTGGGGATCGTGAGCTCGATCTTCGACGTCATCACGTTCGGCGTGCTCTGGCGCTGGTTCGATGGCGATCCGGCGCACTTCCGCAGCGGCTGGTTCGTCGAGTCGCTCGCGACGCAGGTTCTCGTGCTGTTCGTCATCCGCACGAGCGGCAATCCGCTGCGCGGCCATCCGAGCCGCGCGCTCGTGCTCTCCGCCCTGGGCGCCCTCGCGATCGGCCTCACGCTTCCCTTCCTCCCGCTCGCCGCCGCGCTCGGCTTCGTCCCGCTGCCCGCGTCGTTCTTCGCGTATGTCGCCGCGGTCGTGGTCGCCTACCTGGCGCTGGTCGAGGTGGTGAAGCGCCGCCTGGTCCGGTTCGACCGCTGACGCCTCGCGGCACTACTCGTCGCGCATCACGGTCCACCCGCGCCGGGCCGCGCCATCCCGCCGCCTCCCGGCATCGCGCGGCCCCGTCGCCCTGAATCGGGCATCGGCATCGACATGGGCATCGACATCGACATCGACATCGGCATCGACATGGGCATGGTGCACATGCCGCTCATGTCGCCCATCGCGCCGCCCTTCCCATTCCCGGCCCGCATGGCGTTCATCGCGCGTGCGGCGAGTGAGTCGCGCTGCGAGGGGGTGAGGATCGCCCCCGTCTCGCGCGAGGCGCGGAGCATCGCCAGCGCCATCCCGGTGTGCAACTGGCCCATCGCGTTCAGCTCGGCGCGAACCCGGGTATCGTCCAACCGGGGCGCCGTCACGAGCGCGCCGAGGGCGGCGTGAACGCCACGCATACGCGCCATCGCCGCGCGCCGCGACGAGTCGAGCCCCTGCCGGAGCCGCTCCAGCCGGCTTCGCTGCGTCGCCGTGAGCGAGAGCGCGTCCGACGCGTGAAGCGCGGCCGACGGCCCGCTCATCATCGCCGGCATCAGCGGACAGCTCATCGCGCCGGCCTCGGTGGTGTCGGCATGCTCGTGGCCCTGCCTCGGCTGCTGCGCGGGAACCGAGGCGCTCGAGAGCAGCAGCGCGCCGAGAAATGGCATGAAATTGCGGGACGGACGCATCGGGGCCTCCGGAAGAGTGGCGCCGCCTGCAGCGGTCAGGCGCGGGCGTGCGGTCGCGTCGCGGACGTGCGTCACGACAGGGTGCGTCGGCGGGGCACGCGGCGCTGTCGGCGATCGGCTGACACGCATCCGTCGCCGACCACCTGCCCGCGTCCGCGCCGGACACTCGAGCGAGCCGGGCCGCCACACCGCTCGGGCCAACTCTCCGCCGTCTGCGTATACTCCGGAACGCCCAGTCGCCAAGGAGGCTTCCATGCGTCCCGTGCCGTTCGCGCTCGCATCGTTCGTCCTGCTCGCCCCCTTCCTTCCGACTCGTCCGCTCGCCGCGCAGGCGAGCCGTGCCGCCGCCGCCTCCGAGCCGAAGCTCTGGAGCACGCCCTGGGACGGACGCCCGCGCGATCCGTTCGCCGACGCGAAGGGCCACGTATGGTTCGTCGGCCAGGCCGGGAACTACGTCGGCCGGCTCGACCCGAAGAGTGGCGACTTCAAGCGCTACGCAGTGGCCGACGGCACGCATCCGCACAACCTCGTCGTCGCCGCGAACGGGATGGTCTGGTTCACCGGCAACGCCAACGGCCGCATCGTGCGTCTCGATCCCGCGACGGGAAAGCTCACGAACTTCATGATGCCCGATCCGTCGGTGCGCGATCCGCACACCATGACCTTCGACCGCAAGGGCGACGTGTGGTTCACCGCGCAGGGCGCCGCCGTCGTCGGCAAGCTCACCCCCGCCGACGGAAAGATCCGGCTCTGGCGCACGGCGCGCGGCTCGCGGCCGTACGGCATCCTCGTCGACTCGAAGGATCGGCCCTGGTTCTGTCTCTTCGGCACGAACGAGATCGGCACGATCGATCCGCGCACCGGCGCGCTGAAGACCTATCCGCTGCCGAACGAGCGCGCGCGCCCGCGCCGGCTCGCGATCACGAGCGACGACGCGGTCTGGTACGGCGACTACACCCGCGGCTTCCTCGGCCGGCTCGACCCGCGCACGGGGAAGGTGGAGGAGTGGGCGCTGCCGTCGGGGCCGATGTCGCTGCCGTACGCGGTGACGTCCGACGATCGCGGACGCATCTGGCTCGCCGAAACGGGTCCGCAGCCGAATCGGCTCGTCGCGTTCGATCCGGCGTCGAAGCGGTTCGTCGAGACGATCACGATCAAGGCCGACCGCGCGAACACGATCCGGCACATGACGTTCGATCCCGCGACGCGGCAGATCTGGTTCGGCGGCGACGCGAACATGATCGGCAGCGTGCGCGTCGCGCCGGCCTCGCTCGTTCCGTAGCGCGTATGACCGACGGGGCGTCCGGCTGGCGGGCGCGTCTCGCGGGCCTCGCGGGCGAGCTGCGCGCCGAGGTGGCGCGCGCCGGCAAGTCGCTGGGGATCGGCGACGACGACCGGCCGTACGAGATCGCGCCGTACCGCGGGTACGGCACGGCGTCGCGCGTGCTCGTGCACGGCCGCGTGATCGAGGCGCGGCGCATCGCCCCCGCCTCGGACGCCGACTCGCTCTGGCGCAACCTGCTCAACACCTACAAGCGCATCGACGCCGATCCGCTGCCGCGTGCGCGCGTGCAGGTGCGCGTCGGTGACGCCGAGCGCGAGGTCGTCGCGGACGACGAAGGGTTCTTCCGGGAGTGGATCGAGCTGCCGGAGCCGCTGCGGTCGGGCGACCGGTGGCACGACGCCGAGCTCGCGCTCGATGCGCCGCGCGCCGACGCCCCCACGCGCGCGCCGGCATCCAGCGAAGTGAAGGCGGGCGACGTGACGGCCAGCGCGCCGATCCTCGTGCCGCCGCCGAGCGCGAGCTTCGGCGTGATCAGCGATCTCGACGACACGGTGATCCAGTCGCGCATCACGAGCTTCCTCCAGGCGGTGCGTACCGTGATGCTCGGCAACGCGCGCACGCGGCTCCCGTTTCCAGGCGTCGCGGCGTTCTATCAGGCGCTCGAGAAGGGGGGCGACGGCGAGCGGGAGAACCCGATCTTTTACGTGTCGAGCAGCCCGTGGAACATCCACGACGTCATCGCCGACTTCATGGACCTCCAGCACATCCCGCGCGGGCCGATCCATCTGCGCGACTGGGACGTCGATCTCGACGCGCTCAGCTCGCGCCGGCTCAAGAACCACAAGGAGCCGATCATCCGCGAGATCATGGGGCTGTATCCGTCGCTCCCGTTCATCCTGATCGGCGACGACAGCCAGCGCGACCCCGAGATCTACCGCTCGATCATCGACGAATTTCCCGGGCGCATCCTCGCGATCTACATCCGGAACGTCCGCGCCGATCCGGAGCGGTCGAAGAGCGTGCGCGCGCTCGCCGATGAGGTGCTCGCGGCGGGGAGCGCGCTCGTGCTCGCCGACGACACCTTCGCCGCCGCGCACCACGCCGCGGAGCAGGGCTGGATCCGGAAGGACGCGCTCGAGTCGGTGCACGAGGAGAAGCGCGCCGACGAGGGCACGAGCGGCACGAAGGCCGACGCGCCCGACGTGCCGGACGATCCCGAGGCGCCGACGGTCGTGGTCGAGTAGGCGGGCGACGCATCGCGCGGAGAGCGCGCAGGCACTTCTCCGCGTGATGTCTCGGGCGCCGAGCGTTCCATCGTGCATACTCGTTCGGTAACTTCACGCGCCACGATCACGCCGTTCATCCAATCCGAAACGAGATGTCGTTCCACGACCGCCCCGTCTTTCCCCGAGGCTTCCGCTGCGCGAGCCGGAACTGCGGGCTCAAGCCGAGCGCGAAGGATCTCGCGCTGTTCGTCAGCGAGGTCGACGCCGCCGCCGCGGCGGTGTTCACGCGCAATCGCTTTCCCGGGGCGCCGGTGCTGCTCGGGCGCGAGACGATCGAGGGCGGACGGCTCCGCGCGATCTTCGCCAACAGCAAGGTGAGCAACGTCGCCACGGGCGCGATCGGCCTCGAGAACGCGCGCCGCATGGCCGCCGCCGCCGCCGCGGAGATCGGCTCGACCGCCGACCGCGTGCTCGTCTCCTCCACCGGCGTCATCGGGGTGCCGCTCCCGATCGACGTCATCGAGCGCGGCGTGCGCGGCATGGCGGCCGAACTGTCCGACGATCCCATCGCCGGCGCCGAAGGGATCATGACGACGGACACCTACCCCAAGGCGCTCTCGCTCGGCGTCGGCGGCGCGACGATCACCTGGGTCGCCAAGGGCTCCGGCATGATCGAGCCGAACATGGCGACGATGCTCGCGTACGTCTTCACCGACGCGGCGTTCGACGCCCCGGCGCTCGATCGGATTCTCCGCCGCGCCGTCGACGTCTCGTTCAACATGCTCTCCGTCGACGGCGACACGAGCACCTCCGATACCTGCGCCCTCCTCGCGAACGGCCTCGCCGGCCGGGTGGACGAGCGCGCGTTCACGGACGCGCTCGTCGCCGGCAGCATCCGCATGACGGAGATGCTCGCGCGCGACGGCGAGGGCGCCACGCACCTCCTCCGCGCGACGGTGCGCGGCGCGAAGAACCTCGACGAGGCGCGCCGGATCGCGAAGTCGCTCGTGAACTCGCCGCTCGTGAAGACGATGGTCTACGGCGCGGATCCGAACGTCGGCCGGATCCTCATGGCGGTCGGCAAGTGCTTCGACTGCACGATCGATCGCGAGCGCACGAGCGCGTGGATCAACGGCCACGCCGTCCTCACCGACGGCGTGCGCCTCGACTTCGACGACCCCACCGTCCGCGCCGCGCTCGGCGCGGAGACGGTCGATCTCGTCGTCTCGCTCGGCGTCGGCGACGCCGAGGCCACCGCGTACGGCTGCGACCTCACGCAGGGCTACATCGAGGAGAACGCCGCCTACTACTCGAGTTGAGCGCCGACACACACGACCCCTCGCCGCAGCCACCCACCCACGCACACACCCACGCACTCACGCCCAATGCGCCGTCTCTTGCTCCTGAGTCTCTGCGGCATCGTCCCGGCGTGTGCCACGTCGGCTCGCGCTCCAGTCGTCACCGCCACGACGCCGCACGTCGTCGGCGCCGCCGCCCGCGCGCGCATCGACTCCACGCTGAGCGCGTACGTGAGCTCGGGCCGGCTCGTCGGCGCCTCGGCGCTCGTCTGGGAGAAGGGGGCCGAGCGGTTCTACGGCGCCTATGGCTTCGCCGACCGGGAGGCGCGCCGCCCATACACCCGCGACGCGATCGTCCAGATCTACTCGATGACGAAGCCGATCACCGGCGTGGCGCTGATGACGCTGTACGAGCAGGGGAAGTTCCAGCTCGACGAGCCGGTGGCGAAGTACCTCCCCGAGTTCGCGAACCCGCGCGTGTACGCGGGGAACGACGCGAGCGGGGCGCCGCGCTTCGTCCCCGCCGACCGGCCGATCTCCATCCGCGACATCACGCGCCACACCGCCGGCTTCGCCACGAGCCCCGGCGAGCCGGGCGTCGGCCCGTTCTACGCCGCCGCCGATCCGTTGAACCGCGACAACACGCTCGCCGAATTCTCGCGGAAGCTCGCGAGCGTGCCGCTCGCCTTCCAGCCGGGCACGCGCTGGTCGTACGGCATCTCCGTCGACGTCCAGGCGGCGCTCGTCGAGAAGCTCGCCGGCCAGCCGTTCGAGCAGTACGTGCGCGAGCACGTGCTCGATCCGCTCGGCATGCGGCACACGCGGTACTACGTCCCCCAGGCCGCCCAAACGAATCTCGCCGTCCTCTACCAGCGCGGCGGCGACGGCTCGTGGACGCGTACGCCGGACTCCACCTACCGCAGCTTCAACACGCAGCGCTGGGCGCTCACGCCGGGCGCGTTCGGCCTGACGTCGACGCTCGACGACTACATGCGCTTCGCACGCATGCTGTTGAACGGCGGCGAGCTCGCGGGCGTGCGCATCCTCCGTCCCGAGACGGTGAAACTCATGGCGACGAACCACCTCCCCGCCGTCCGCGACAGCTCGTGGCTGCCGAGCAAGGGCCAGGTCGGCTTCGGCATCGACTTCGCCGTGCGCGTCGCGCCGCCGAAGTCTGCCGCCGAGAACAACGGCGCGGTCGGCGAGTTCTTCTGGGACGGTCTCGCGAGCACGCTCTTCTGGGTCGACCCGAAGAACGATCTCGCCGCCGTGCTCTTCACGCAGATGCTTCCGTTCGACCAGGTGCGGCTGCACAAGAGCTTCCGCGACGCGGTGTACGGGCCGATCGACGGCGGGTCGGTGACTCAGTGACCCAGTGACTTGGTGACTTGGTGACTTGGTGACTTGGTCGGTGACTTGGTGACTGAGTGACTCGGAATGGCCTCGGGGCGCCCAGCGTCCCGAGGTCGTTTCCAACACACCAACACACCAACACACCAACACACCGACCGCCGAGGAGTGAGGTTCGTCCGTTGTAGTCGTGGTTCTCCGCGCCTCCGCCTCGCTCCGCGGCTCCGCGTGCTGCTCTTGTCCAGGACGGCCACGAGGACGGTTTCTCGGCCGGCAGTGGCGATCCGCATGACGCAGTTCGCCCCCCGCACACGGCACCGTCCCACGTGCTCCCGCGACCGAGTACCCACTACTCGCTACCACCTACCGGCAGTTGCCGTTCGACACCCCACCACCTACCGGCAGCTGCCGTTCGACTCGCCGCGCCTAGCCCCCCGCCCCCGTCCGACGCAACTTCTCCGTGCCCTCCACGGAGCCCTCCATGCCCACCTTCGACCCGAAGACGCTCACCTCGATCTCCGACGAGGATCTGCTCGCACTGGAGCTCGACAAGACCCTGCCGATCGACCAGTGGATGCAGGTGGAGCGCGAACGAGGGCGACGGGAGGAGCGGCGCCGGCGGCAGGCGGAGCGCGCCGCCGTCACTCCGCCCGCCGGCGCGCACGCGGTCGGCGCCGAGGAGGACTACCGCATCCGGGCAGCGCTCGTCCAGCTCCGCGCGCTGCTCGTGCCCGGCGAGACGATGGGCGCCTACGCCGTGCAGCGCCGCCTCTTCGCGCTCACGCACCGCCGCCTCGTCGTCTGCGCCACCAGCGGCCGCTTCATCTCGCTCTCGCGCGGGATCTTCGGCGGCTACGTCCCCTACGACGTGCGCTGGCAGGACCTCGACGACGCGAGCATCACCGCCGGCATCTTCGGCGCCACGCTCACCATCCGCTCGCTCGGCAGCGAGGACATGGCGTCGCGCGGCATGGCGGCGCGCGCCGTCCAGATCGCGGGGCTCCGCACGGCGCAGGCGCAGCAGGTCTACACCATCTGCCAGGCGCAGGAGCAGGCGTGGCGCGAGAAGCGCCGCGTGCGCGACCTCGACGAGCTCCGCGCGCAGTCCGGCGGCGTGCAGATCGGCGCGGGCTTCGCCGGCGGTGCGGCGGCGAGCCTCTCGGCGGCGGGCGGCGATCCCACCGAGCGGCTGCGCAAGGCGAAGCAGATGCTCGACGACGGCCTGATCACCGACGCCGAGTACGAGTCGATCAAGGCGCGCGTCGTGGACGGCCTGTAGCCGGTCGAGCGGGACGCGCCGCGCTCGGCCGCGCCGGTGTCGGCGCCGCCGACGGACGCCTCGGCGCGCGCGCCGGCGGTTCCGCTGCCGCGGTGCTCCGCGTGAACCGCGCGACGAACCCGCCACGCGGCGCGAGCTCCACCGTCATCGTGTCGCGCCCGCTCAGCGTCTCGCTGTTGTGCGCGAACCGGTCCACGTCCTCGCCGTCCGAGATCAGATCCACGTCGTAGCGACCCGCGCCGAGAAAGCCGAGCGGCACCTCGCTCACCGACACCAGCGTGTCGGCCGTGATCGCGCCGACGTACCACTCGGCGCCGCGCCGGCGCGCCATCACGACGAACTTGCCGGGGAATCCGTCCACGAGCCGCGTCTCGTCCCACACTGTCGGCACGACGGTGAGGAAGCGCCGCACGTACTCCGGCTGCGCGTCGATCATCTCCGGCGTCGTCACGAAGTGCTGCAGCCCGCTCTCGAACACGATCGGCAGCGCCAGCTCGTGCGCGACGGTCGTGAGATGCGGGAGCTTGCCCGGGACGTCGCCGAGGATGACGGGCGTGTAGTCCATCGGGCCGATCACGTTCCGCGTGAACGGATAGATCGTGTTGTACTCCGCCGCGTGCTCCTGGAAGCTCGAGTCGCCGTACTGCTCGGCGCCCTTCACCGCTTCCATGCTCAGCATGTTCGGCCAGGTGCGCTGCCAGCCGCGCGGGATCGTCGAGCCGTGAAAGTCCACGACGAGGTGGTTCGCCGCCGCGTCGCGCAGGATGTCCTCGTACAGGGCGATGATCTGCTGCTTGTCGCTCTGGAAGAAGTCGACCTTGATCCCCTTGATCCCGAGCGCGGCGATGCGGCGCATCTCCGCCTGGCGGATCTCCGGCTCGGCCATGAGGTCGCGCGGCAGCTCGCTCATCACCTGGTTGTGCGCGCCGCCGGAGTTGTACCACAGAATGAGCCCGACCCCCTGCGTCTTCGCGTATTCGGCGAGATCGGCGATGTCGCCCCCGTTCGACATGTCCGGCCACCCCGCGTCGACGAGCGAGTACTCCCAGCGCAGCCGCGCCGCCAGGTTGATGAACGGGAACACGGCCTGGTAGTCGCGCGGGCTCTTCGGCTCGCTCCACCAGCTCCACGACACGCGTCCCGGCTTGATCCACGACACGTCGGCGAACGCCGCCGGCGGCGCGAGGTCGGTGACCATCGTCGACTCGACGATCGTCGAGAGCGTCGGGCCGATGATCAGCACGCGCCAGGGCGAGCTCCACGGAAAGCCGATCGCCGCCGCCCGCGGCGCGACGCCGAACGTCTCCCCCTCCTCCGGCAGCCGCACGCGATAGACGCCGTCCTCCGCGCGCTGCTGCACGTGCACGCCGTACGACGTGCGGTCGAGCCCCGCCTCGGTCACGAGCACCCACGTGTCGCTCGTGTGGAAGAGCATCGGGAGGGCCCATCCCGCTTCCTCGGGCGCCGCGCTCCCGATCGGGATCCCGTCGCGATAGTCGCTCTCGTACGCCGGACCCCACTGCGACACCGACTGGTAGGGCTGCATCCACGCGCGCCCGTCGGTCGACAGATGGAAGCCGGTGGCTTCGCCGATCAACGAGTCCTCGGCCACGGCGGCGCGCGGAAAGCCGTAGCGGAACGCCACGCCGTCGCGCATCGCGCGCGCCGTGATCGTCATCGGCGCGCCCGACGAGTTGCGGAAGCTGAAGATCCGCTGGCGCGCGCGGCGGCGGACGTCGAGCTGCTTGCCCGACACCATGTGGTACGTGCTGCTCAGCTCGGACACGGGCGACGCGCCGACGAACTCGAGCCCGGAGGTGAAGTCCTCCCCCATGCGCGTGATGCCGAGCGGCGACCAGTCGACCACGACGTTCGCCGCCCCGTCGGGGGTGAGGCGGTCGACGCGATATCTCGGCGATTCGCTGCCGACGTCGAGCGTGAACCGCAGCGTCCGCTCGCGGTTCGTGAGCGAGAGCGTGCTGTCCGCATCGCGCGCGTCCTGTGCGCGGAGCGCGCCCGAAGCGGAGGCGAGAAGCACGAGTACGAGCGAGAGCGAGCGGGAGCGGATCACGCGCACGGGGTTGAACGCAGGGTGGCGGGCACGATTGGGACAAGCTATGCGGCGTGCTCCGCTGCGTACACCACGGGCCCGGTGTCGGCTGTGCTCGACACCGGGCCCGTGTCGCGGTCACCCGCTCAGTCGCGCCAGCTCAGCTGCGTGAGGGCGACGCGATACTCCTTCGCCTGCGCGTCCCACGTGATGCGATACGCGCTCGGGTAGAAGCCGGCCGGCGCGTACTTCGCCGAGGTGGGCACGGGGATCACCTCGTCGACCACCGCCGGATCGGTCGCCGTCTTCTTCGCGAGGATGTACGCCCGCGTGATCATCGGCTCGTCGAAGATGAACTGGCCGTCCCACGATCCGTAGATGAACGTCTTCGTGAACGGCCGGTAGCCCGCGGGGTTGCCCGCCATCCCCTGCAGCTCCGGGGAGCGGACGTCGAGCCAGTGGAGTCCCATCTGCGGCACGGTCGCCGCCGCCGGCGGGATCTGCGCGGGCGTCGCGGCATCGATGTAGAACGGCGCGCGGAACTCCGGGGCGGGGAAGTTCGCCGCCTTCGCCGCGTACTGCGGATCGGTCGGCACGATCGAGTTCCGCACCTCCACGGGCACCGTGTAGAAGTGGAAGTCGAAGTGCGGCAGGTCGTACACGCCCGCGGGCTCGTGGCCGTTCGGGTTCCAGTCGAACTGCACGAACTTGTACGGCGTCGGGTTCTGCGCCGGCAGGTCGAGCAGGTACGCGTTCATCATCATCGCGGCGTGATCGTGTCCCTTCTTGTCGGCCGCCGCGGGCATCGGCATGCCGGCCGGCAGACCCTCGAGCGCGCGCTCGCTCATCGCGACGCCGACCTCGAGCGGACGGCCCTGCTGCTTCTGATCCAGCACGACGTACGTGCGCACGGTCCCGTTGCCGACCTTCACCGGCGTGCCGTACTGCCGGTGCGCGCCGACGCGATCGTAGCCGGCGCGGTCGGCGGACGCGTCGGCCGACGTCGGCGAGATGCTCGACACGGAGCCGGTCGCGGCGGGATCGGAGCAGGCGACGAAGCCGGCGACGGCGAGCGCGACGCTCGCGAGCGCGGAGATGCGGATGCGTGACATGGAGGTGTCCTCGTTCTGATGAGAGGCCGCGGTTGCGGCGTGGTGTCGCGACATGCTGCCTGCGACTCGGGGCGAAGGATCGCGCGCCCCACTTACCGGCCGCGGAACGCGCCGCACCGCGCCACTTACGGCGAACGACGCCGCGCGTCCGACAGCACGGGCCGCCTGCCTGTAAGCGGAACGTAAGCGGCCGCGCCTAGCCTCTGGCGCATGCAGAACCCGCCTTCCGCTCCATCGGCCGCGCCGCTCGCCGAGGTGCGCGCGCACGACCGCGTCATGCGCTACCGCCGCGAGGGCGCGGGGCGTCCGCTCGTCGTGCTGCGCGCCACGCCCGGCCCCGACGGGGTCTGGCCCGAGCTCGACGCCCAGCTCGCGACCTGCTTCCGCGTGATCACGCCCGAGATCCCCGCCGGCTGCACCGACGTCGCCCGCTGGCTCACGGGGTTCCTCGAGGGGCTCGGCATCGATCGCGTCGCGCTCCTCGCGACCGACGCATGCTGCCTCGCCGCCATCGAGCTCGTGCTGCTCGACGCCGCGCAGATCGACCGCCTCCTGCTCGTTCCCGCGGGGCTCGTCGGCGACACGGGGCTCGACGGCACGCTCGCCACGTCGCTCGCCGGCGTCTCCGTGCCGCTCCTCGTCGTGCGGCGCGGGCTCTCGGCGGCGGAGGCGCTCCCCCTGGTGCGCCGCTTCCTCGGACTCGACGCCGTTCGCCGTCCGGCGGGTTGAAACAGATGGCGCGGCCGGATATCGTGGTGCCTCGCACGCCTCACCTCGACCCGCCGTACCGCCGGATGACGTCGCCCTCCCCCGAGCCGACCGCCGCCGTCCCCGCGGCGCCGGTTCCGCTCCACCTCACCCGTTTCGTCGGACGCGACCGCGAGCTCGAGGACCTCGCGCAGCTCGTCTGCTCGGCGCGGCTGCTCACGCTCACGGGCGCCGGCGGCAGCGGGAAGACGCGGCTCGCCGAGGAGCTCGCGCTCCGTTGCGGCTCGTCGTTCGAGCGCGTCGGCTGGGTGGACCTCGTCCCGCTCGGCGATCCCGATCTCCTCGCGCAGCTCATCGCGACGACGCTGCACGTGCCCGCGGTCTCCGGGACGACCGCGCTCCAGGCGCTCGTCGGCGCGCTGTGCGGCACGCGCGCGCTCGTCGTGCTCGACAACTGCGAGCATCTCGTCGACGCATGCGCCGAGCTCGCGGACGCGCTGCTGCGGAGCTGTCCACGGCTCACCATCCTCGCCACGAGCCGCGAGGCGCTCGGCGTCGCCAGCGAGACGGCGTGGCTCGTCCCGCCGCTCGCGAGCGCCGAAGCGATGCAGCTCTTCTGCGAGCGCGCTCGCGCCGCGCTGCCGACGTTCACCCTCACGTCGGCGAACACGCCGGCGGTGGCCGAGATCTGCCGCCGGCTCGACGGCATCCCGCTCGCCATCGAGCTCGCCGCGGCGCGGGTCCGCGTGCTGAGCCCCGAGCAGATCGTGAGCCGTCTCGACGACGCGTTCCGCCTGCTCACGAGCGGCAGCCGCACCGCGCTCCCGCGTCACCGCACGCTGCGCGCGACGATGGAGTGGAGCTACGCGCTGCTCGGGCTCCGCGAGCAGGTGCTGCTCCGGCGGCTCGCGCTCTTCTTCGGGAGCTTCACGCTCGACGCCGCCGAAGCGGTATGCGCCGGCGACCCGCTCGAGGCGGAGGACATCCTCGACGGCGTCTCCGCGCTCGTCGACAAGTCGCTCGTCATGATGGAGCCCGGCGACGGCGTGGCGCGCTACCGTCTGCTCGAGACGGTGCGCCAGTACGCGCTCGAGCGGTTGAAGGACGCGGGGGAGCGGCCGGCGCAGGAGCATCGCTACGTCGGATACTTCCTCGACATGATCGAGCGCGCGGCGCCGCACATCGTCGGCGGCTCGAACTCTCCGGCGCTCCTCGCCGAGCTCGTGGCGGAGCAGGACAACCTGCGGGCCTGCTCGTGCTGGGCGGTTGGTCGCGACGACCGCGCCGAGATCGCGCTGCGCTTCGTCGGTGCGCTGTACTGGTACTGGTACGCGCTCGGCCAGTTCCGCGAGGCGCGTGACCTCACCGACCGCGCGCTCGCGTTGAGCGCGCACGCGCCGCCCCTGCTGCGCGGCCGCGCGCTCGTGTCGAGCGCGCTCACCGCCCTCGCGCAGGGCGACTACGCGCTCTCGAGTGCGAACTTCGAGGAGGCGATCCCGCTGTTGCGCGAGGCGGGCGACGTGGACGGCGTCGGCTCCGCGCTGGCGAAGTACGGGGCGGCCCGCCTGCTCGGTGGCGACGTCGCCGGCGCGATCGCCACCCTCGAGGAGGCGCTCGCCTTCACGCGCGACCGGCCGGCGCACGACATCGCCGTCATCTTCGCCCGGTTCTGGCGCGCGTGGGCGGCGTACGCGGAGGGGCAGTTCGACCTCGCCGCCGAGCTGCTCGCCTTCAACGTCGACGTGGGGCGGCGCCACGCGCTGCCGACCACGCTCGCACACGCGCTGGTGACGGAGGGGCGCGTCGAGCTCGCGCGGGGCAACGTGGAGCTCGCGTGCGCGCGCGTGATGGAAGGGCTCGAGCTCGAGCTGGCGATCGACGATGCATGGGGGGTCGGGCTCGCGGTGGACGTCGTCGTCCACATCGCCGCGCGGCGTGGGCACCACGACGAAGCCGCGCGGCTCCTCGCCGGCGTCGCCGCGCACCGCGAACGGCTCGCCGTGGCGCTGCCCGCGCTCGCGCTGGCCGAGCGTGACCAACTGGTGGCCGGGCTGCGCGCGTCGCTCGGTGCGCGCTACGATCAGTCGTATGCCGAGGGGCGCGCGCTGACGACGGCGCAGGTCGCGTCACACGCGCTCGCCGAAGCGGCACGCCACACCACGGAGCATCGTATTCCGGTGAGCGATCCGCTCGGCGCCGTCACGGGCGCGGCGGGCCGCGCGCTCCGCGTACTCGCCCTCGGGCCCCTGCAGGTGTTCGTCGACGGTGTGCCGGTCGAGTCGACCGCGTGGGGCTCGGCGCGCCCGCGCGAGCTGCTCGTGTACCTGCTGATGCATCCCGAAGGACGGACGAAGGAGCAGGTGGGCGTGTGCTTCTGGCCCGACGCGAGCAGCGCGCAGCTCCGGAACAGCTTCCACGTCACGCTGCACCGCCTGCGGAAGGCGCTCGGCCATCCCGAGTGGATCACGCTCGCGCACGACCGCTACCGGCTCGATCCCGCGGTGATCGAGGAGTTCGACGTGCAGCTCTTCGAGCGCGAGATCACCGACGCGCGCCGCGCGCTCAAGCGGCAGGAGGAGGGCGCATCGGCGACGCTCGAGCACGCGCTCGCGCGCTTCCGCGGCGACTTTCTCGACGGCGAGCCGGTGGGCGACTGGCACCTCGAGATCCGCGACCGCCTCCAGCGCACTTACGTGGACGCGTTGATGGAGCTCGGCGCGCGGCTCACGATGGAGGAGCGCCACGCCAAGGCGGCGGACGCTTACCGTCGCGTCCTCGCGCGCGACGAGCTCCACGAGGAGGCACTGCTCGCGCTGATGAAGAGCCTCGCCGCGCTCGGCGAGCGCTCCCAGGCGCTGCGAGTCTATCGTCGCTTCGCGGAGCGGTTGAAGGCCGAGCTCGAGGCCGAGCCCGACGAGGCTACGCGGGAGTTCTTCGAGGAGTTGCAGGGCGCGGCGGGCTGACCAGCGGCTCCCCCGTCATTCCGAGCGGAGCGAGCACGGAGTACTCGCGCTGCCCCGTCATCCCGAGCAGCCCGACCACGGAGTGCTCGCGCTGCCCCGTCATTCCGAGCGGAGCGCGAAGCGCGCAGTCGAGGAATCGCCCGCCGCTTCTCGACGCCGTTCACAGGAACGGCAACTGCGCGATTCCTCGACTCGCTTCGCTCGCTCGGAATGACGGGGTCGCCGCCTTCTCGTGCCCCCTCTGCCGGTCCGGGTACTCGCCACGACCGACTCGCTACCGGTGTTGTAGTTCAGCAACCCGAAGCCCGTTCAGAACGCCCCATTCCCGATCGTCCGCACGAATGCCTCCGTCAAATGATTGTTGTCCCGATACACCACCACCCCCGCCCGGATCGGCTCGCACGTCGTCGGCCCGCAGATGCGGTCGGTGAGGTCGAGGTAGCGCACGTGCGCGAATCCCGACGCCGCTTCGGCGTCGAGGCGGTGGGCGAGCGAATCGACGGCGCGCGCGCGCGGCACCGCGCACACCGACGCGGGGCGGCCGCGGTGCTCGGCGCGTGAGAGGCACGTGGGGATCGTGCGGCGCGGCGCGGGGGTGTCGGCGAGCAGGATCGTCGTGATCCCCGCCGAGTCGAGGGTGGCGAGCGTCGCGCGTACGCCGTCGCGCCAGCCGTCCGGCGAGAGCGAGTCGAGCCCGCCGCCCGCGGTCGGCTGCATCGCGTCGCGGCGCGAGAACTGTCCGATCACGACCGTGGCGGGACGCAGCGCGACGATCCGGCGCAGCGCGGCCTCGCGCCAGCTCTCGCACTCCGTGTAGCGCCGTTTCAGCACGCGACTGTACATCGCCACCCGCGCGGCCGGGCAGGAGAACTTCGTCAGCGTCACGAGCCGCAGGTGACGTTGCGCGGCGACGGCGTCGAGCGCGCCGAACCACTGCGCGGCGTGCGAGTCGCCGAACAGCACCACCGCCGGTCCGGCGCTGTCGCCGAAGACGCACTCGCGTGGCGCCGTCTCCCCGACGTCGGCCGTGCAGCCGCGCCGCTCCAGCGCGCTGCGATCGTGCGCGGCGTGCCAGTACGCGCCGCCGCGCGCCATCGCCGACGCATACGCCGCGGTCGCCGCGCCGGCGGCGACGAGCGTGCAGAGTACGCCGAGCACGATCGAGCGGCGCGGGCGCGCGGCGAGCAGCGGATGGAAGCGGATCGGGTTCTCGACGAGCGCCGTCGTCGCCGCGGCGAGCGCCAGCGCGCCGAGCGCGCAGAGAGTGCGCTGCCAGCCGGGCATCGCGGGCCGAAGCGCGGCGGCGAACACCAGCACGGGCCAGTGCCACAGGTACCAGCTGTACGAGCGCCCGCCGATCCAGCGCAGCACGCGCGTGCCGAGCAGCCGCCCGACGCCTCGACCGTCGCCGTCCACCGCGCCGGCGATGAGGGCGAGCGTCGTCCCGAGCACCGGCGCCATCGCCACCGCGCCGGGAAAGGGCATCGTCACGCGCAGCACGAGCGCGGCGCCGATCACGAGCGCGAGCCCGAGCCAGCCGAGCCACCGCCACGACGCGCGCGCGCCGGCGGTGCGCGGCGGGGGAAGCAGTGTCGCCAGTCCGCCCAACCCGAACTCCCACGCGCGCGCCGGCGTGCCGAAGAACGCCCACGGCTGGCGCTTCCACGTGAGCCACACGCACAGCGCGAACGACGCGAGCGACACCGCGCCGAGCAGCGCGCCCAGTCCGCGCCGCGAGCGGCCGATGCGCCAGCCGACCACCACGAGCCACGGCCACACGAGATAGAACTGCTCCTCCACCGCGAGGGACCAGGTGTGGAGGAACGGGTTCGTGTCGCCGGCGGTGGCGAAGTAGTCGACCGCGCGCGCGAGGAAGAACAGGTTGCTCGAGTACAACGCCGCCGCGATGGCGCTCAGCGCGGGCTCGATCCGCTCCATCGGTCCGAGCAGCACTGCGGCGGCGGCGAGCACCACGACGAGCGTGAGCGTCGCCGCGGGAAGGAGCCGGCGCATGCGTCGCGCGTAGAACTGCGCGTAGTGCACGCGCCCCGTGGTCGACACCTGCCGGACCAGAATGTCGGTGATCAGGTAGCCGGAGAGCACGAAGAACACGTCGACGCCGGCGAAGCCCCCCGGGACGCGCGCGATGCCCGCGTGGTACGCGACGACGAGGAGCACGGCGATGCCGCGCAGCCCCTCGATGTCGGCCCGGAATCCCTCGCCGCGCGTGGCGTCTGGCCGGCGACGCGGATCGATCGCCGCGGCCGGGGGCCGCAGGTCCGGAGACAGATCGTGACGGCGTTCGGCGAGAGGCATCGGTAGAAGGTGACGCCCCGCTTCGCGCGCGAGTAACCCCCGCGACGACCGGCGCACGCTTTCTGCGTGCGAAGCGGCCGGCACGCCGAGCACGGCTGCTGCACCCCTCACGAGTCACGACCATGTCCACCAACGTCCGTCGCGCCGTCGCCGCCATCCTGCTCTTCGTCGCGGGCGCCACCATCGGCCGGAGCGGCCTCCTCTCGCGGCGCGTCCTCGGCGACGTCGAGGCGCAACCCGCGGCATCGCAGGCGCCCCTCACCTCGCAGGAGCAGATCGTCATCCACGTCGCGCGCCAGGTGACCCCCGCCGTCGTGAGCATCGTCGTGCCCAACTACGGCTCGGGCTCGGGTGCGGTGATCCGCCCCGACGGCATGATCCTCACCAACGCGCACGTCGTCGGGCCGGCGAACACGGTCCAGGTCGGCCTCGCCGACGGCCGCAAGGTGAGCGGCACCGTGCTCGGCCGCGACGTCGGGCTCGACGTGGCCGTCGTGCGGATCCCGATCAACGATCTCCCCGCCGCGCCGCTCGGCAACTCCGACCAGCTCCAGGTCGGGCAGATGGCGATCGCCGTCGGCAACCCGCTCGGGCTCGAGCGCACGGTGACGACCGGCGTCATCTCCGCCGTGAACCGGCCCGGTCGCCAGCTCGGTGGCGAGACGTTCATCCAGACCGACGCCGCGATCAGCCCGGGCAACTCGGGGGGCCCGCTCGTCGACTCACGCGGCAACGTCGTCGGCATCAACAGCGCCGAGCTGCTCGGTCAGGGGGTGCAGGGGCTCGGCTTCGCCATCCCGATCAACCTCGCGATGGCGATGGCGAATCAGGTGCTCGCCACCGGCCGCTACGTGCGCCCCTTCCTCGGCATCGCGTTCAGCGACGTCGACGAGGACCTCGCGCGCCAGTTCCGCCTTCCGGTGAAGGAGGGCGTGCTCGTGACCGACGTGCAGAACGGCTCGCCCGCCGCGAAGGCCGGCGTGCGTCCGCAGGACATCATCACGCGCATCGACGACACGCCGGTCGCGATGGGCGGCGACCTCCGCCGCGCGCTCCGCGGCATGAAGCCCGGCGAGGACGCCCGCCTCACCGTCGTCCGCCCGCCCAACGGCGCCAAGGCGGAGCTGAACGTCACGCTCGGCCAGACGAGCGACTGACGGTGCGTCGGTGTGTTGGTGTGGCAGTGTGTTGGTCCCCCACATTCACACACCAACACACCAACACACCAACACACCAACACACCAACACACCAACACACCAACACACCAACACACCAACACACCAACACACCACAATGCCAAACGCCTCTCTCGACTCCCTCCTCCGCGGCCTCAACGACGATCTGCGCGGCGAGTTCCAGGCCGTGATCATGTACCGGCTCTACGCGAGCATGGTGCAGGGACGATCTCGCCAGGAGCTCCGCGCCTTCTTCGCCAGCGAGATCCCCGAGGAGCTCGCGCATGCGCAGATCCTCGCCGACAAGATCGCCGCGCTCGGCGGCACCCCGGCGGCCGAAGCCGCGCCGGTGAAAGTGGTGTCCGACCCCAAGCAGATGCTCGAGGTCGCGCTCGCCGCGGAAGTCGAGACGATCGAGCGCTACGTCGAACGTCGAAAGCAGGCCGAGGAGGCGGGCGAGTTCGGGCTCGCCGTGCAGTTCGACGACATCATCGCCGACGAGACCAACCATCGCGACGAGCTGCGCCAGATGCTCGCGCGCTGGCCCTGACGCGCTGCGGCGGGCGACTCAGCCGCCGTAGTTCGCCAGCACGCGCGCCACGAGGCCGTCGTCGTCGAGCTCCATCACCTCGGCTGTCTTCGTGCTCTTCTGATTGACGTAGCAGAGCACGATGCTGCGCACGCCCCACATGACGTCGAACAGCTCGAACCGCAGATCCGGGTAGGCGGCGAGCCCCTTCGCGAAGTACGCGCGCAGTGCCGTCTTGCCACGCACCTCGCCGGAGGGATCGCCGAGCAGCGCCGCCGCCGTCGGCGAGACGAGCGTGACCCCGTCCGCGTAGTGGGACATGATCTCGTCGAGATCGTGCGAGTTCCACGCTCGCACCCAGTCACGAGCGAATGCGTTCGCTGACGTCGCGTCGCGGAGCGTGTCGGTCATCGGAGGCGGTCGAAAGAGGGTGACGACGGCGGACGTGCGGGCACACCAACACACCAACACACTAACACACCAACACACCGCCTAGCGGCGTCCGCGAGCGCGATCCATCTTGGTCGCGCCGGCCGCGCGCCGGATCCCACACCCCCTCGAGCCACGCGTGCCCGTCATCGCGGTCGACCTCGGTGGAACGAAGATCTCGGCCGCTCTCGTCGCCGACGACGGTGCGCTCCTCGCGCGCGAGCACGCGCTCCTCGCCGGCCGCGGTGGTGACGACGTCGCCTCGCTCGTCGCCGACGCGTGCGCGGCGCTCGTCACCGAGGCGCGCACCGCGCGGGTCGAAGTGCCCGCGTCGATCGGCGTCGCCGTGCCCGGCATCGCGCGCGCGGCGCGCGGCACGGTCTGGGCGCCCAACATCCCCGGCTGGGACGACTATCCGCTGCGCGACGCGCTGCACGACGCACTCGGCGACGACATGCGCGTCGTCATCGACAGCGATCGCGCCGCCTGCATCCTCGGCGAGACCTGGCGCGGTGCCGCCGCCGGCGCGCGCGACGCGGTCTTCCTCGCGGTCGGCACCGGGATCGGCGCGGGGATCCTCGTCGACGGCCGAATCCTGCGCGGCCACGCCGACATCGCCGGCGCGATCGGCTGGCTCGCCCTCGGCCGGCCGTACGACGCGCGGTGGTCGAGCACCGGCTGCTTCGAGTACCACGCGTCGGGACCGGGCCTCGTCGCCGTCGCGCGCGATCTCGTGGCCGCGACGCCGGCCTACCGCGGCGAGCTCCGCGACCTCGCCGGCGACGTCACCACCGCCGGCGTGCTCGATGCCGCCGCGCGCGGCGACGACATCGCCGTGCGCGTCGTGGACCAGGCGATCGAGCTCTGGGGCATGGCCACGGCGAACCTCGTCAGCCTGTTCAACCCGGAGACGATCGTCTTCGGCGGCGGCGTGTTCGGGCCCGCGCTGCGTTTCCTCGATCGCATCGCCGACGAGGCGCGCCGGTGGGCGCAGCCGATCGCGATGCGCGAGGTGACGCTCGTGCCGAGCGCGCTCGGCGGCGACGCGGCACTCGTCGGCGCCGCGCGACTCGCGATGGACGCCGAGGACTCGGCATGACCAGCCGTCGCCTCCTGTTCGCCATCGCGTGCCTCGGCATGCTCGCGTTCGGCATCGTGCTCACGACGCTCGGTGCCGTGCTGCCGTCCGTGATCGAGCGGTTCGGCATCGACACCGCCGCCGCGGGCGCGCTCTTCCTGCTGATGACCTTCGGCATCCTGCTCGGCTCCCTCGTGTTCGGGCCCATCGTGGACCGCAACGGCTACAAGGGGATGCTGCTCGTCGCGACGGGGCTCATCCTCGCCGGGCTCGAGGGGATCGCCTTCGCCCCCTCGCTCGGCTGGCTGCGCGTCGCCGTCGCGCTCATCGGCTTCGGGGGCGGGATCATCAACGGAGGGACGAACGCGCTCGTCGCCGACATCAGCGCCGACGGACGCACCGCGGGCCTCAGCCTGCTCGGCGTGTTCTTCGGCGTCGGCGCCGTCGGTGTGCCCTTCGTGCTCGGCAGTCTGCTCGGCCTCTTCTCCTACTCGGCGATCATCGCCGCCGTCGGCGCGTTCGTGCTCGTCCCGCTGCTCGTGATCGCGGCGACGCCCTTTCCCGCGCCGAAGCAGGCGCAGGGCTTCCCGCTCGCCGCCGCGGCCGGACTGCTCCGCGATCCCGTGCTGCTGCTGATGGGCTGCATGCTCTTTCTCGAGAGCGGCATGGAGATCACGGTCGGCGGCTGGACGACCACCTTCTTCGAGCAGGAGTTGGGGATCGCCGACCGGCGCGCCCTCGTCTATCTCTCGCTGTACTGGTTCGGCATGATGCTCGGGCGGCTCGCCCTCGGCTCCGCGCTCCGGCGCGTGCCGCCGGCGCGCGTGCTGCTCGGCTGCATCGCGATCGGGTTCGCCGGCGCGCTCGTGCTCATCGTCACGCGCGACCCCTCGCTCGCCGCGCTCGGTGTCTTCCTCATCGGGCTCGGCTTCGCCGCCACCTTCCCCGTCGTCCTCGGCTTCGTCGGCGATCGGTGGGCCGAGCTCTCCGGAACGGCGTTCAGCATCGTGATGGTCATGGCGCTCACCGGCGGCATGATCCTGCCCTGGCTCACCGGCGTGCTCGGTGCCAGCTATGGATTGCGCGGCTCGTTCGCCATCGTGCCGGTCGCGCTGATCCTGCTCTCCCTGCTGCTCGGCATCGTCGCCGCGCGGCTGCGCGCCTCCGCGCGACCCGTCGCCGCCGATCGCTGACGCACACCATTCTCATCGAACACGCGACATGCTTGCACTGACCTGGCTCGACAACGTGCGCGCCGTCATGGACGACATCCAGACGACCCAGCTCCCCGCGATCCGGCGCGCCGCCGAGCTGATGGCGGATTCGATCGCCGCCGAGCGATGGGTCCACACCTTCGGCTGCGGCCACGCGACGATCCCGGTGGAGGAGATGTACCCGCGCATCGGCGGCTTCGTCGGCTTCCACCCGATGGTCGAGCTCCCGCTCACCTTCTTCACGCGCATCACCGGCGAGATGGGGATCCACCAGTTCCTCTTCCTCGAGCGCGCCGAAGGGTACGGGACCGCGATCATGAAGAGCTACTCGTTCGATCGGCGCGACACCATGTGGATCTTCTCGCACACGGGGATCAACAACGTGAACATCGACGTCGCCCTCCGCGCGAAGGAGCTCGGGATGCGCGTCGTCGCCACCGGATCGGCGGAGCAGGCGAAGGCGAGCGCGCCACGGCATCCGTCGGGGAAGACGCTGTTCGACGTCGCCGACGTCGTGATCGACACGCGCGTGCCCGCCGGCGATTCGTCGGTGCCCCTCGCCGGTCACGTGGACAACGTCGGCCCCGTATCGACGATGGCGTTCGTCACCGTCGTCTGGATGACCATCACCACGGTCGCCGAGATCCTCGCCGAGCGCGGGGTGAAGCTCTACATCCATCCGTCGCACAACGTGCCGGGCGACACCACGGCGCACGAGCGGCTCGACGCGGCGCTCACCGAGTACAAGCGGCGCGTGGCCGGGGTGTAGCGCCGCTACACGCGAGTCGCCAGCGGCTCGAGCCCCGCGAGCAGTGCCTCGACGCGGTGAAAGGTCGTGTGACCGGCGTACAGCTCGACCAGCGCCTCCTCGGCGACGCGGTTCCGCTCGTCGGGCCGGCCGGCGTACGCTTCGAACAGCCGCACGAAGTCGCCGCCGTCGCGCGCGCAGATCAGCGCCCGCTCGGAGAAGTAGCGCCGCGACACGGGACTGAGCGACGTGATCTGGAACGCGCCGCACGCCGCCGCCTCGAACACGCGGTGCGTCAGCTCGAACGGCTCGCGGCGGAGCGCGGGAAGCAGCGGCGCGAGCGCGACGCGCGACCGGCCGTAGCGCGCCGGCATCTCGGCGAACGGCACGGGCGGTCCGCCGAAGCCCCAACCCTCGCCGGCCCAGTCGCCGCGATGACGCGCCATGATCGGCCTCAGCTCATGCCACGTCAGGCGCAGCCGCTCCGCCGTGCACACCGACGCGTGGAAGTAGTCGTGCTCGCGCGCGACGTCGGCCGGATGATCCTCGAGCGGGTTCCCGCTCTGCGGCACCGAGAGGTGCGGGAATCCCGCGTCGGCCCAGGCGCCGTGCAGCCGCGCGAAGCACTCCGGTTCGTAGAGCGACACGAACGCGTCGGCGCCGTCGCCCGCGACGTCGCGCTGCAGCCGGCGCGATTCGCCCGCGCTCAACGAGCCGGCGGCGAAGAAGTCGTCGCGCGTCGGGATCAGGAGGCGGAGACAGCCGTGCCTGCGCTTGTAGTCGCGCAGCGCGGCGAGGTCCACGCGAGCGAGCGTGCGCTCCTGGTCGAGCGCGACGACGACGTTGGGACGCACCTCGTCGATCAGCGCGGCGTCGACCGGAGCGAGCGGCGGGAGACGACGCACCGGAACGCCCGCATGACGCATCCCCGCCTCGAGGTCCGAGAACCAGACCTCCGCGGCGACCGACGGCGGCGTACACAGAAGGAAGCGCCACGGCGTCGTGCCGAACCGGCCCGCGTTGGCGTCGATCGAGGCGATGCGCAGCCGCTCGCCGAGTCGAAGGATCGCTGGTTCGGCCTCTTCCACCCTCGCCGCGTGTCGCCGGCCGCGCGCGTACGCGGCGCCGAGTGCGCGACGCTGGCCGGCGCGGCGCAGGCTGCCGAACGGATTCTTCACGATCACGGATTCGGCGCGACGATCCCGGGCTCAGCGCGCGAGATGGAACTCGAACGGCCACTGCACGCGCTGGTGAACGGCGCAGCCGCCGACCGTCGCGGGTCGGAATCGCGCCGACCCGAGGCTCCGCTTCGCCGCCTCGAGAAACTCCCGGTAGCGCGCCGCTGCGGCGCCGGTCAGTCGCGGGCGGCTCGCTGGCCAGATGTCGGTGACGGGACTCGGCACCGCGCGGCCCGCCGTGTCCACGTCGAATTCGAGGATCACCGTCCCTTCGACGGATCCGGACCGTGCACCCTCCGGATAGGTGATGGTGGGCTCGTGCCGCACGACCACCTCCGTGCTCCACGGCATCGCCATCGAGAAGACCGGCACCGCGAACCTCGCCATCATCCGCTGCTCCACGCCCGGCGGCCGGATGTCGGGCACGCGCACCTCCAGATCGAACGAGAGCGAATCTCCCAGCGCTTCGCTCGGCCACGCGATGTGTGCTCCGGCATCGCGCGCCGCGCCGAGTGCCTGCGCCAGCAGCGATCGCATCGGGGCATGCAGGGTATCGTCACCGGAAAGCGGCGCGTCCGCCATCCAGGTGAGCGTGCCGTCGCGGTGGGCCGCGACGCGCACCTTTCCGCCGACCTCTCGCCATCGGAGCAGCGCCTCTCCCTCCGGCAGCGCGGTCGTCGAGTCACCGAGCGACGACTGGATCAGCAGCGCCACGCGGATCGCGAGCGTGTCGGCGGCCGGCAGGATCGCTCGGGCCGCCGAGTCGGCGGCTCGGGCTTCGATGAAGACCGGAACGCGATGGAACGCGGTCGCGGACAGCGTGTCGAGACACGATGGCGCGGCCGCGGCGCCCTGTGCCCCAGCGTCCGCGACGCTGGCGACGCCGAGCAGGACGAGCAGCGCCAGTGCCGGCAGCACACGGTGGCTGTGAGGGGCGGTGATGCGGATCATCGATGGGCCTCGAAGACACTCCTGATAATCACGGACGACGTCGGCTGGTCGTTCTACCCACGAAGCTCGCGGCTCGAGGCAACAGTGAGGATAGGACCCGAGATCCACCACCCAGACATCGCTCTCACGATCGCCGAGCGGGAAGAACATCCGGCCGGCGCGCACCCGGAAGCCGTACCGGCGCCACGGCCGCGTGGGGTCGTCGAAGCGAACGAGGACTTTGCCCGGCCCGCGCCCACGGTGCGCGGAAGGCCGTACGACGACGCGAAGGGAATCCGGTTCGAAGTGAATCGCGACCCGGTTAGCGTTTCAGCTCCGCCGAGTGCGCCCTTTCATTGCGCGTGCTGCTCCAGGCACCCATGCTTGTACTCCACCGACGCGGAACGGAGAGGAGAACGTGGGATCGACCGAGTGGACGGTCGCGGTCGGCTCCGAGTCGACGACTGCCGTGTACGAGCCCGGCGGCGGCGACCGATCGCGACCGCTCTTCGTCTGCGCCCACGGCGCCGGCGGCAGCATGGCCGACCGCGGCATGCTCGCCACCGCGAAGGCGTTCCACGACCGCGGCGTCGGCGTCGTGCGGTTCAACTTCCTCTACAAGGAGAAGGGCTCGGGCCGCCCCGATCCGATGCCCCTCCTCATGGAGACGACCGCCGCCGTCGTCGCGCGCGCGCGGCGCGAGCTCGCGCCCGAGCGGCTCGTCATCGGCGGACGCTCCATGGGCGGGCGCGCCGCGTCGATGCTCGCCGCCGACGGCTTCGACGCGGACGGGCTGCTCCTGCTCGCGTATCCGCTCCATCCCGCCGGCAAGCCCGAGAAGCTGCGCGACGCCCACCTCCCGCGCATCCGGATCCCCGTGCTCGCCTTCAGCGGGACGCGCGACGCCCTCTGCACGCGCGCGCTCATGGAGCGCGCGCTCGAGACCGTGACCGCGCCGTGGGACATGCGCTGGATCGACGGGGCCGACCACAGCTTCCACGTCCTCAAGTCGTCCGGGACGACCGACGCCGCGGTGATGGACGGGATCGCCGCGGCGAGCGCGGCGTGGCTCCGCAGCCTGCCGAGCCACGCCTCACCGGCTAGCTAGTTCTTCGTCATCGCGAGCCCCTTCACCGTCGCCTCGGTGTTGTGGCCGAAGCGGATGCCGTACACGCCGTCCGTGCTCGTGAGCTTGTTCGGACCGACCACGGCGGACTTGTCGTAGCTCCCCACGGTCTGGCCGTTGATCGCGCACTCGACCTTGTCGCCTTTCACCGACAGCGCGATCTCCTGCGTCACGCTCGCGCCGACGCCGCTCGCCTTGTGGACCGCCGCATTCGCCTCGCCGCGGCCGTTGAGCCGGAACGTCGAGTCGCCGCTGAAGCCGCGCACGATGAACCGCCCGTCGCCGTACGCCGTGCAGTACAGGTACGACTCCTTGTCCGTGCCCATGTCGTTCCCCGCGATGAACACGCCGTACGGATGCGGATGGTCGTTCAGCCCCATGAACTTCTCTTCCGTGAACGTCGCCTTCACCGTGTAGTTCCCACTCGCGACGTTCGACGGATTCCAGTACGCCACCGCGGGACCGGTCGTGACGCGCAGGTCGTCTCCCACCTTCTCGAGCTTCGCGCCCTCGAGCTTCCCCCCGCGCGCCGCTTCGCCGGGATCGATCTTCCCCTGCCAACCCGCCACCGTGATCCCGCCGTCCGCCACTGCCTTCGACGCGTCCTGCGCCTTCGCGCAGGCGCTCGACGCGATCACCAGCCCCGCGACCACCGCACATTCGAACCGCATGCGACACCTCATGTGTAAGTGAACGCTCAACGGACGTACCTGTCGAAGAACGCGATCGTGCGCTCCCACGCCAGCTTCGCCGCCGCCGCGTCGTAGCGCGGCGTCGTATCGTTGTGGAAGCCGTGCTGCGTGCCCGGGTAGAGAAAGCGCTCGTACCGGACCTTCGCCGCCTCGAGCGCCTGCTCGTACGCCGGCCAGCTCGCGTTGATCCGTTCGTCCACCTCGGCCGACTGGATCAGGAGCGGACATCTGATCTTCGCGACGTCCTCGAGGTTCGGCGCGGAGCCGTAGAACGCCACCCCCGCGGCCAGATCGGGAAGTCGCGTCGCGAGGTAGTTCACCACGCCGCCGCCGTAGCAGAATCCGACCGCGCCGACCTTCCCGGTGCTCTCCGGCCGGCTCTTCAGGACGCCGTACGCGGCGACGAAATCTTCACGCGTCTTCGCCTGGTC
>Ga0310810_10001217_pt1 | contig 26712 bp, 25 predicted proteins | sample NCmetagenome_FD_207641 | JGI IMG/M metagenome (GOLD analysis project Ga0310810, IMG submission 207641) | Soil microbial communities from experimental microcosm in Duke University, North Carolina, United States - NC | ecosystem: Engineered > Artificial ecosystem > Soil microcosm > Unclassified ...
TCGTCTTGCGTAGAAAAGGCGCGCACAGGACGTGCGCGCCCCGTACCTTCAGGCTACTTTAACCGGTTCGTAGGCCTCGCGAACCCCAATCTTCTGGCGGATCGTCTCATATACATCTTCCGGAATCACCATCCTCGACATGAGATCCAGCTTGTTGCGATAGGGTCGGTTCTCGACGATCTGTCTGACCATGGCTTCGTCCAGACCCAGATCAGCCAAATCGTTGTTGCTGGCCTCATTCAAGTCGATGAAATCCGCCAACTCTGGCCTTGACGCGGTCTGAGAATATCTCGACCGGCTCTGTCTAAGTAGTCGGCTCGTGAGGAACGCTACCCCGAGACCTAGTCCGAGGAGAATTGCTTTTTTCATGAGTAACATCCTTTTCAGGTTGTTGCTTGGAATTTTGTGCGGCCCTTGGATGTGGGAAAGGCCATGGCTGATGCCGCATCCGCGAGGAGCCCTCGGATTTACTGGCTTGGGCACCCGGGCTACCCGCGGGGCGAATTTTTCATCGAAACTTGCACAATCAGAGGAGCATAGCTGATGGCGAACGACGACAATAATGTGCTGATTTCTGCTGCTCGCGTGGTTGGCGCTGCGCTGGGCCGAGTGAAACGGCTGACTACCGATAGTTCGGAAGCTGCACCAGCTCAGGCGTCCACCAAGGCGAAGCGACGCCGTTCAAAATCCAAAACGTCAACTCGGTCCTCGCGAAACAGACGGGCCGCCTCAAAGCGTAATGGTAGTTCACCCCAGGCAAAATCGAAAAGCCGCGGTAAGTCACGCAGCCGCAGTACCAAGACTCGAAAACCCGCGAGCAGAAAGAGAACGCGTCGGTCCTCCTGAAGGGCCTTCGATCCGTCCCATCTGAATCCGGCGGCTCGGGCAATTCGTTCCAGCCGCATACGCAGGATTCATGCCTTCCACGTCTGATAACGAGAATAAACGCGCATGCCAAAAATGATCTAGAAGGCACGCGGGCGGAATGAGATGATAGACCCACAAATTAAGAATCCCATCTCCGCTGCGGGTTTTAATGAAATCAGCACTTCTTCGTCGCGCCCTACTAGTCTCATCCTTAATTCCAGTTTTGCCCGGTCTTATCGCTACTGGCTTTGGGCAGCAATCGCCTTCCTCGGCACCTGCCGTGAGAGTTCAAGCCAACGACAACCGGAGCCCGTCCGGCAGTTTGCAGAATGGAGTGTTGACGCTGCATTTGGCGCTTACTTCTGGGGATTGGTACCCGGAGGCAGAGAGCGGCCCGAGCATGAAGATCGCTGCTTTCGCCGAAGAAGGTAAAGCTCCTCAAATACCGGGGCCGCTGATTCGAATTCCGCAAGGAACAGAAATACACGTAAGTTTCCGTAACCTGCTGCCGGCAACAGCAATGATTCACGGCATGCATGCGCATCCGGGCGATCCAAAAGATGTCGTGCAGGTTGCGCCCGGCGAATCGCGCGAACTGAAGTTTCTAGCGGGGAAGCCCGGAACTTACCAATACTTCGCCAGCGCCGGCGGCCCAATGAACCGGGGGCGACCGTTCCGTGAAGACAGCCAACTGCACGGCGCTTTCATCGTCGATCCCACCGGGACGGTTGCTTCAGATCGCATATTTGTGATTGGCATCTGGCGTAGCGAACTGGCAGCCGCCCTCTCCAAGGATATGGCCGTCATCAACGGCAAATCTTGGCCTTACACTGAACGGCTCAACTACGAGGCAGGCCAGGAGGCACGCTGGCGGTGGATCAATGCCAGTGATCTGAATCATCCGATGCACATGCATGGCTCTTACTATCGGGTTGCCAGCGCCGGAGATGGCGAGCGGGACCAGATTTTCTCCCCGGAGGACCAGCCAATGGTGGTTACTCACCTGATCCCGCCGGGTTCTACGATCACAACGTCGTGGGATCCCGTACCGGGACGCTGGATCTTTCATTGTCACGTCCTGGCTCACGTCGCTCCTTCGAGGACGATGGCCTCTGCCCTGTCTCCGGACCCGGAGGTTATTCATCAACACGGCACTAATCACATGGCTGGCCTGGTGCTGGGAATTACCGTCGCAGGAGCGCGTCCGAAGATGGCGGCGAACGGTCGGGTCCGAAAGCTTCGATTGTTGGTTCGTGATCGGCCCGCTGCGAACGGTCTTCCCGCTGGGTTCTCATACCAGTTGCAAGAGGCGCGCAGGCTAACTCCCTCTATCGTTACCATGCCTGGCCCACCTCTGGTGTTGGAGCGCGGCCGCCACGTAGAAATTAAGGTTGTCAACCAGTTGCGCGAGCCGACTGCAGTCCATTGGCATGGAATGGAACTCGAGAGCTACTACGACGGAGTGGCCGGCTGGGGAATGCGTGGGCGCGATCTCACGCCCACCATCGAACCTGGTCATTCATTTTGTGCCAGGTTCACGCCTCCGCGTGCAGGGACCTTTATCTATCACACTCACCTGGACGACGAGGCCCAACTGGCCGGCGGACTATATGGTCCGTTGATCGTGGTCGATCCGGGTGCCAAATTCAATCCGGATGACGAACCGATTATTGTTATCAGCGGATGGGGCGGCCCGCGGTCGACCTTCCATAACACTCCCGTGTCGCTGTTGGTGAATGGCTCTCCGCAACCCCCCGTGCTTCATTGGAAGAAGGGGAAGCTGTACCGGATACGGCTGATCAACATCACCCCTTCGATTATCGGAAAGCTCTCTCTGAGTGGACCAGGCGGCCCTGTGCGTTGGAGGGCACGGGCAAAAGATGGGGCAGACCTGCCGGCCACGCAAAGCATTTCCCAGAATGCGGACCTTGTAATCTCGCCCGGCGAAACTTATGACTTTGAATATGAGCCGCAAGCTCCCGGTCAGCTGACTCTTTATTTCTCGGCTGTCGCCGTAATTGCGGATGTTACGCAACGAATAGAAATTGAATAAAGTCAGTCGTTCAGCGCCCGTTTTGTTCCCAACGTATTTAGTCAAGACGGAGGTTAAGTTCAGATCCGGCACGAGAGCTCCTGCAATAATCTGCGGGCTCTCGTGCTGATTGGATAAACGCTTTACTTTACTTCCACCTTCACGCGCATCCAGGGATGGATGCAGCACTCAAAGAGATGCTCGCCTTTCGACAGGCCCGTGATCTCGGTGTGGCTACCCTGCAGTATGCGGGTTTTAGCGACTGCGACGTTCGAGAAGCCACCTTGGCATTCGGGAACTGTTGCCTGCCCCGCGTTGAGTCCATCGATGAAGCCACCACCAAATTCTTTGACCTCGGTAAACGTATGGGGTTCGCCGCCCTGGTCGGTCACTGACACCGTGGTGCCCTCGCCGATGTTGAGCGTATCGGGTTCAAAGTCCCAGCCGGGATCGGGTGTTCCTGCCGCTGCTTTGTTAAATAGGTCCTGAAGCTTGGTGGAGAATCCGAGCGCGACGTTATGACAGAAGTCTCGCCCTAGAGCTTTGTTGAACGTAGTTGGATCGCACTCGTCGAGCGCCACAATTTGCGCAAGACTCGGCGACTTCTGCTGCGCCGTCGCGTGTATCGAGGCCAGCAGCATCACACAGACAACCAGTAAACCGGCCTTCCTCAACTTTGTTTCCATATCGGTATTTTCCTTTCGAGAATTTTGCCCGCCTGACGCGAATTCCAGCTTTCGCTCTGAGCTACGTTGAGCAAACCCGCTTGCTTCAGAGTTGATCGTAAAATTTCAGTGCCATAGCGCCATGTGTTGCCCCGCCTCCCGCTCGCAACGCCGCTGCCAGCAGCGAGCTCTCAGCGATCTCTTCACGACTCGCGCCGGCCACCTTTGCCCCTTTAACGTGCGCCTCAATACAGTAAGGACACTGCGTCGTACAGGCAACTGCCAAGGCGATGAGTTCGCGGAATTTTCGCGGAATCGCTCCGTCTTCCCGGCCCACAATTTTGTCCAGGGCGAGCCACGCATTGAATTCCGTGGGCGCAAGTTTCGCCATGTCTTTCAAGAACCGCAGATCGCCTGCAGCATGGTAGTGTTCGCTCATGTAATCCTCTCCGTGAAGCGTTCTATTTTCAAAAGCACGCTTCTTCCGACGAACTGTTGTCGTCATCTTCGTAACTATGGACTGGAAGTTGGCTTGAGACTTGTCCGCGCGTCCGGCTCTTTTGCTCTCGACCCGCTGCGATATTATTGATTTGCTCAACAGTCCGGAAAGTTTTACCGGTCGTCCGGCGGAGGCCGTATGGATGTGCTTTCCGAAGTGCTGAAGGTGGTGAAGCTCCAGGGGGCGTTGTTCTACAACGCGGAATTTTCCGCGCCCTGGAGTGTTCACGCCGCTGCGCCGCGCGCCCTCGCGCGCTATCTCGTGCCCGGCGCGGACCACGTCATCGTTTATCACTTCATTATCGAGGGACGCGCTTCCGTACGCCTGGAAAATGGTGATCGAGTAACCCTGAATGCGGGAGACATCGTGATGGTTCCCCACGGTCATCAACACATCCTTGAAAACGGTCCCGCAATCAAGCCGGTGGACAACTCGCAGCAGTTGGCCGACGTTCTCGCCCAAGGACTCAAGTTGTGGCGTATCGGCGGAGGTGGGGATATTACTCGAGTGGTCTGCGGCTATATGGCCTGTGAACCGCGATTGAGTCAGACTTTTCTCAGCGGCCTTCCCCCCGTTTTCAAAGTCACGATTCGTAATGATGCTTCGGGAAGATGGCTGGAAAATTCGATCCGCTTCTCGGTCGACGAAGCCGATGCCCCCCGTGCTGGCGGGGAAGCCATGCTGGCAAAGCTGTCGGAAGTTCTGTTTATCGAAACCTTGCGGGCTTATATCGCTCAGTTGCCGCCGGAACAAACCGGGTGGTTGGCCGGGGCGGGCGATCCCGAGGTCGGAAAGGCACTGGCCTTGATTCACCGAAATCCCGCCCATCCCTGGACCGTCGCGACCCTGGCCAGGGAGGCTGGCGTGTCACGTTCCGTCCTGGCAGAGCGCTTTCGTCACTACCTCGGCGAACCGCCCATGGCATATCTCACCCGCTGGCGATTGCAACTGGGTGCGCAGATGCTGTCCTCCACTAACTACCCGGTGTCGCAGATTGCCGGCGAAGCCGGCTATGAGTCTGAAGCCGCCTTCAATCGTGCCTTCAAACGCGAGTTTTCCGTACCACCCGCCCGTTTTCGTTCTCAAACGAGGTCCTCTAGAGCTTCGGCCGCGCGCCTGGGCACATGAAACCGCTTCTTGGAATTCAGCCCTCACCTGCAACATTCAGACAGGGGCGATTGTTTCTGTCAATTGTGTCTTCCGCCCGAGGCTGGATAGTCCGCTCTTCCGATTTCTTGTAGCATCTCGCGCATGAAAAGGATGGCACGCGCGGCGGGCCGCTCCGCAAGGAAAACTAAAACTCCTCCCAAAGATGTTGATGATTATCTTCTCCGCGTCCCGGAGCCCACGCGCAAAAACTTCAACCTGCTTCGCGCGACTATTAGGTCTGCGGCGCCGCGGGATGCCGTGGAAACCATCAGCTATGGCATACCTGCGGTTAAGCACAAAAAGGTGCTGGTCTGGTTTGCTGCCTTCTCCAACCATTGCAGCATCTTCCCCACGGCTCGGGTGATCGCTGCATTTCAGGAAGAAATGAAGGGATTCTCCACATCCAAGGGGACGATTCACTTTTCCAATGACCGGCGTCTGCCCACCTCCCTTGTCAGGAAGTTAGTGAAGGCACGCGTTGCGCAGGCGGAAACTTAGAACATGGGAACGATGACATCAGTTTTCGGGATGACGAATACGGGTTTGCTTCGTCAGTCTGTGCAATGCATGTTCCTGCACACGTCATGCCGGAACTCTGCCATAGTTGCGTCTGTATAGTTCGCTTGGTAGTTCGCCTATAAACCAGGAGAAAAATGACCTTGCGCCCGAAACTAGCTCTCGCTTCGCTGGTCTGTTTGCTATGTGTATCACCCGCAATTGCCCAGCAAACGTCCACCCCAGGTATGCAACCGGAAACCGCCATGCCCTCGGTACTCTCAGTTCCGCCCGCTGCTCAAGCCTCACCCCAGTTCAATGTGGAGGCAGCCACCGATGCTTACCTGGCGGAAATTCCAGCTGAGAAAAGGGCCAAATCAGACGCCTATTTCGAGGGCGGATACTGGCTCATCCTGTGGGATTTTCTTTACGGCGCAGTAGTTTCGCTCTTGCTGTTGAAACTGGGGTGCTCGGCCGGCATGAGAAATCTGGCCGAGCGCGTTACACGTTTCAAGCCCCTTCAGACCTGGTTGTATTGGCTCCAGTACGCCTTGCTGACTTTCATTTTGATCTTTCCCTTGACCGTCTACGAAGGATTCACACGCGAACGCAAATACGGTCTGGCCACTCAGACCTTCGGTCCTTGGTTCAACGACCAATTCAAAAACCTGCTCATTAACCTTGTATTGGGCGGAATTCTTGCCATGTTGCTGTTCGGGGTAGTGCGCCGCGTGCCGCGTACCTGGTGGATCTGGGGTTCCCTGGTCTCCATGACACTTCTGATTTTCACTGTGCTGATTGCGCCGGTTTATCTGATTCCCATCTTCAATAAAATTACCCCGCTGGACGATCCCAAGGTGACTCAACCCATCCTCAGCCTGGCCCGCGCCAATGGCATCGCGGTTCGGGATGTGTATCAAATGGACGCTTCCAAGCAAACCACGCGCATGAGCGCCAATGTGAGCGGGTTCGGCAGCACCATGCGGATCACCTTGAACGACAATTTGCTGCGCCGCGGATCTGCAGAGGAAATCCAGATGGTGATGGGACACGAGATGGGCCATTACGTTCTGAACCACGTCTACAAGGGAATGATGTTTTTTCTCATTCTGACAGTCGCCGGATTTGCCTTTCTGAAGTGGAGCCTCGCGTGGTCGCTGGCCCGCTGGGGCGAGAGCTGGCAGATTCGAGGCATTACCGACACCGCAGTACTGCCGCTTGTCGTGCTTTTGGGTTCAATCTTTTTTCTCGCGATGACCCCGGTGCTGAACACCTTCATCCGCTCCCAGGAACACGAAGCCGACATGTATGGACTTAATGCCACTCGTCAGCCGGATGGCTTCGCGCAAGCTGCGATCCACCTCGGCGAATATCGCAAGATGAGCCCGGGGCGGCTGGAAGAATGGGTCTTTTACGATCACCCCAGCGGCCGCAATCGCATCCGTGCAGCTATGCGTTGGAAAGCCGAGAATCTCAGCCTGGTACGCGCAACCGAACCTTCCGCTGCTGCGGGACAACATACAGGCTTGCATAGCGAGAGTACGAATCAGAAGAAAGCCGCCCGCTGAATAGCGTGTGATGAGCTGCCGGTAATAATGGATCTCCCGGCCCGCAATTCATAGTTCGGATCTCATAGCGGCAAGGCGCTGGGGAAGCGCGTTTGGAAGTCAAGCAGGCCCACCCATTCGGGCGTGATGCTAATGCGCACCATGCTCGTCACCATCCCGCCCAGCTGCTTGACCCACGCGCGTCCTTGTTCGGGTCCGAAGTAGCGCTCGGCCGCCAGGGCATATTCCGGCACCATTCCCTGCACGGTTTCCAGGCGTGCTTTCCCCCTCACCAGAAGTACCTTATGCGGAAACTCGTTCCCGTCAATCGTCAGGGACACTTTGGGATTCTTGGCGAGAGCCTTCAGCTTCGGCGCCTTGGGCGGTGTGCCCATGATGAACTCTTTTCCGTTCCAATGAAACCATATGGGAACGACGCGGGGCGTGTTATCGGTCCAGATATAGGCAAGCCGGGCCGGTATTTTCGATTCCAGAAGTTCTCGCGAGGTCGGATGCTGCAGCAAACTCAGGTCACCTTGCTTGGCGGGCATGATCCAACTCCCTTTCGCTTCGATGAACTTGCAGTATACCGCCGCTCAACCAACATGGATGACAATCAAGTTTCCAAATTCCTGAGCAGAATGAGTTTGTTACAAACGGTCGCTTATCGCACCGTGAACACCAGGAAATAGTCCATGTCATCAGCCTTCACGAAATCATAAGTCTGGAGCAGTTGGTACCCGGCGCGTTTCGCTTCTTTGACCACGACTTCGCGGCTCACCCCGTGATTCGTACCGTTGCCATTGCGATCTATGATTCCCAATCGCGCTCCCGGCTTGAGCGCCGAGCGCAAATTCTCGAGCAATGCGACGGGATCAGCGACTTCGTGGTATGTCTTCAGCAACAAAACGGCATCAACTGCCGATTTCGGCAGCATCGGATCGTCGGCCTTGCTGAGAATGGTTTTTACGTTGCCGAGCGATTCCTGATGCACTCTGCGATCGATGTAGCTGATCGCCTCGGGATTGATGTCAACCGCGTAGACGGTTCCGTTGGGCCCTGTCCGACGTGCAGCGCGTATCGTAAACCAGCCTGAACCGGCCCCAATGTCGGCAACGCCTTTTCCAGGTGCTATTCCCAGCGTCTCCATCACGCGATTGATTTGCAGCCTTTGCTCTCGCCCGGGAGACTCGAAAACCGACAGGTCACCGGTATAAGGGGTGCTGGTTGCCCTCTTCGAAGTCTGCGAGCCGCTCTGGCCCGCCCACGCCGGCGCACCCACGCATAAAACTACAATAATTAAGAGTGGCCGCAGTCGGCGCATCGGCAGGGATTTCATCGCATTCTTTGACTTCTGACAGAATCCGAGGTTAGCAGGGCTTCTAACCGGGGGTGCAGGGCCTTCGCCCTCATAATTTTTGGTTTCAAATCAGGAATTTACAAGATTATTGCGATACCCAAGATACCCCTCCAGCTGTTCTCCTCGCCGCCACAACCGGCGATTACCCGGCAAGGACTGTTTCCTCGAACTAACCCGTCTGAATTCTCGTATTACATCTTAAGAGGAACGGCTCACAAGGATTGACCTTCCTCGTCCAAACACCATGGTTCTTCGCGATCTCATTGGCGACGTCCTCAGAACCCTGTGGGTACATAAGCTCCGTACGCTTCTGACGATGTTCGGAATTGCCTGGGGAATCGTATCGATCGTACTGATGGTGGCTGCGGGTGAGGGACTTCGAGTAGGGCAAGCGCGCCAAGCCGAGACCCTCGGCAAGGACATTATGATCGTCTTTAGCGGCCGCACCAGCCTGCAGGCCGGCGGCCAGCGCTCCGGACGCGAGGTGCAATGGGACGATCGCGATGTTCCTTATGTTCAGGACCAATCCCCCGATTGTCAGTATGTGATCCCCGAACTGGGCCAGGAGAACGTACGTTCGCACAGCTCGCATAACGCGGCTGCTTTCCTGGTCACTGGGTCCTACCCGCCCTTCGGTGAAATCCGCAGCCTCAACGTGGGCACGGGTCGCTTCTACAACTGGAATGATCTCAACGAGACCCGGCGTGTCGCCTTCCTCGGCAGCGATGCTGCCAAGCAGCTTTTCCCTATGAATGACGCGGTTAACCAAACCGTGTACCTGAATGACATTCCGTACACCGTAATCGGTGTCATGGCGAAGAAAAAGCAAGACTCCAGCTACGACGGCTGGGATGTGAACAAGATCTTCATTCCCTTTTCCGCCATGCGGCAGGACTTTCCCAGCAAGCCCCCCGGCACCCCATACACATTCGACCAGTTGCTGGTCACTCCCAAGTCGATAGAAAAGCACGAGGCGTGCAAAGGCCAGATACGCAAGTCGCTCGCCACCTTGCATCACTACGATCCCACCGACAAGGAGGCTTGCCCCATCTGGGATACGGTGCAGGAAGCCCAGGCATTTGCGACCATGACCAGCGGCATGAAGTACTTCCTCGGCGCGGTCGGCGTTGTGACTCTTCTGCTCGGAGGTCTGGGCGTGATGAACGTCATGCTGGTAGCGGTCCGCGAGCGCACTCGCGAGATCGGCGTCCGCAAAGCGTTGGGCGCCCCCTCGCGCCAGATCCTGCAACAGTTCTTTCTGGAAGCGCTGGTCATAGCGCTGGTCAGTGGCGGTGTGGGGCTCGGAGTCGCGTTTGGTTTGTGTGCTTTAGTTGACATGCTGCCTATGCCTGACTTCTTCGCGGGGCTGCTGCCCACCTGGACCACCGGCATTCTCGCTTTTGGATTACTGGGAAGCATCGCTATTCTCTCAGCCCTGTACCCGGCGAGGAGAGCGGCGTCGGTGGATCCGATCGAAGCGCTCAGATACGAAGCCGGAGGCTAAGCCTTCACGCCGCCTCTGTGTTCTTGGTAGCTAGTCTTTGCTCTTATGTTGAAACAGATCATCGTCGAAGCCTGGATCGCCCTTAAGCGGAACCGTACCCGCACCGCTCTCACCATGGCGGGTATTGTCTGGGGCATCGTCACGGTCACTCTCCTGATCGCCTACGGCAATAGCTTTCGCTATGTCCTGGTAAGCGGCTTCGACGCCTTTGGCAGGAGCGTTGTCGTCGCCTGGCCGCAGCAGACCAGCGAGCAACCCGGCGGCCAGCGCGCTGGCAAGAAGGTGGTCTTCGAGCAAGCTGACCTCGACATGGTTAAGGAAACCGCGCCGCTCGTGAAATATGTCTGCCGCGAGACGGTGAAGCGTCCCGGCATCAGCTACGGCGAGCGCATGGTTGGGACTTCAGCCATTCGCGGCGTCTGTCCCGAATATGGGGAGATGCGCAACGAGGTCCCCTCCGAAGGTCGTTGGCTGAATGCCAGCGACGAACTCGAACGCCGCCGCGTCTGCTTCCTCGGAGGCCGCGTGAAAGAGAAACTCTTCAGCGGCAGACCGGCGGTGGGCGAGCAGGTCGAGATCGGGGGCGTTCGCTTCATCGTTGTGGGTGTCATGGCCCGCAAGATTCAATTGAGCAACTATTTCTCAAGCGACGACGAATCCGTGTGGATTCCCTTCTCAACCGCCGGAGAACTGTGGAACACCAAGGAAGCCCAGGTCATGGTGTTCCAGCCTCTCGCGCCGCAATTTGAGAAGCGCGCCATGGCCCAGTTCCTGGCCGCCATCGCGACCCGTCAGCAGTTCTCTCCTACCGACCAGAAGGCCATTCAGATGTTTGGTCGTGACGAGTTCCGCCCGATCATTGATGGCATCACTATCGGCCTGGAGGTTTTGCTTACCTTCATCGGAACCCTAACCCTGGGTATCGGCGGCGTCGGCGTGATGAATATCATGTTGGTTTCGGTGGACGAGCGCATTCGCGAGATCGGCCTGCGCCGCGCGCTCGGGGCCAAGAAGCATCACATCCAGATACAGTTTCTCGCTGAGACCCTGATGATCATGCTGCTTGGAGGAGCAATCGGTATCCTGCTCTCCTACGTGATCGCGGCGGCGGTGGGAACACTTCCGATGATGGGCCCGCTATTCGAGGATACTTCCGGTAAAGGCGACATTCACTTGCAGATATCTCTTATCACGGTTCTGATCTCGACTGCGGTCCTGCTGTTTGTCGGGGTGCTAAGCGGGCTGGTTCCGGCAATGCGCGCTTCGAAACTCGACCCAGTGGAAGCGCTTCGCTACGAATAACTCTCAGGCGTCAGCGATCTGGGATCCCTTCTGAAACTGATATTGCAAGATCTTGGCAGCGAGAGACGGAGTCATCGCCGCACTCTCGGCGGCGACCGTGCGTACAATTTCACCCCGGCACACCACCTCGGCAGACGCCAGACCGGCGATCTCAGGCGGCAGCACCATGCTGATCTCCAGTTGCACGGCTGTGGGCAAGCTTTCCGCCACTCGAAATAGCAAGCCGGAACGGCTGATGTTTTCCGTAACGCCGTCCCGCCATTGCGCTTCGCCAATCGGCCGGTAACGTAACGGCAACTCCATCTTGTAACGCTGTGCGCGGTAGCTCGGGATACGAGTGCTGGCCCGCTGAGAAGACCCGACCGTGGAAGCCATGGTTGCCAAATCCAGCACCTCGCGCACCTTCTCTTTCAAGGATTGCAAACTGAACGGCTTCTGCAGCAGGTTGACCCCGGGATCCAGAGTGCCGTTATGCACGATGGCGTTTTCCGCGTAGCCGGTCATGTACAAGACCTTCACATTGGGCCGCAGCGAGATGATCCGCTTGGCCAGCGCGTGTCCATTCATGCCCGGCATGATTACGTCGGTCAGAAGAAGATGGACTTCGCCTCTGTGGCCCACGCAGAGTTGGACCGCTGCTGCACCGTCCGCCGCTTCCAGCACCGTGTAACCCTGGGTTTTCAGGTACTGGCAAGTTAAGCGCCGCAAATTAGCCTCGTCTTCCACCAGCAGGATTGTTTCGTTGCGATGACTCGCTGTCTTCGACGGCGAAATTGAAGCCGGTAACGCCGCGAACTCCCCGGTTTCTGTAACCCGCGGCAGGTAAACTTCGAACGTGGTTCCACTTCCCCGTACGCTTTGCACCCAAATGTAGCCGCCGCTCTGCTTCACGATGCCGTAAACCGTCGAAAGACCAAGACCAGTTCCCTTCGTCCCCTTCGTAGTGAAGAATGGTTCAAAGATGTGGTTCTGCGTCTCCGCATCCATTCCGGAACCGGTGTCGCTGATCGCGAGCTTGACGTACTCCCCCTGGCGTACTCCGGCGTGAGACCGGGCGAAAGCCTCGTCTAATCGGACGTTGCTGGTCTCGAGGGTCAGCTTGCCGCCCTGCGGCATAGCGTCTCGTGCATTCACCGCCAGGTTCATGATGACTTGCTCAACTTGGCCGGGATCAGCCTTGACTGCGCCCAGCTCACTGCCGGGGACCATCACGAGATCAATATCTTCCCCGATCATCCGGGTCAGCATCTTGATGTTTTCAGTCACTACGGCATTGAGGTCGAGGATTTTGGGCGTGAGCATCTGCTTGCGGCTGAAGGCCAGCAGTTGGCGTGTGAGGGATGTGGCGCGCTCGGCGGCTTTAGCAATCTCCTGCGCCGGCCCGCGCAGCGCCGGATCCCCATTCATTTTCTCCAGCAGGAATTCGCAGTAGCCGGAGATGACCATGAGCAGGTTGTTAAAGTCATGGGCAATGCCACCCGCCAGGCGGCCCACAGCTTCCATCTTTTGCGACTGGCGCAACTGTTGTTCCAGCTCGCGCCTCTCCGTCACATCTTCGGCAAAAAGCTCGAAGGTCGTGGTGTCGTCGTCGTTGTCACGAATAGCTCGGCCACACAGTCGGAAAACCTTGCCGCTGCGATCATGATGCGCTAACTCGGCCTCCACACCGGTGAAGTCGTGCAGGTCCGCGAAATAACCTCCCAGCGTGCGCCAGTCTGCGGAATTGTGCAGCAGCTCTCCCAGGCTGTGATTGACCAGGTGATTGGCAGAGCTGTAGCCCAGCATCTGTACGAATGCCGGGTTTACATCGAGAATGGTCCCCGCTGGATCGCAGCGAAAAATTCCGTATGGCGAGTTGGTCACCAGGGATCGAAAATTAGATTCGGAGCGGCGCAGCCCCTCCTGCGCGGACCGCAGCGCCGCGTTGAAAGAGCAGATGAGCAATGCCACGAAAATAAAAAGGGCCAAGTGACCAATGGCTCGGCGGTAATCCAGCTGAGACTGAACCCCGTGCAGCGCAAAATAGGCATTGGCCGTGACCGCAAAAGCGGTAGCCACCAGTCCCGGCTTCCAGCCCCCATACCAGGCACTGACCATGACAGCGACCGCAAAAACAACCAGGCGGCTCTCAACCAGGTCGGACAGCACCAGTGCAGGGATGAGGGCGAGAATAGTGCTTAGTACAGCAACGCCGTAGCGCAGAATAGGCGCACTTCGGGGAGGAACGATACCTGTGCGTACGCGAGAGCGAAGGTGATGGGGGAGTTTCACTCGCAAGCCTCGGTGAAAATCGTATTAGTTGCGAAACTACGTTGCGAGTTACGGTAGTACATCTTCGGTCAACAAGCAAAGTATGTCCAACGGTACACTGTGCAAAAGTCCCATCTCCCGCGTTGCCGACACTAGATGAGGCGTCACCATCGCGGGTTGCAGGCTCGCGCAAGCGGGAATCTTGCAAGTACATGATAAAAGATCGAAACTAGCTGTCTTACCCCCGCATGAATATAGGACTCTTCGGTGGTACGTTTGATCCGATACATCGAGGGCATACGGCCTTAGCCCAGGCCGCCCGGCAACAGTACAAACTCGGATGCATCCACTTTGTGCCCGCCAATATCCCTCCCCACAAGCAAAAGCAACCCATTACCCCGTTTGCTCACCGGTATGCCATGCTGGCGTTAGCCACCAGTGGCGAAAAGTCGTATATACCCTCGCTGCTCGAAGCACCCCCCGAGAATGGGACTCGGGAAACCGCCAACTTTTCCCTCGACACGATCCGAGGACTGAAGCGTAATTTCAAAAAAAGCGACCGGCTGTTCTTTCTGATTGGCATCGACGCTTTCCGCGACATCGCCACCTGGCACAAGGCTGAGGAGTTGTTCGATGAATGTGAGTTCATCGTAGCCAGCCGCCCCGGATATTACCTGGCGGATGTTGCCGAGGCTCTTCCCATGGCCTTGCGTCCCGCGGATGTGGTCACGCGGCCCTTCCGAAAACAGCCGGCGAAAGGCGATCTCGTGTTGCCCAAAGCTACCCTGCACCTTCTCGAGAGCGTGCATCGCGATGTTTCGGCAACGAAAATTCGTGAGGCCGCCGCTTCCGGCAAGCCGCTCATCAGGTATCTCGATGAAAGGGTTGCTGAATACATCAAGAAGACTGGTCTTTACAGGACCGGATAAGGATCTGCCAAATGACGAAGTTCATGTTCCTGGTGCTTTCGAGCTGCGTGATTCTGGGTTGCATTCCAATAACATCTCCGGTTTCCGCCGCAGCGCAGAGTCGCGATAGCTGGCCGACTCGTGGCTGGCCAAAAGCCACCCCCGCCAGTGTGGGGCTTGATGAAAAAGTTCTGGCGGCATTCGATTCCGATCTTGGCAGTGGCAAATATTTCCTGGTAGACAGCTTCGAAGTTTTTCGTTGCGGAAAGCAGGTGTATGGGAAGAAATATCCTCACGACTACGCGAAGATTTACGGCAAAGAGGCGGCCACTCGGGGACCGCTGAACGCGCACCTGACCGGACCTTACAACTATTTCGATCCCGCCTGGCACCCGTACTATCACGGCACCGATCTGCACAGCATGCAATCTGTAAGCAAGACCGTAAGTTCGGTGATTATCGGAATCGCCATAACCCGCGGCGATTTCAAAGCCCGACTCGATACCCCCCTGCTCAAATACTTCGACTTGTCGAAAGTAAAGAACGTGGATGATAGAAAGCGCCGCATCACTCTGCGCCACGTTCTGACCATGACAACGGGATTGGACTGGAACGAAGAGGTGGCCTATGACGATCCCAGGAACGACTCAAGCTTGATGGAGGCGGCTGACGACTGGGTGCAGTACGTGATCGACCGGCCGATGGCGCAGGAGCCGGGAAAAATCTTCAACTACAGCAGCGGCGTCTCGGAACTGCTGGCCTACATTTTTCAAAAAGAGACCGGCCAGGATATTGAGCAGTATGGAAAGAAATATCTATTCGTTCCATTAGGCATGGATCATTACTGGAAGCGCACCCCCTTGGGAGTTGTGGATACTGAAGGAGGTCTGTTTTTGCGCGGTTCAGATCTGGCCAAGATCGGATATCTCTACCTGCACGATGGCATGTGGGACGGCCGGCAGGTCGTTTCTCAGGGATGGGTAAAGCAGTCGCTAACCCCCTTCACCGATGCGGAAGAAGGCTTCAAGTACGGCTACAAATGGTGGCTCCTTCCCCGGACCGATGGGCCCGGCTACATCTGGATGGCCAGGGGATTCGGTGAACAGTTGCTGATGGTCTTTCCCGAGAAGAATCTGATTGTGGTGTTCACAGGCTGGACGATCCTGGGAGACACGCCGTCGATTCCCGAATACGTCAAACGGATTCTTTCTGCGGTGCGTACGCCCGGGTGCTCTCCTTAGCCTTGCCATTGGCATGGCGGCGCTTCGCTATCGAGATCACTGCAAGACACAGGCCCGCCGATTTAGAATCAAGACTCCTCCGACAACTCTGGATTTCACAAGGTACAGCACTCATGAAAATTGTGGTTGCGGAAAAGATTTCTTCTTCGGCCATCGAATTACTCAAGGAGCCGGCTTGGACAATCGTCACTCCTGACCAGTTGAACGGGAAGTTGGGTTCAGAACTCAAATCAGCCGACGCCTTGATCGTCCGCTCCGCCGTGCAGGTTGACAGCGCCCTGCTGGAAGGTGCCGACAAACTTCGGGTTGTGGGCCGGGCCGGCGTTGGCGTAGACAATATTGACGTTGACGCCGCCACGCGCAAAGGCATTGCCGTGATGAATACGCCGGGCGCCAATGCCGTGGCTGTCGCCGAGCACACCTTGGCATTGATGCTCGCCATGGCGCGGTTTATCTGTCGCGCCAACGACCTCATGCACGCAGGAAAGTGGGAAAAGAAGACGCTGCAAGGCTCGGAATTGCGAGGCAAGGCGCTGGGTATAGTCGGACTGGGGCGTATCGGCATGGAAGTCGCTCGCCGCGCGCGTGGGTTCGGCATGGAAATTTATGCGCACGACCCGTTTGTTTCGGCTTCGGTTGCGAAGGAGCACGGTATTCGCCTCGTTGACCTCCAGGAGCTATACGCTGCCGCCGATTACTTGACCCTCCATGTCGGCCTCACGCCCCAGACGGGCGGAATGATTAATGCCGGGACCATTCAGAAAATGAAGAAAGGCGTGAGGCTGGTCAACTGTGCGCGCGGCGAACTGATCAACGAAAAAGACCTGGCTGAGGCCTTGCAACAGGGGCATGTGGCTGCCGCCGCCCTGGATGTGTTCAACGAGGAGCCTCCCAGGAATTCCCCCCTCGTGGCGTTGCCGAATGTCATCCTGACCCCTCATATCGGTGGTTCTACTCATGAAGCGCAGGAAGCCGTAGGCGTTCAGATTGCCATGCAGGTTAAGGAATATCTGAAGCACGGTGTTTTTCAGAACGCCGTCAATGTCCCATCGGTATCGCACGATGAATACGCGCAGATGCAGCCCTATATCAGCCTCGCCGAACGACTGGGCTCCTTTCTGGCCCAGGCTTCGGAAGGCAGCCTTGGCGAGATCGCGATCCGTTACAGTGGACACATTGCCGAGTGGAAAACCGATCTTGTCAGGAATGCCGCGATTAAAGGCATCCTCAATGAGGCGCTGGAGGAAAAAGCCAACCTGGTGAACGCGGCCTCCATCGCCGAGTCCCGCGGATTGCGCGTGCATGAAGCGCGCAAGCCGCAGGCCGGAACCGGTGGCGCGGGCAGCGTGCTCACCATTGACCTGAAAACAAGCGCGGAAGAGCACCAGATCAGGGGTGCGGTCTTGCATGGCCACGCCCCTCGATTACTGGCGATTGATGGAATTGACATTGAAGCTCCCTTGGAGAGAAACCTGATTTACCTCCGCAATCGCGACGTTCCAGGTGTGATCGGCCGGGTGGGAACTATTCTCGGCGAACATGAGATCAACATCGCGGATTTCTCGTTAGGCCGGCGCGCAGACGGAAGGTCTGGGACGGAAGGTAAGCCAGAGCCGAGAGAGGCCGTGGCCGTAGTGCACGTTGATGGGCGCGTGCCGGATGCCGTGATCTCCGCCCTGCGCGGCATCCCGGCGGTGGAGCAGGCCAAAGCGATTAGGTTGTTCTAGAAGGTTGCCGAAGCGAGTGCCGGATCGTCGCTGCACGAAGGTAGTACCGTCAGCCTCCGCTCAGCGACGTTGCTCGGGCTGAACCTTAAGCGGATTGTAGACGCTTGTCCAGATCATCAATTTCTTTTGCCAATTCGCGCGGCAAGCGGTCACCAAATTTCTCGAAGTGTGCGCGGATCAATGGCAGTTCAGCGACCCACCCCGCGATGTCCACGCTCAACAATTTGGCCAAATCCGTAGAGGAGATGTTTAAGCCTTTTGTGTCGAGATCATCAGGGTCGGGGAGTCGCCCTATGGGCGTATCCTTCGCATGAACCTTGCCGTCGCATCGGTCGAAGATCCACTCCAGCACGCGGCTGTTCTCGCCATAGCCCGGCCATAGATATTTGCCCTGCTCATCCTGCCGGAACCAGTTCACGTAAAAGATCTTGGGCAGTTTGGCTCCCTGGTGCTCGCTGATTTTGATCCAGTGAGCAAAATAGTCTCCCATGTGGTACCCGCAGAATGGCAGCATGGCCATGGGATCGCGCCGTAGCTGTCCAACTTTCCCCGCGGCTGCGGCCGTGGTCTCGCTGCTGGCGGTTGCCCCCAGGAATGTTCCATGCGCCCAACTGAAGGCCTCGATCACCAGCGGTACGATCCCGCCACGGCGGCCTCCGAAAAGGATGGCGTCAATCGGAACGCCTCTGGGATCCTCCCACTCAGGGGCGATGGCCGGGCACTGGCTGGCTGGAGTGGTGAATCGCGAATTCGGATGAGCAGCCTTGCGGTTTGCCGCCGGCGTCCAGGGACGGCGCAGCCAATCAATCAACTCGGCGGGCTTCTCCTCCGTCATTCCTTCCCACCACACGTCACCTTCCGGAGTGACAGCGCAATTGGTGAAAATGGAGTTCCGGGTCGCCGTCAGCATGGCATTCAGGTTGGATTTGGGGCTGGTGCCCGGCGCCACCCCAAAAAAACCATACTCAGGATTGATAGCGTACAGCCGTCCGTCGGTTCCAAATTTCATCCAGGCGATATCGTCGCCTACCGTCTCTACCTTCCAGCCGGGAATCGTTGGGATCAGCATCGCCAGATTCGTCTTCCCGCACGCTGACGGAAACGCTCCGGTAAAGTACTTAACCTCGCCGGCCGGATTGGTGAGCTTGAGAATCAGCATGTGCTCGGCCATCCAGCCTTCGTCGCGCGCTTGCACGGAAGCGATCCGCAAAGCATGGCACTTCTTGCCGAGCAGCGCATTTCCGCCGTAGCCCGATCCGTAAGACCAGATCTCGCGCGTTTCGGGGAAGTGGCAGATGTACTTGTGCTCGGCATTGCATGGCCACGTGGAATCCTGCTGAGCGGGTCCCAGCGGAGCCCCGACCGAGTGCAGTCCGCGTACAAATTCACCGTCCGCCCCCAGCACCTCCAGGACGCGTGAGCCCACGCGCGCCATGATGTGCATATTGGCCACTACATAGGGTGAATCGGTGATTTCCACACCGATCTTCGCAATGGGCGAGCCAATCGGGCCCATGCTATAGGGAATCACATACATGGTTCGGCCAACCATCGCGCCGGAATAATGTCCTCGCAGTGTGGCCTTCATCTTCTCCGGCTCTTCCCAGTTGTTGGTCGGCCCGGCATCTTCACGTCGGCTGGAGCAGATAAATGTGCGGTCTTCCACCCGGGCTACGTCGGCGGGATTCGAACGGATCAGAATGCTGTTCGGACGCTTTTGCGGATCGAGTCGCATGGCCGTACCAGTCAGCACCATGAGTCGAAGCATGGCCTGGTACTCGTCCTGTGAGCCATCGCACCAGTGAACGCGGTCGGGCTTACATAGCTGCGCTACTTCCTCGACCCATTGCGCCAGCCGGTTGTTACGGCTCTGGCCACTGGCTTCGACTTCCATTGCAAGACTGGACATACGTGGGTCTCCTAACCAGACTCGAGGCTAAGACTTCGCCTCCCCAACAGCGAGCGCGGTCACCGCGAACAACCCAGGCGAGTTAGATGCAAGAACGGCAATCTGTTATTTTCCCTCAAATATGTAAGATTCTTCAAATTCAGTGATGACGGTCCCTCCGCCAGGTTGATTCTCACCTTATCCCATGTTTTCCGCAGAGTGGCCAGGTCACGCTGCATTGTGATCAGTTTTCTGCGGAGGAAAAATGTGGTTCTGGGATTCAGGCCTGGGGTATCGGTTCGCCTTCAAGCTCGGCGATCGCGGCGTCCAGATGATGCAACGTCTGCGCAACCGTCAGCGAGTACATATCGCGCCCCCCGGCCTCGCCTGATTCCAATGCCGTCTTCAGGTAATGTCCGGCGATTTCAATCGCCAGGGAGTCAGTAATTGTCTTTCCCGTCCGATTCTTGTAGTCCACCCACGCTGGCAAAGGGAGCGCAATCCAGACTGGATGACCGTCCACTAGAAATTCAATGTCCACGGCATCGGCATGCCGGGTAGCCACTGCAACAATGAGCTTCTGATAGATGCAGTGCACTTTTTTCTTCGACCAGCGGTCCGCGGCTTGGAAGTTGTCGAACATTCACCAAAATCATAGCCGAGCAAGGAGGGCGGAGCAAATCGGCTGATCAACTGCTCTTCGTCTAAGATGGTCGTGTGTCAACCAAAACTGGGGCTCACAGGAACACGCCAAACGTCGTTCGCGCCGACGTTTTCCATCGTTTGCCATGGTTGGTGCATGGGTTCAGCATTCGGCTCGGAGGATCTTCCAAAGTATACGGCGGGAATGCGCTGAATCTTGGGTTCACCAGCGAAGACACTCGGGCCTCCGTCGAGCGGAACCGGATCAATTTCCAGAAAGCAATTGGAGCCAGCGGTCCCCGATCCCCTTGGACTTTGATTTCTGTGCGCCAGATTCATTCCGACATCATTCATCGCGTCAGCCGGGAGTCTGTTTCCCCTCTGGTTGGCGATGGCTTAGTGACCGATACTCCCGAACTGCTGCTCGCGGTGCTCACCGCCGATTGTTTGCCCGTCATTTTGGTAGATGCCAGGCGGCGAGCCGTAGGCGTTTTCCACGCAGGCTGGCGTGGAACTTTGAAGCGCATCGTGGAAAAGGGAGTAGGCGAGATGCGCCGCTGCTTTGGAAGCCGGGCGCGAGACCTTCGGGCGGCAATTGGACCGGGCATTCGCGGGTGCTGTTACGAAGTCGGAGAGGAGGTTCGTTCAAAATTCGCCACACAGTTCGCCTACTCCGACAAATTATTTCGAGAGACAAAAGATGCGGATGAGATCCACCTGAAATATCCCCTGCTCTTTCTAACTGCTCGCGCGCCCGGGCATTCGGAGCTCCCGCGAAAGATTTTCTTGGATCTGGTCGAGGCCAACCGCCGGCAACTGCTGGCGGCCGGGGTTCCGGCGAATCATATCGCGACGGTAGACCTGTGCACTTCTTGCCGGCCTGATCTCCTGTTCTCTCACCGCGCCGACAAGGGAAAAACGGGAAGAATGATGGCAGCCGTTGGAATCCGGAAGTAAGCGTCGAATCGAGCTCACTATGAAGCGCACCCTATTCCTGTTGCTGAGTGTCTGGATGGGCTTTCCGCAGCCGAGCGCGGCGTCCACCGCGCCCGGTGCCGCCAAAGTCGATTCGGTTTTTGCTGAATTGCATTCCGGCGATGCTCCTGGCGGCGCCGTGCTCGTAATCAGCAAGGGAAAAATCGTTTTCCAGAGCGGCTACGGCGTTACTGACTTATCTACTCGCACCAAAATTGATGAACACACCAATTTTCGTCTCGCATCCGTAACCAAGCAGTTTACGGCGATGGCAATCATGCTCCTCGTGCATGACGGGAAATTGCGCTACGAGGCTCGAGTTACCGACATCTTTCCTGGCTTCCCCGAATACGGTAGGTCAATCACCATCCGCAATCTGCTGAACCACACCTCGGGGCTTCCCGATTACGAAGACCTGATGCCGCAACCTGATCCCAAACTGCCGGTAGAAGAAACGCAAATTAATGACGACGGGGTTCTCGACCTTCTCCAGCAACAAAAGGCTGGGAAATTCGCTCCCGGCGCCAGGTGGGAATACAGCAACTCCGGGTACGTGCTGCTCGGCTTGATGGTAGGGAAGATTTCCGGGCAAAAGTTCGAGGACTTTCTTCATGACCATATCTTTGCCCCTTTGAAGATGACTGGCACAGTAGCCTATGTGCGCGGCAAGAACCAGGTGTCGAGTCGCGCCTATGGACATGAGAAAGGCCCTCATGGCTGGCAGCTGGCGGACCAGAGTCCTACGTCGGCAACCCTGGGAGATGGCGGCGTTTACTCATCCCTTGCGGATCTTGCAATCTGGGATGAGGCTTTGCGGAAGAACACGCTCTTATCCGCCGATGAGACGAAAGCAGCGCTGACCCCAGTGAAAGTTATTGATAACTCAGTCCGGGGACCGGACGGCGCGCCCGCGCAGTACGGCTTTGGATGGTTCCTCAACCCCTACAAAGGGCATCGTCGCATGTGGCACTACGGGGAAACCAGAGGCTTCAGAACTAACATTCAGCGGTTTGTGGAGGATGGCCTGACCGTCATCATGCTGTGCAACCGGGACGATCTGGATCCCGGACAACTTGGACTCAAAGTAGCGGATTTATACCTGCAAACTCACTGATCAGCCGGCTACTGCGTCGCAGCGGGAGGTGGAGAGCTGGGTGCGGCTGCAGCCTCGCCCTGCTCGCCATTGACCAGGTCTTTCAGCTCTTTACTGGGCTTGAAGAATGGAATTTTCTTGGCCGGCACTTCAACGCGGTCTCCAGTCTTTGGATTGCGGCCCACCCGAGGCTTGCGCTGCCGCGTGCGGAAACTTCCAAAGCCTCGAATTTCAATTTTGTCGCCGACGCGCAGCGACCGCACGATGCTGTCGAAAATTGTCTCGACAATCACTTCGCTGTCTTTGCGCGTAAGTTCTGCCAGCCGGGAGACTTCGTCGATCAGGTCGGCTTTGGTCATAGCGTGTTTATCGCTCCGTGTTAGCTCTGTTGAACCGAATGGCCAGATGGGAACCCAATAAACTTCTCAGATTTGGTGCCTCTTACGCAAGAAGCATTTAGGGCATGTACCGGCTGTAACTATTTGTCGCTTAAGTGGCAACTTTGCTCGAAGCTGCATTCAAGGGTGATTTTGGCCTTCCGCATCACCCCGCCCGCAGGCTGCGCTACTTCCAGAGGTAATAAAAACCCATGTGCTCTTCCAGCAATTTCTCGCGGCTGGGGAGCCACTCCGATATGTCGCCGAACAACAAATCGAGAACCGTCTTGCGATCCCGCTCCGAACGCACTAGGGTAGGCTCGCCCTTGATGCCCACTGATTTGGCCGTATCCTTGACGGCGCCTTCGAAATCGCTCACCTCGTCAATCATCTTCATGGAAAATGCCTGCTGGCCAGTCCAGACTTTTCCATCCGCTATTTGACGGACATCTTCGACCTTCATTTTGCGGCCATCAGCCACCGCCCGGATGAACTGCATGTGCATGTTATCAATCAGCGACTGCAGATACTGCTTCTCTGCTGGAGTAAGTTCGCGAGCCGGGTTGCCGGTGTCTTTGAATTCCCCTGCCTTCATCGTGATCTGCTTCAACTTCGCCCATTTTAGAAGATCCTGATAATTCACCCACTCCGAGATAACGCCGATCGAGCCGACTATGCTGCCCTCGTCCGCATAAATCTTGTTAGTGGCGGATGCCACGTAGTACGCCCCGCTCGCCCCCACGGTTTCGATGGTGGCCACAATACGCTTCTTTTTGGCGTCGCGGATGCGTTTTACTTCACGATAGATTTCCTCCGAAGCCGCCACTCCCCCGCCCGGCGAATTGACATGCAGAATGATAGCTTTGATTGAGTCATCCTCGGCATAGCGCTTCAGTTGATCAACTACCGTCTTCGGGCTCAGAATCACCCCGTCGAGATCAACCACCGCCATCTTGTCACCGAAGGAACTGGCAAAAGTTCCCCGGTCGCCAGTGTGCAGCGTCAGGTAAACCAGGGCGAAGACCGCCATTGCAAAGAGGAAAAATGCGCCTCCCCCGATGACGATCCAGAGAATCGTGCGCGAGACTTTTGTGTTATCGGCCATATGCCACTGCTGGCGAAAGACTGTCCCAATCCAGATTGCAGGGGACGCCTTCGCGGGAATCTCAAGACCCGACTGGAACCTGAAACCGGTAAGTGTAATACACTTCGAGCAGGGCCGCTTTGACTTTGCCGTCTGGCGTAACCCCTTGGTAAGTTTTGCCAGCTGACAAAGCCCATTTCCTGAACACAGAATCTTACGGGAGGTGCCGTGAAGCTCAGTCTTTTCTTAGCAACTATTCTCTGTACTTTCGGGAGCGCAGTGACGGCCGTGTGCCAGGAGACTAAGCCGGAAGGTCAGCCGGTGGCGGTAGTAGACGGAGGACTCGGGCCGTGTTCCGTTGAGTTCAAGGTGACCGATGGTAATGGCAAGCCGATTGATAATGCCAGCGTGCGCCTTCATTTTGCCTATGGGTTCATGGGGGTGAAGAGGCTCGATCTGGAAGCTGCCACTAACACCGAAGGCAAAGCCCGCTTCACGGGGCTGCCCGAAAAGGCTAAGAAAGGCCTCTTTTTTCAAGCGTCGAAAGGTGACCGGGAAGGCGCGGCGTATTACGATCCCGCGAAGAATTGCAAGGGACAACACACCATCGTCCTGGAAAAGCATCCCGGGACGACGGACCAGCCTGCGGCTGAGCCGCAATAATGGGCGCAGCGTGATGTTCGCGCTGCGCACCCTGTAGATTGTGAGTTAGCTCGAGCGGTAATGGCTCTATTGAACTGCGCTGGCCACGTTCGAGAACACCGTGTTGGAGTTACTTCCAATCAGCCGTATTGTCCCGACGACAATAATCAGAATAGCCGCGACCATCACGGCATATTCGGCGATATCCTGACCCTTTTCTTCGCGCCACATCATCTGCAGAAAGGCTGCCATTGAATCTCTCCTTAAATTCAAGACCCGGGGAGGGGTGCGGCTATTCTCCGACACTTTGACCCTGAGTACCAGTCCTAAAACGTGTGGAAATCGAAATATTTGTCCGTCTCGTAACCGAAGCCAATCGCAGAGAACTCGAGCATCCAGCGTTCAGCCCTTGCCTCGACACCATAGATGGGGAAAATCAACGTAGCTGGGATCCAGTGATGAAATCGAAGCACAGCCGATCAGTTTCAGAGTACGCTCAACGTCGGTGCGAAGAATTTGGATAGCCTTTGCCACGCCCGGCCGTCCTGCCGCCGCCAGGCCATAAGCGTAAGCCCGCCCGGCTAAAACCGCGCGAGCTCCCATGCAAATCGCCTTCACAACGTCGGTACCCCGGCGAATGCCGCCGTCCATTAGAACTTCAATTCTCCCGTTCACCGCGGCAACTACTTCGGGAAGCGCGCGCAGCGTGGCAGACAGCCCGTCCAACTGGCGTCCGCCATGATTCGAAACCACCACCGCGGAAGCGCCCTCGTCCATTGCATGCCGGGCGTCATCAGCGGTCAACACGCCTTTGACGACAATGGGACCGGTCCAGATCTCGCGAAGCCAACGCATGTCAGACCAGGTAACGGCCGCGTTCGCCAGCGATGCGCTTACATCAACCATCGGCAAAGGACCACTTCCCGGGACAACAACATTCGCCAGCTTGGGAACTCCTCCATCGCGGAGAAACGACGCGAGCCATCCCGGGTGCGCCAGGATTTCCGGCAGATAAGGAAGCATCGCGGCCAACTTGCCGCTCAGCAATTCGCTTACACCGTTGCGCAGGTCGCGTTCGCGAATGCCCGCTACCGGCGTGTCAATGGTCAGCACAAGAGCGGAGAACCCGGCGTTCTTGGCACGCTCGACTGCAGCCTCTGCGACTTCCCGTCCTCCCATCAGGTACAGCTGATACCAGACCTTCCCACGCGAGGCGGCTTTCACGTCTTCCATCTTGTGGCCCGAAATGGTCGAGAGGATGTACCCTGTGCCCGCTTCGCCCGCGGCCCGCGCAGCCGCGCATTCGCCCTCCGGATGCATCAGCCGGCTATAGCCGACTGGGGCCAGCAGAAAGGGTAGATCGAACTTCATTCCCAGCACGCTAGTTTGCAAGCCGCAGGAGGATATCGACACCGCATGCCGCGGCCGGAACGTCACGTCCTGAAATACCCGGCAATTCTCTCGCAGCGACACTTCGTCTTCCCCGCCCCCATCCAGGTAATCGAAGACCGCCCGGGGCACTCGTTGCTGGGCTAGTTCCCGCAGATCCGCGATGTTGACGGCACGTGAGAAGCTGGTGACAGGCATCGTGAGTTCAGCTTGATTTGGAGCTACATACTACCTTGGACCTGTTCTTAAAGTCAGCTGAGAATTAGCTTTCCGCTGAACCCATATTTTCAGCGCTTTAGTTGCGTTCCTGAGCACTTGGGCCGTTTCATCACCCGGACCTGGCCGGCATCTAATACAATAACCGTGGGGTGGGATACTCCTGCTCCCGGGTAGCCGATATCAATGCCAGTACCTTTATCACAAATGTGGACAGTTGCGTCCTACGTCGTCGGCCAGAAGCTGAGGCGTCGTAAGCACTTTCCCGTGGTGCTCATGCTCGAACCGCTGATGCGGTGCAACCTTGCATGCGCCGGATGCGGCAAAATCCAGTACCCAGCCCACATTCTGAAAAAAGAGTTGACCCCGGAAGAGTGCTTTCGCGCCGTGGACGAATGTGGAGCGCCGCTCGTCAGCATCCCGGGTGGCGAACCGCTCATGCACCCCCGCATTGTGGAGATCGTCGAAGGTATCTTGGCGCGCAAGAAGTACGTGTACCTGTGCACCAACGGGCTGTTGATGAAGGAAAAACTCGATCAGTTCAAGCCCAGCAAGTATTTCTCTTTCGTAGTGCACATGGACGGTCAGCGCGAACATCATGATTTTTCCGTCTGTCGCGAGGGTACATACGACAAGGCCGTAGAGGCGATGCGTTTGGCCCTGCAGCGCGGTTTCCGCGTCACCACGAACACTACGTTGTTTGAAGGCGCAGATCCCTCCAGCGTCCGTCAGTTCTTCGACGAAATGATGGACTTGGGTGTGGAAGGTCTTATGCTCTCGCCCGGTTATACCTACGACAAGGCTCCCGATCAGGAGCACTTCCTGAGTCGAAAAAAAACCCGGCGCCTTTTCCGCCAGAT
>Ga0310810_10001222_pt1 | contig 26694 bp, 15 predicted proteins | sample NCmetagenome_FD_207641 | JGI IMG/M metagenome (GOLD analysis project Ga0310810, IMG submission 207641) | Soil microbial communities from experimental microcosm in Duke University, North Carolina, United States - NC | ecosystem: Engineered > Artificial ecosystem > Soil microcosm > Unclassified ...
TCAATTCATCGGGAAGGCTTGCGTCAGGAAATCCCTGGTAGCAGACCGGTCGGCAAAAGCGATAGATCGCGAGCGTGCCCACCGATGTCCATCGTGGATCGGAGGTCGCCGGAAACGGTCCCCCATGCACCATCGCATGACTTACCTCCACCCCTGTTGGAAATCCGTTGAAGATCAGCCGCCCGGCTTTCTGCTCAAGAATCGCAATCAGATCGCCGAAGTCGCAGAGATCCTGCTCGGTTCCGTGGAGCGTGGCAGTCAAGTGCCCTTCCAATTCCCGGGCGATTCGCAATAATTCCTCGCGATTGGAGTGCTGAATTAATAAGGTTGCGGGTCCAAAGATCTCGTCCGATAACGCTGAGTCGCGCAGGAAAGTCTCGGCATCAGTTTCAAACAGCGCCGCACCCACACCGTTCGCATCGTGATGGGAATTCGCGGCTGCAACTACCTTCACTCCCGGTTTAGTTTGCCGCGCGCCAATTCCAGCCTCGTAGGCCGAACGAATTTTAGCCGTCAGCAGATGGGCCGTAGCTGCGCTGTTCACGCTGTCTCGCAGCTTGGCAGTAAAATTCGCCGCGGCTTCACACTTTTCAAGAAACACCATTCCGGGCTTGGTGCAAAACTGGCCGGCGCCCAGCGTGAACGATCCGAAAAGACCGGTGGCTATTTTTTCCGCGTTCTCGCGAAGCGCTCCAGGCAAGATGAATACCGGATTCGTGCTGCTCATCTCGGCAAAAAACGGAATTGGTTCCGGCCTTGCCGCGGCAATCTTCATCAATGACGTGCCACCACTCCGCGAGCCGGTAAATCCCCCGGCCTTCACCAGCGGGTGTTTCACCAGCGCTACCCCAACATCATTCCCAGCGTCGAACAGCAGCGAAAAAACTCCCTCCGGCAGCCCACACAAGCGCACTGCGTCGCGGATCGCGTTGCCAGCCAACTCTCCCGTTCCAGGATGCGCAGGATGCGCCTTCACGATCACCGGGTTCCCGGCCGCCAGCGCCGACGCGGTGTCGCCGCCCGCAACTGAGAATGCCAACGGAAAATTGCTCGCACCGAATACAACGACCGGCCCCAAGGGACGCAACATGCAGCGAATATCGGGCTTCGGAAGTGGTTTGCGGTCCGCGTCGGCCTGGTCAATACGCGCCATCGTCCATGAGCCATCTTCGACCAGTTGCGCGAACAAACGAAGTTGACCGGTAGTGCGGGCAAGTTCTCCTTTTAACCGTGCCTCTGGAAGCGCTGTTTCGAAACCGCAGCACTCAATGATCTCGGCTGAAATGCCTTCCAGATTCGAAGCGATAGCACGAAGAAACTTTGCTCTTTCCCTTCCAGGTGTGCGACTGTAACCCGAGAACGCTTCGCGCGCCAGACGAACTGCGGCTTCCACTTCTTCTGTCAATGTGGAATAGAAGACTGGCCGAAGCGCCTCGCCTGTCATCGGATTGCGGGCGCGAAAAGCTTCGCCGGAAACCGATCCGTCAGCAAAACCGATGATGGACCGCCCTGAAAATTTCACCGATCACTCCATCAATGCTTAAGTTAAATGCAACAGCTATTGTCGTTGTCGTCTCGATCATAAACGCCGGGGACCACTTGTGCGACCGTTCATCCCGCATGTAGAATTCAGTGTTCGCGCTGCAGGACGTCTTCTCCACTCAACTCAGCCGGCCGGAGAATCCAAATGGTGACAAACCCCACTGATCGCGTGTGGATCAACCCGCCAAAATTTTGGGCGGCAACCAAGCAGATGTCCCCTGAAGAAGCAGACAAACTCGTCGAAAGACTGATCTCCCTTTCGGAAATCAAAGACTTCGAAACCCTTCAGAAGTTTGATTTCATTGACATCGGCCCGACCCTCAAGCCAAAGCATCACGTTAATGCTTCACGCTAATGTTCACGTGTTGTCGGCCATTAGCCGATGATCCCCTCGGTGGACGCTCGAAGGCATGAGCTACGTCAAAGTTGCCAGCGAATCCGAGCTTCCCGGAGAAGGTGAAGCCCGGGAGTTTGAGATTGACGGCAAGGCAATCTGCATCGCCAACGTCGGCGGATCTATTACAGCCATGGACAACTTCTGCCTTCATATGGGCGGGCCGCTGGGTCAGGGCTACATCGAGGGCAGTAAAGTTGTATGTCCCTGGCACGGCTGGGAGTACGATCCCAAGACCGGCCAACTCGAGGATGATCCAAAGACGCGGATCCCGGTTTATCCCATTAAGGTCGAAAACGGCGAAGTCTTCGTAGACCTGTAATTGCGTTCAGAATTTTTCCCGCCGCGTGATCCCTGACCCCTCTCGAATCACAACCAGCTGATTAGCACCCACCTTGGAAATGGTTTCCGGCACTCCGTTTGGCCAGCGTACTGTCAGATCCACGCTGGTCTCAGCGCCCAGGCCAAAATGTAATCGCCGGTCGTTGGCCGAATAGAAGCTCGACTGCGCCTGCACTTCCTGCGCCTGACGCCGGTTTCCATATGCTGCCGTGACCCGCGCGCCAATCGCGCTGCGATTACTGTGAACTCCAACCAGCAAAACTTTCAGCCAATTTCCGCCGCTCTTGACATCATTGCGCAGCAACGAAGGCGGCTCATTCATATTCATAACCAGAACGTCCATGTCGCCATCGTTGTCGAAATCGCCAAAAGCGCAACCTCGGCTGGCATGCGCTTCAGCAACCCCGGGCCCTGCTTCCTCGATCAATTCTTCGAATCGGCCATCGCCAAGGTTGCGGAATACCAGGCGGGGCGTACGAAACGGGTAGTTCGGGACTTTCTTTTCGACTTCCGGGTACACACTGCCCGTCGCCACGAACACGTCCGGAAATCCATCGTTGTCAAGATCGACGATTCCCGTGCCCCAGCCCACGTATCGTGTCTCCACGCCCAGGCCCGTACGGATCGTCACATCGTCGAAGTTGCCTTTGCCATCATTGCGATAAAGAACGTTGGTATCGTCCGCGAAGTTGGTTTTAAAAATGTCGAGATTGCCGTCGAGGTCGTAATCGCCGACGCCAACTCCCATGCCCGCCTGTTCCATCCCGTCTTCGCTGAGCGCAATACCGCGCTGAAGGGCCTCTTCCTGGAAGGTGCCATTATGCTGATTGTGAAACAGCCAACTCGGAGTGGAATCGCAGGCGACATAAATGTCAGGCCAGCCGTCGTTGTCATAATCGGCGGCAACCGCCGTCATCGGGTAGGAACCGGCAGCAGCCGCAACCCCGGACTGCTTGCTCACGTCGGTGAATGTCCCATCACCATTGTTGTGGAACAACTGCACGAAACCTGTAGGTAAGCCGCGCGGCCCGCAGTTCACCGCAACCCCCTTCCAGGTGCAATCCGGGTTCTCGCCAGGTTTGGGCAGCTTCTCGAGAGTAGTGTTGAGATAGTTCGCAACAAAGAGGTCGAGCTTCCCGTCCCGATCGTAGTCCACCCACGTACATCCAGAGCCATAGCGGACCGCGTCTTGATGAAGCCCGGCGCGATGAGTCACATCCGAGAAAGTCCCGTTGCCGTTATTGCGGTAGAGAACGTTGTGTCCGTAATAAGTGATAAAGAGGTCATCGAAGCCGTCGTTGTCGTAGTCTCCCACAGTCACGGCGGAAGCCCAGCCCGTTCGCGTTAGTCCTGCCTCAGCGGTGACGTCTTTAAACGTTCCATTCCGGTTGTTCTTATAAAGACGGTTGGTCGCGCCGGGAGGATCACCTTCAAGCCTCGTTCCGTTCAGGACAAACAGATCCACCCAGCCATCGTTGTCATAGTCTATGAATGCCACGCCACATCCCACGACTTCGATGATGTAGTTCTTGGCTTCGAGCCCACCGTAAATGATCGGATGCGTCAGCCCGGCCTCTTTCGATACATCGGTGAGCTGTGAAAGAAATGGCCGTCCGGATGGCTTACCCCGCGGCTGCGCCTTCACGCCGCGCGAGGAGATGCCCTGACCGAATACTTTTCCCGCCGCGACGGCAACGGCCGCGGCTGCTGAGCTAACGATCAGTTTTCGGCGGGTGATCACTGTTTAGGTTCAACCGCCTTCAGATACTGACGCGCCTTCACGTTTTCAAACCTCTGCACGACGCCCGAAGGCCAGCGTATTTCAATCAGCTTGGCGACGTTGTCTTTACCGAGTCCGGCCACAACTCGCTTGTCACTCGCAGAGAGATAGCCCACGGCGGTATTAACGGTGAAATACTGGGCCACACCGGATGCAGATATCACCTTGACTCGCGCTCCGATCCCATCACGATTTGATTTGCTACCAACCGGCTCGATTCCAATCCAATTATTCCCGTTGCCGCCATCATTTCTCAGCACATATGCCTTCTGACCGAGATTGGAGACGACGATGTCAATATCTCCATCATTATCTATGTCGCCAAATGCGGCGCCTCTCCCCGCCCACGACTTCTGAAACGCCCCTCCTGCGTCCACCCGGGAGAAACGCCCTGACACATTTTTCAGCAACAATGGCGGCTCAAGGTAACTGAGATTGCCGGAAGTCTTCTCGATCGTGTCCATCACATGCGACTGGGCCACGAACAGGTCCTTCCAGCCGTCGTTATCGTAATCAAACAACCGCGTGCTCCAACCGGAGAACATCATGGTTGCGCTGCCCAGGCCGGACTGGTTGGTCGCATCGCGAAAGCTGCCATCGCCATTGTTGCGAAACAGCATATAACGCTGGTTGGAAAGATCGGTGACCACCATGTCAGGCAGGCCGTCATTATCGTAGTCGCTAAAGTCCACGCCCATCCCTGCGAAGGTCTTTCCATCCTCGTTGTATCCAACCCCGGCAAGCAAGCCGACTTCGCTAAAGGTCCCATTTCCGTTGTTGTGATAGAGAAAGCACTGCACGGAATCGTTGGCGACGAAAATGTCCGTAAAACCGTCGTTGTCGTAGTCCGCGAATGCGACACCGAGTCCTTTGCCACGTGGATTCGCGACTCCCGCCTTCTCGGATACGTCCGTGAAAGTTCCGTCGCCGTTGTTGTGATACAAAATGTCGCTAACGCCCTCGTAGTTGTCCGGATGGCAATAGGCGCGGTAACCGGGCCGGTTCTCTCCGCAGAAGCGGTTCGTCTTGAAGCTCCAATCCAGGTAGCGAGTTACGAAAATGTCGAGCTTGCCGTCGTTGTCGTAGTCAAAGAAGCCGGCACTTGCGCTCCACCCTCCTGCTCCGACTCCCGCATTCTGAGTAGCATCCGCGAAGGTGCCGTCGCCATTGTTGTGATACAGAACATTGCCGCCGTATCCCGTGACGTAAATATCTTCGAAGCCATCGTTGTCGTAATCTCCCACTGCAACGCCCATGCTGTAGAAGCCTTCCCGCACGCCGTTGAGTCCCGCTCGTTCCGTCACGTCGGTGAACGTTCCGTCAGAGTTCTGATGATAGAGCCGGTTCCAGTACTTCCTGTCCGATTTGTCGGGCGCTTTGCCTTCCGGCATCGGATCGGTGATCAGAGCCCCATTGGTAAAGAAAATATCGAGCCGACCGTCGTTGTCGTAGTCGAGCAGAGCGACTCCTCCCGACATCGTTTCCAGCAGATATTTGTTCGAAGTGGCAGAGTTCTGCTGGCTGAAATCCACCTTGCTGCCTTCTGTGATATCGATGAACTGCACTTCGCTCCCGGAAGGCGCGCCGCTCGCGCCCGCCGCGAGCACCAGCAGAAGAATCAGAACTCCATATTTCACGCAGCCGCGCCTCAACGCTTTGCCCGCCCGAATTGCTGCTGTTCGATGATCCCTTTCGATTCCTTCACGACTAACAACTGGTTCGCATCAATGTTTGAAAAACTCTCCTTCAGCCCCGACGGCCAGCTGATTTCAACTCGATCCAACTTGCTTTCCTTGCCGAGGCCGAAATGCAAACGGAAATCGCTCTGCGAATAGTAACTGCCGCCGCTCATGACCTCGTCAATCTGGCTGCGCCCCCCCGTAGTAATCCGCACCTTGGTTCCGATTGCGGAGCGGTTCGATCGAGTGCCAATGCACTTGATCATGATCCAGTGATTCTTGTTTCCGCCATCATTCCGCAATAGAGATGGAGGGCCGTCCAGGTTGTTGACCACTACGTCGATGTCGCCATCATTATCGAAATCGCCGAACGCGCAACCACGGCCGAGATTCCCCACGCCGAGTGCGGCGCCCGCTTTGGCGGAAACATCCTCGAACCGACCATCGCCAAGATTGTGGTAAAGGAGCTTCGGCTGCTTGTAAGTGAGATGCAGCTTGCGGCCGGCTATCTGCGCGTACACATGGCCATTCGCAATGAACAGATCTTTCCAGCCATCGTTGTCGTAATCGAAAAAACCCACGCCGAAACCGAGAAATTTGCGATTCACACCCAAGCCTCCGCGAATGCTCGCATCCTCGAACGCACCATTGCCATAGTTGTGATAAAGCGAGGTCACCTGCTCGGAGAAGTTGGTGCGAGCAATGTCGAGCCAGCCGTCACCGTCGTAATCGGCCACCGCCACTCCCATTCCGGATAGAGCGACGCCGTTTTCATCCAGAGCGCAGCCCGCCGGAATCGCAACTTCTCGAAACGTGCCATCGTGGTTGTTGCGGTAGTAGAGACTCGGCGCGCTGTCGCACGCGACATAAATGTCCGGCCAGCCATCGTTGTCGAAATCCGCCGCCGCCGCTCCCATCCCATACGACCCAGTCGAGCGCCAATTACCCGGCACAAAGACCATCGAGCGTGCGCCGCGAGGATTGGCAATGCCGGATTGTTCCGACACATCTTCGAACGTCCCATCACCGCGATTGCGATACAGAATGTTGGTACCGCCTGCAAAACCTAACGGTCCACACGGAACAGCGATATCGTTATACAGGCAATACGCGGACTCGCCGGGCTTGGGCGCGTGTGCGGGATCGAAAGCTACATAATTCGAAACAAATAAGTCGAGATTGCCGTCGCGGTTGTAATCGAGAAAGCACGCACCAGCGCCCCAGCGGTCGGCTGATCCCGCAACGCCGGCTTTTTCGGAAACATCCGTGAACGTGCCGTCACCGTTGTTGTGAAACAGAACGTTGCGTCCGAAGTACGACACGAACAGATCGTCGAAGCCATCGTTGTCGTAGTCTCCAACGCAGCAAGCCTGGCCCCACCCTGAACGCGTGAGCCCGGCTTTGGCAGTCACGTTGGAAAAGGTTCCGTCCCGGTTGTTGTGAAACAGATAGCTCGTAGGCTGCGGATGGCTTGCCGCATCCAGCGTGGTCCCGTTCACCAGAAAAATATCCAGCCAGCCATCGTTGTCATAATCGAAGAGCGCAACTCCGGCGCCCATCTCTTCGAGCAAGTATTGTTTATTGTCCGGACTGCCGGAATAATTCCGAGCATCCAAAAGGCCCGCGGATTCCGTGATGTCGGTGAAGGTGACCGGGCTGGAAACATTCGCCGCAAACGAATAGCCCTTCAACACAGTCGGCAGAACCAGTGCTGATTGCCCTGCCACACGCATGAACTCTCGGCGCGAAGCGGTTGCGCCGAAACCCTTACTCACGCCCGCCTCCGGGACGTTCCGCTACCGGCCGCGCCATGCCACCGCGCCTCATCTTATCCAGTTCGTTGTTTTCGCGGTCCAGGCGAGTGAACGAATCGAGCGCCTTCTGGCTCTCTTCCATCTTTCCCAGGCGTCTATACAGCCCAGCCAGGACGTAATAATAGGATGACGACCGCGCATTGAGAGTGATCGCCTGATTCAGCGAATTGACGGCCTCGGCAAGCTGCCCATTGCGCTCCTGCGCTCGCGATTTCTGGAACCACGCCGCATCCGACTTCGAGTCCAGCCCCAGCGCTTTATCTGACCAATCCAGCGCTTTCGCATTCTCACCCGTACGGTTGTAGTAGGCACTGAGATTCACGTAAGGCGAGACAAACGTCCCGTGCCGCTCTTCATTAAGCGCGATGGCTTTGTCGTAGCTTTTCACAGCGCTGGCATCGTCCCCCAAGGCCTCCTGTGCAAATCCGAGCGCGTCCAGCGCGTCAATATACGAAGGATCAATACTCAGCGCGGCGTCAAGCTCTCTGCGCGCATTTTCCCAGCTGTCCTGGATCGAAAACAGCTTGCCCAGGTTGTAATGCATCTCGGCGCTCTGCGGCTCATAGCGGATGCCTTGCTCGAACTCGATCTGGGCCGCGTCGAATCGGCCGATGATCATCAGGTCACGGCCAAGGATCTTGTGCGCCTCCGCATTGCTAAGATTCAGTTGCAACGCGCGGGAAAGAGATTTGATGGACTCCCCAATTTTTTTCTGCGCGAACTGACTGTATCCCAGCGCGTACCAGCCCCAGTCCGATTTCGGGTGCTTGCCCACATAGTCAGTTAGTAGCGGTTCCACCTCGGCAAACCGGTTTTCGCGGATATATCCTTCGAGCTCGGAAACCCTGGTGCTGTCTTCGACCTCAACGTTCCCCGCGCTGGTCGCCGACTTAGGCGCTTCCGGCAGGCGAAGACGATCTAACGCCTGCCGTGCCGCGGCATTGCTGGCATCCAGATCGAGCGTCTTCTGATAAGCGGCCTCCGCTTCCGCAAGGTCTCCCTTCTTTTCGAGAGAAACGCCAAGATAGTACTGGGCCGGAGCAGAGTCTGGTTTCAACTTGCTCGCATGCCGAAACTTTTCGATTGCCTGATCCAGTTGACCCTTGTCGAGCGCCGCGCGTCCCTCATTGACGTCGAGATCTGCGTTTTGAGTGCGCTCGCTGTCCGCCGCGAGTTCACGTCCTTTCCCCAACTCTGCAGTTGCATCCTGCTGCTTGCCCGATCGCGCCAGCGCCAGGCCGAGTTGATAATGGGCCTCGCCACTTTTGGAATCGAGACGCACCGCCTCCCTGAGTTCAGAAACTGCCTCGTCGTCCTTGCCTTGTGCGAGCAGGGCCTTCCCCAGGGATAAGTGCGCGCGCGCAAGTTCGGGCGACATCGCGATCACTTTGCGCAATTGCTCGATCTGCTTCGCGCCGCCGTATTTCGGATTTGTGCCGTACGCCTCTGCCAGGTTAAATTGCGCTTTCACCGAGGCAGTATTCAGCAGGACGGCTTTCTCAAGTTCCTGGACCGCTTGTTCATTGTCTGTCGGCATCAGCGTCGCGCCAAGATTGGCATGGGCGTCGGCGTAGTTCGGGCTTGTGCGTAGGGCTTCGCGAAACTCGGCGATCGCTTTCTCATCCTCGTCCGACTGGGCATAAACCAGGCCAAGATTGTTGTGCGCGGCTGCGTAATCGGGACGAAGTTTCACCGCGGCCTGAAGCTCTGCAATAACTTCCTGGCTGTTTACGCCCTTCCGCCCTAGCACCAAACCGAGCATGTTATGAATATCCGCGCGCTTTGGATTCTTGCTCGAAGCTTCGCGCAAGCCTGCAATCGCCCCATCCCAATCCGGCGTGGGGACATCAGAAGGAGCATTCAATCCCGCTTCGAATTGGCCGAGGGCGCGGTCAAGCTGACCGGCGCGCAAAAATACGATTGCCAGGTCAACGTACGTAGAAGTAGTCGGAGGCAATAGCGCAATGGCGCGTTGCAGGCTGGCTTGAGCTTTCGCCAGGTCGCCGCGCTCGCGCAGTGCCATCCCAAGAAAAGCTTGTGCCACACCGGACGCAGGATCGAGGCGAACGCTTTCCTCGAGCTCTGGCACCGCCTTCTCGCGTGCGCCGCTGTACCACAATGCCATTCCGAGGTTGTAGTGAGCGTCAGCAGCGTCAGGCTGCAGTTGCACCGCTCGTTGCAGATGATTCACCGCAAACTCAAGCTGCCCCTGCTGCCCCAGAATGAAGCCCAGAAGAATATGGGCTTGGGCGTTGGTTTCATCCGTGCGAAGGATTTCCAGGAGTTGGTCCCGAGCGGCGTTGAGGTCACCTTTCGCCGCAGTTTCCTGCGCGCGTTTAAGGGCGTCACTCGGAACAGCCGGCGCCGGACGTCGAACCGCAGCGCTCTGCCGTTTAAGTGCCTGCCCAAGACCGTAGTAGCCTTCCTGCAGCTCGGGATTAATCTGAATCGACTTCTCGAACGCGGCGACTGCACCCGGCAGATCGCCCGCCTGTCGCAGGGTTTGGCCCAGTTCATACTCCACGCTGGCATTGTCAGTCTGGTCCTTTTCCACACGCCGGAGATGCACCAGAGCGCCCTTCAGATCTCCTTTGCTCCGCAGCGCCAGCGCCAGATTCATGTGGGCAGTAGGATTCTCCGGCTCAAGCACCAGCGCCTTCTCAAAAGCTTCGACCGATCCCGCATTGTCCCCGCTCCGCGCAAGCGCCGATCCCAGGTTCGTATACCCGCGGGCAAACTTCGGATCGAGTTCTACTGCCTTCCTTAGTTCCACGACCGCGCCCGGCAGATCTGCTTTCGCCATCCGAGCCACACCCAGCCAGTTATGCGCTTCCGCCGACGTAGGCGCGAGCTGCACGCCTTCTTGAAATGCTTCAAGTGCATGTGGCAAATCGTCTCTGTCCATGTAGGCGATGCCCAGCTGAATGCGCAGAGTGGAATCAAAGGGACGGCGCCCAACCGCCGCTTCGAGCTGGCTGATCAGCTTGTCAGGAGCGGCTGCATCCTGTGCGATGACATCAGCGGGCATCGCAAACAGAATCAGCGCGACGAACAGGCAGATTGGGTTGCACATCTTCATTGATCAGGATCTAAAAGGCGAAGTTGCAGCCGTGAAGTCTTTTCGTCCTCGGCGCGGAGCGACCGGGCATGCTCCAGCTGTTTGTCCGATTCCTCTTTCTTCCCCATCCGCGCGAGAAGCAATCCTAACTGATAATTCGCCTTCACTGAACTGGGATCCAGGCGCACTGCGTTCTTCAAATTATTCTCAGCTTCGGGATACTGGCGCGCGCTCATGAGCAACTCGCCCAGCGCTTCGCACGAAGGCGCGTGGTCGGGATTCTGCTTCAGCACCGCCTGCAATTTCTCGATGGCTTCGGCTTCTCTGCCCTGATCTCTGGCAATGAGCGCCAGATAGTAATAAGAAGCGACCTGTTGAGGCTGCAGGCGCGCGCTTTCAGTAAGTTGGGCTGCTGCGTCGGGCAATTGACCCTGCAGGTAGAGCACCGAGCCCAACGCGTAGTGAAGCTGCGAGTCCTGAGGAGTCTTCTCGACAAGCTTCCCCAGAATCTCCCGGGCAGCATCGAACTGCTTCTTCCCAACTTTGACCGACGCGAGCAAATACTGAGAGCCGCCGTGTTCCGGCCGCAGGCCCGCTGCCTTGGTCAACGATGTTTCCGCATCGTCCAGCAAATCCATCTTCAGGCAGACACGTCCAAACCCCAGCAGGATCTCAGGATTCTCCGGCTCCAGTTTCTTGGCCCGCATCCAGTACGAAAGTGAGCGCTCCAGCTCTCCTTGTTTTTCTGCGATGACAGCAGCCTGTGTAAGCGCCGGCATTGAGGTCGGTCCAACGTTCAGCGCGGCATCGTAGTTTTCGAGCGCCAGCTTTGGATTGTTACTCAATAAATAAACGCCCGCGAGATTAAACGCGAGTTCGAACGAAACGTGTCCCGGCTGTTTTGCATGCTCCAGGACTTGCACGGCTTCCGGAGCGGCACCATTCTGCGCCAGCAGCAACCCAAACTTGATGGCCCATGGCTCAGGCACGCCATTGAGCTGTATCCAATCGTTCGCGAGTCGGCCAGCGGCATCGCGGTCGCCTGTGTTGACGTAATCTGTGGCCAGAAGCAACAGCCCATCGGGCGTCTGCTTCAGCTCAGAAGCGGCAGGCGTCGCCAGCTCCAGAGATTGCTTATACCTGCCCTTCTCGGCCTCCGACTGCGCCAGCGCGAGTCTCGCGGAGGCGTTGTCGGAGTCAAGCTTCAATACTTCCCGATAAGCTGCCAGCGCGGACTCTGAGTTTCCCTCGACCGCGTAAGCCTCAGCCAGCGTCAGTCGCGCACCCACCAACTTCGGCTCAAGTTGGATTGCCTCCTGCAGAAACTTGACACTTTCCGGCAGCCGCTTCTGCTGCAGCCGAATAGCGCCCAGCACCGAGCACGCCACAGCCCGCGTAGAAGGATCGGCGAGCGCCACGTGGGCCTGTAGATCAGCCTCCTCGAGCCGGCCCTGTTGGACCAGGTCCGCAGCTCGCGCAATCGCCTGGCGTGCATCGGCCCCGGCACGGGCTGATGCAAAAAAAATAATGAGCGCACAGAAAGAGGGGATGAATAAAGGTGAGAGCTTGGAGGCGCGCAACCTGTGTTTACTACTGCCGATCACGAATTGTTCCCAGGCTCCACCGTTCTCCGGCGGAGCCTGGTTCCATTCTAGCCCTAGTAACTGAACTTCAGACCAAACTGAATCGAACGTGGATAGTTGCACTGCGTGCCGACAGATCCGAATGTCGATCCCTGCCCGTTCCAGAAAGTGCTTGGGTTGCAGAAGTCGGTACGGTTGAAAACGTTTCCGAACTGCGCCTCGAACTTCATCGTCAGCGGCTCTCTGATAACAAAGTTCTTGAACACCGTCATGTCTTCGTTATACGTCGGGAAGCCGCGAGCCGTGCCATCCACACGTGGCGCGTTGCCGAACGGGTTGGCCCCAGGATCGCTCCATGCGTTCGTATTGAAGTAGTTCTGAGTTATTGGGTTATAGAAGTCGCCAACCTGCTTAGCTATGGCACTGGTGCCCTTCACCCGGTCAGGACGCCGTTGCGGGTTAAACAACAGGCCGCCGAAAGCGCCATTGTCCATCACGATATTCAAAGGCCGTCCGCTCTCGTAACGTAAGACACCAGACAAGTTCCAGCCGCCCAGCAGCGCGTTCGCAGCTCCATGCCAACGTTTGGCACCTGGTATCTCCCAAGTGTAGGCAACCAGAAACACATGGGGGGTGTCATCGTCACTGAGGCCCCATTCACAGGAATGGGGGCAGGCAGGATTTTGAATTCTCACGTTTCGACCGTCGCCGGATTGTCCAGTTTCAGACCCGTCATTGTGGAGCTTCGAGTAGGTGTACGCGACACGGAACTGCAGGCCGCGGGTTACCCGCTGCTCGACGACCACTTCGAGGGCGTTATACATACTGCTTCCGTTCGGAACGTCGCGCCAGATGATGTTCTGGTACTGAGGATATTTCCGAAGGGCTTGAGCTGCTGTTCCTGCAAAGCAGTTTGTTGTTATGACCGGTGTGCACAGAGTGTAGGGAGCTGTTATGCCGGCTGCTACCACTGCGGGATCGTTGATATCGAGACCCAAAAGACCCGGATACTGCGTCAATAAAGCTGGGTCGTTCATGTTCGCGTCAATCCCCATCGATTGCCATGGAGCTGTCAGACGGGTGCCTCGGTTGGCGATATACGAAATATCCACACGCATGTTTCGCGAGAGCTCTCGCTCAAACGTGAGAGACCAGTTCTGGTACCGCGGTAGCGTCAACCCATTCTTCGCGACCGCAAGTGGCGAGGTATTGTTGGCGATGGTTGGATCTATGAATGGCGGTTGCTTGATGCAGGGCCCGCCGCAGGCAGGATCGGAGGCCGGAAAACCATTGTCAAATTGAAAAGCTGCGAATTTCCCGTTGGATGTGTTGTTTACGGTTGGGTTAGACGTATAACCCATGACCGGATCACCCTCAAATTGCGCGAAGGAGATTCCGGAATAGTACATGCCGTATCCGCCGCGCACGACGGTCTTGTCGTTGAGCAGATAAGCGAATCCCAAGCGCGGGCCCCACGCATTATGGTTCGGATCCTCAAACGTATCTCGGTTGGAACAAAGGGAACAGTTTCCAGCGAAAATCACCGCTCCGGGGATATTATCTGCACCCGGATTCGGTGCTGTAGGATCGAAGGTGGAATATCTATTCTGCGCTTCCGTGCGGGCGCGCTGGTAATCCCACCGCAGGCCGAATGTCAGTGTCAATTTGTTCGTTGCTTTAAACTCGTCATTAATCCACGGCGAGACATAGCCCTCATAAAACGAGGGATAGAACGGAAGAGTTTGGGTCGAAGAATAAACCTGACCCAGCAACATGGAGGCAAATGACTCTCCGCTCAAAGGAACGAAATTGCCGGAGGCATCGTAACCCGCAGTGCTTGTGCGGTCGAAACGGAAGTCGCCGCCTGCAGCGCCGACGGCCCAGCCGCTGTGATTGAACTGATGCCACCGGTATTCTGCGCCAACTTTTACAGTGTGCTTGCCTTTTACCCAAGTGAGGTCGTCAGCGAACTGCCAGCGGTTGTTGGTCTCAAAGCCGAATTTGCCCCAGCCGTAGTCGCCGATCGAGTTGTACCCAGGGTGATAGTCGCCAGTAAAGTCGATTTCCGGCGGGCCAGCGTCCGTCGTCATTAAACCGCCGTCACGATTGATTCCCAAATACGGAATTGACTCATTTTGCCCCGCTGTACCTGTCCAGAGAATGCTCGGCCATCCTGCACCTGCCGACAACGGATTGCCACCCATGAACCACCGGTCCCAAGCGATCGTCGTATGGTTCGACAAGTTGTTGCGGATAACCCACTCGAATTGCGTATGGGCGTGGTGGGTCACGATGCGCTGGTAAAAGCCGTTGCCGTAGTAATTGGTGTTCAATTGGGGTTGTGTCGCTCCATCATGGTCAACCGTGCAGCCCGCAACTTCGCCGCAGTTGCGAATGGTCGGCCGATGGTTCCAGTAAAAACTCTCTGTCATGCGGAAATTCGGCGTGAAATTGTGATCAACACGGAATTCGACGTTGCGAGAGTTCATTAACCACGTCTGATCACCCGCCGGATTCCCAGCCACGTTGTTGAAAATTCCAGCCCGGTCCGGATGTACCATCAACGCGGAAATCCGAGCGGAAGCTAGGCTCAGCAGCGGGTCGGTCGATGGGATGACGTTCGCCTGTCCCGCAATTGGAAGCCCTGTGACGGGGTCAAAGCCGTAGCCATCACGGACCGCAGTTCCAGAGGTCGAGGTTGTTGCGGGATTGAATATTTCACCGACATATACCGGGCGCCCTTTCGCATCAAAGACAGGGTTGTTATTCACGTCAACCGCTTGTTGGTATCCGCCACCCGCCAAGGGAACAAGCAGCGAACTGAAATCGCCCGCCTTGAACGCATCAATCGGAGTACTGTTCCCGAATCCCGGCAGCACTCCCTCGCGAACCCGCGTCCACTCGATGTTGGTAAAGAAAAAGGTCTTGTTGCGCCCGTTGTAAACCTTCGGAATTACAAATGGCCCACCAGCCGTGAATCCAAAGCCATTGTTCTTGAGTGGTGTCTTCTGTCGCGGAGTACAGTTCCCTGCCGCATCGCAATCTGCGTCGAAGAATCCGCGCGCATTCAGCGCATCGTTCGCAAAATACTCGTAGGCAGTTCCGTGAATGTTATTGGTTCCGGATTTCGACGTGTACTCGATAAATCCACCGCTGGTGTGCCCGTATTGTGCCGAGTAGGTCGTGGTAATGACCTTCATCTCCTGAATAGCATCTTCAGGCGGCGAGCTTTCATGGCTCTGCTGGTGGCCTGACGCATAGCCGAAGGCCGCGCCATCGAAGAAATTCTCCGTCGCCATCGTCTGCCCGCCGTTGATGCGCGAGTTGAACTGGCTGCCACGGAACATCGGGTCGCCATTCGGCTTCATCGGCAGGTAACCTGGCTGCAACTGCAACATCGCTTCCGGCAACCGAACATCGGCCGCGGTGATTACCGGGAGGTCGTTGTAATACTTCTCATCCACCGTGTGACTGACGTCCGGCGTCGTCGAGTTGATCGTCTCCGCCCCCGCCGTAACTTCGACAGATTCGGTCGTGGAACCCACAGCCAAGCTGATGTCTTTACGGATGGTTTGAGCGCCGAGGATTTCTACCCCTTGAGCCTGCGCCATCTTAAATCCAGGGTGATCAACGGTAATCGAGTAAGTTCCGAGCACCAGCGACGGCGTGGTGTACGCACCCGCACCGTTAGTGGTCAGCACAGTCTCCACCCCTGTGCCCTCATTGCGCACTTTGACGTTAGCTCCCGCGATCGCAGAACCGGTCTGATCGGTGATGATCCCGGTGATAACGCCAAGATCCGAGCGTTGCGCCAGAAGCGGATTCGAGAGGGCAAGAAGGGTGATAAGCGTGGCGAGAACAGCAAGCCAGAAACCAACAACACGGTAGGTTCGCGTCATGGTGATCCCTCGGTTGCCGGGCAAAATCGTGGCCGCGGCGAAGTAAACGATTACTTGGAACAGGACGTTACTCCTCACGGTAAAAGTTTGTCAAGAAAAATCTAATGGTTTTGTATTAGAGCCAGGTTCTCTCTGAAACCAGCCCCAAAATCGGAATCGCAACGCAGAAAGTCCATTAACGATTTTCTTAAGGAGATCAACACGTTCAAGGTGTCCGGATCTTACTGATAAGCAGGCTCAACTCTGGCCTCGGTTGTTTCTACAACCAAGAGCGTTTAAATAGATGGATTTCCCACAGGCAAACTGGAACGCGGCGATCCCAAAATGGAACCCGTACATCCCATGCCAGCCGGGCAACTCACTTTCAGCGTCACCGAGCCTTCCAACTTTCACTCGCCGTAGCAGTTCCCGAGAAACACTAAGGAATCGATTTCCCACTAAGTTGCCGGATCAGGTCGGCTTCGCGCTGCCGATAAGGCCGTCCGTCTGCATAAAAAACCTCATGGAACCAGATGGTCGGCGGCCGCAAAACATAAGGCCGGTCCCATGAATCCCAGGGCAAGTTCGTTTGTGTTTTGCCGACGACAAGTCCCCAATTGATTGCCCCCACATGGTGCTGTTTGGCGACGGGAAGAATGGTGTCAAAGGTGCTCCCTGCCGAGCGGGCCATGAACTCGGTACAGATAATGGGGCGGCCGTAACTTTCGAGCCAGCGGACATGCTGCTCAAAATCCTCAGGCCAGCTGTAATTGTGGAACGAGATCACGTCGGACTGCTCCAGCTGAATTCGCCCGATGGCATCGAGTTTTTCCACCGACGACCAGTCGTCCCCTTCCCACAATCCGCTGGTCAGCGGCTGCGAGGGATTCACCGACCGAGCCCACTCGAAGACCTTAGGCAGCAACTCCTGCACGCGACCTTGTTTGCCCTTGAGTTCCTGCTTTCCATACGCGCCGCCGTTGGTGTTCGAAGGTTCGTTCCAGACATCCCAGCCAAGAATCCGCGAGTCGTTCGCGAACGCCCCCACCACACCCTTGACGTACGCCTGCAGGCGCGGTTCCTGAGACGAATCTTCGAGAGCGTCTGCGCCTGGGCTTTGCACCCACCCGGAATTGTGCACTCCTGGAATAGGCGGATGTTGCGGCCCGAGCTTGGGATGCGGGTCCCAACAGGAGTCGAACAACACAAAGAGAGGACGAATATGATGGCGGGCCGCAATCGTGAGGAAGTTGTCCATCCTCTTTTGAAACCCAGCCGAATCTTGCTGCCACAACAGATCGTGCAGAAAAACCCGCATGGTGTTCATGCCGATGCTCTCCGCCCATCCCAATTCTCTATCGATTTCTGGTGCGTCGAACGTGTCCGCCTGCCACATCTCCAATTCGTTGATCGCCGACGCTGGAATGTAGTTACTGCCCACCAGCCAGGGCTGATGCTGAGACCACTCCTTGGCCTTCGCAGCTGTCCAGCGTTGCGATCCAGATTGAGCCTGCGATGAAGCAACCAGCAATGCGACAACGATCCAGAATCTTTTCACGGCGTTACTCCTGTGAACAATGTTAGCGTCGCGTTCTGAAATGCGGCTCTACGCTACCAGCGATCTGCCTCTCCGCACAAGCAGGAAAGTCAGTTGATGTTCGCACTTGACAAGAAAACTTTGACAAGCAATTCCTGCTCGATTAGGCTGCATGCTGCTTTTCGGGTCTCCACGTGCGAACACTTCTAAGCCATAACTTTCTAACGGCGCTCGTGGTTTTCAGTCCTGCGCTCTTTGCCCAGAGCCCAGCAACTCCAGCGCCCACCACCATACATGTGAATGCAGGTAAACCCGCCCCCAACAAAATCCCAAGATCCATTTTTGGGACATTTCTCGAACCTATAGGTAATTCGATTTACGGCGGCCTTTGGGCTGAAATTCTCGAGAATCCAAGCTTCGAGGCCAATCTTTGGAATGCCGCCACGCTGCAGGAAATGTTTCAGAGTCGTCCTGAATTACTTCGTGCCTCGGAGTTGACACTTCCTTTGCCCTGGGAGCCTCTGGATGGCGCGCAAGGCGCCCGGTATGCACCCGAGTGGGACGATGCCGCAAACTCCTCGCGGTCATTGTTGCTGATGGGCTTGCCCGATCAGCCAACCGGTGTTCGCCAGAGAATTTATTTACCTGTTCATAGAACCCTGCACTACACCGGCAGCATTTACTTGAAGCATCTGAGCGGGCCGCCGGCAGTCGAGATTTCTATTCGCACTCGCAATCAACCCGGAGATGCTGTCGTTTCCAAAACCCTTTCACTTTCCGGTTCTGACTGGCAGAAATATGATTACTCGCTCGAGGTTCCCGAGCATCGACTCGCCGCTTTAGAACCGGCAGACTACGTGATCTCCGTCTCCGACGGGACGCGTGTTCTGCTGGACCAAGCCTCCCTTGTGCCCGCCGACAATATCAGCGGCATGGATCCCGACATGATTGCGATGGCCCGCGATCTGAAGTCTCCGGTCATTCGCTTTGGCGGAAACTTCACATCTGCCTATCACTGGAAAGATGGGATCGGTCTTACCGAAAAGCGGCGAAGCATGCTGAATTCGGCCTGGGGAATGCCGGAGTACAACCAATTCGGCACCGACGAATTCCTTCGCTTTTGTGAACTTGTCGGGGCTGAACCTCAAATTGCTCTCAACCTTGGAACTGGAACGCCCGAAGAAGCTGCCGGCTGGGTCGAGTATGTGAACGCCCACTGGAAAGACCACCGCGGCGGACTGCTTTGGGAACTTGGCAATGAATTGTGGGGCAATTTTCAAATCGGCTATCCCACCCTGCCTCGAGTTGCCGATCGAACCAAAGCCTTCAGCGAAGCCGTCCGCAAAGTTGATCCCAGCGCGCGTTTGATCGCAACCGGCGCGGACCCTGACAATTTTCACGATTGGAATGCCGAGCAACTGAAGAACGCAACCGATCATTTCCAATTTCTGTCGACTCACTTTGTAGTAACCACAAGCTCCACCCAGACTCCAGATGCGAGTGCAGATTTCGTTGCCACCTCCGCGTTCGCACTGCCGGTCGAGGTCGGCCGGCGATTGCGCAAAATGCACGAGCAGTTTCAGAATTCGCCGGGTGACGTAAAAACCGCGTTCACCGAATGGCTGTTCTGGGCGCCCAATGACACCGTCCCTCGATACGACAACATGGGCGGCGCCGTCGCGACCGGCGGATTCCTGAACATGTTTTTGCGCAACTCCGATATCGTTCCGATCGCCGACATGACCGGGATCGTGGAATTCGGAGGCATCTGGAAAAAGCGAAGCCGCGTTTTCGGTACGCCTGCGTACTGGGTCTTCAAAATGTATTCGACCTCGGACATCGCGCGAGAGGTAGAAGCGGAAGGTGACGGCGAGACTTATGATGTTGCTCACGGAACCTCACGCTTCCCGTCGATTGAGCACGTTCCCTATCTCGACATTGTGGCAACGCTCAATGACGCTGGCGACAAACTCACCATCTTTTGCGTGAACCGAGACCTCGAGCGCGACCTGCCGGCGAAGTTTGAGATCGGCGGCTTCAGAGCAAAACCTGGTGCCATGGCCCACAGCGTCTTCGCCGACAGCATCTACGAAAAAAATGACGAACTGCACCCCGAGCAAATTCACCCTCGGGATGCATCAGTGACTGCCGGCGCAACCGGCTTCAGCCACGTATTCCGCCATGCCAGCGTGACCGTAATCGAACTTCACGGCAAGGCCCAGTAGCCGGGAATTCCAAGCCGAAGGCCACGGGGATCCTCGTGGTAAACGTTTTCTGTTGGCATCCGTCTGCGAATCTGTTATCTTCTCCCCGCTCCAACATCACAGCGAAATGTGCAACTCGCCAAGCTCGCCTTGGCCCCGGAGGACTGATCCATGTTGCGTTCCAATCGACGCGGTTTCCTGCAAACCACTATCGCGGGAGGTCTGGCCTGCTCAGCCAATCTGGCCTTCGGACGCTTTCTCTCGGCGCAGACCAGTTCCGCGGTGTCGCGAATTTTTGTTGACTCTCGACGAACAGTCGCTCCCCTCGACCGCAACGTCTTCGGCTCATTTCTCGAGCAACTGGGCCGCGCGATTTACGAAGGCATCTACGATCCGGGATCGAAGCTCTCTGACGCGAACGGATATCGCAAGGACGTGATGGAGGAAATCAGCAAACTAGGAGTGCCCATCATTCGATATCCGGGCGGGAATTTCGTTTCGGGATACAACTGGCTCGACGGTGTCGGTCCGAAGAAAGATCGGCCACTCGTGCTCGATAAAGCCTGGAATGCCCTCAACTCGAATCAATTCGGCACTAACGAATTTATGGCCTGGTGCAAGGCGGTCGGTACCACTCCTCTCATGGGTTTGAATCTTGGCACCGGTACGCCGGAGCAGGCCGCCGCATTGGTCGAGTACTGCAACGTAGATCGAGGCACGCAGTGGAGCGAACTTCGTCGCAAGCACGGTTACCCCGAACCCTACAAAGTGCAGAACTGGTGCCTCGGTAACGAAATGGATGGTCCCTGGCAGATCGGCCATATGACCGCCACCGAGTACGGCATGAAAGCACAGGATGCCGCGCGGCAAATGCATTATGTGGATCCCTCTCTGAGGTTAATCGCCTGCGGATCCAGCGGACCGTTCATGCCGACCTATCTTGAATGGGACCGAGAGGTGCTCGAGCAGTGCTATGACTACGTCGACGGTCTTTCGCTGCACCGCTACTTCGGAAACACCGAGGAAGAAACTGGCAACAGCAGCGAAAAATTCGTTGCGATGAATCTCACCATGGATCGCCAGATCACCGAATCTCTTGCAGTCTGCGACCTGGTTCGCGGCCACAAGCGGTCCAAGAAGCAACTGTGGCTTTCGTTCGATGAGTGGAACGTATGGTATCGCCAGCGCAGCGGCGCTGCAGTAAACGGCGCGCGCAAGGAGGCTCCACACTTACTCGAAGAAATCTACAATTTTGAGGACGCGCTGCTCGTTGGAGGTCTGGTCATCACACTGCTTCGCCACGCCGACCGCGTCAAGATTGCCTGCCTGGCGCAACTCGTGAATGTGATCGCGCCAATCATGACCAATTCCAATGGACTGTTCCGCCAGACCATTTATTACCCCTACAGTTGGGCGCTGCAGTATGCCAAAGGCAATGTGCTGGATGTGGTCGTGCAGGCTCCCACATACGATGTCCAGGGCATGGACGCCGTACCGTATCTCGATGCCTCCGGGACCGTGAATCCGCAAACCGGAGAAACCTCGATGTTCATCTTGAACCGCGATCTCTCGAAGGCCCGCCAGGTGGAAATCGCATGGGAAGACAGCCCGCCGAGTCGCGTAGTGAACTCGTGGACTCTGACCGGGGATGACCTTAAGGCAGTAAACGGTTTCGACGCGCCACAACGGGTAAAGCCACAGGAATTCCAGAAACCGGCTGTGAATGGCGGCAAAGTGAACGTTGAACTTCCCGCGCGGTCATTCACCGTACTGACGTGGTCAGCTAGTTGATGGAGTGAAGTGCCGTGGTGAGTTGATTCAGTAAAGTGACTCAGTTTTTCAGAGTCCGTGAAAACTTCTGCGTCAACCCACGTTCGCAAATCCTGATCACCGTTCCGGATGTCACCGACTTCCGTGTTCTCCAGTCTAAATAGGTAGAACAAGGAGACCTCGGTGAGAATCGCCGCAATCTGCACCACTATTTGCCTGATCGCCACGTTGTTGGCTTGTGGTGGCGGAGGCATGCTGCATACGACATCGTCCGTCCGCGGATTTCAGCAAGTCAACCTGGTTTCTGACGTTGCCGGCAATACGCAGCACACTGATTCGGGCCTGCTCAATCCCTGGGGCGCCGCCTTCGTCCCGGGACAGCCGTTTTTCATCGCCGAGAACGCTCGCGGAAAAGCCGGAGTATTCGATCCTTCTGGCACTCCCTCCCTCCCGATCGCCGTGGTTATTCCGACTTCTACATTTGGCGCTCCACCCTCAAAGCCGAGTGGTGTCGTATTCAATCCAGTTTCGCAAGACTTCGTCGTGCGCGGTACTCCTGCGCAATTTCTTTTTGCCGCTGAAGATGGCACCGTTTCCACCTGGTCCTCGATCAACGGGAACAATCCCACCGCCGCGATTCTCGCCGTGGACGATTCCGCGAGCGGCGCCATCTACAAAGGCCTGGATATCTTGAGCCCCGCTTGCTGCCGTGAGTATCTTGCGCTCGCCGATTTCAGCCGCGGATTTATCAACACTTACGACGTAAGCTTTGTTCTGCTCGGCACACCCGGATCTTTCAAGGATTCCAATCTTCCCGCTGGTTATGCTCCTTTCAACATTCGCCAGATCGGAACGCAGGTTTTTGTAACGTATGCGGTGCAGGATGCCTCGGGTAGAAACCCAGTCCCAGGCCCGGGAAACGGCATCGTCGATGTCTTCGATCAGGAGGGTGACTTCATTCGGCGCTTTGCTTCAAACGGCCCGCTGAATGCGCCTTGGGGTATCGCCCTCGCAAGCGCGAACTTCGGCCGGTTCAGCAACGACATCCTGATCGGCAACTTCGGCGACGGAACCATCAACGCATTCGATCCAAATACCGGAAACTTTCTCGGACAACTCACGGACCGGTCGGACAAAGTAATCGTCAATCCCGGACTGTGGACGCTGGTCTTCCGCAACGATGGGATTGGCAGCCCCGACACGCTGTATTTCACCGCAGGTTCATCGACCGAAGACCACGGGCTCTTCGGCGCGATCTCGCCGGCGAACTGATTTCAAGCGACCCCGCACAACCTAATTTTCAGTTTCCTTGGCCACTCTGACGAAGGCGATGAGAAAAGAAATTCCAAATAGCAGATCAATGCCTCCGAGCGCCAGATCTGGCACGCCGATTCGGCCCTGCAGATATAAAACTACGACCGCCGTAACGAAAAAAGACTTCTCGAAAAACGAAGGAATCATCAGAGGCCGCAACCTTCGCGGATCTGATGCGATCACGAAAAACGCAAGCTGCCAGGCGAGCGCCGTGGTTGCGAAACCGTAGTAGAAGCCAGGATGCGTGACTGGCGGGGGATCCTGGGTTCCGATCAGATTGAAGATAAAAAACAGCGGCGTGATGACGAGCACTCCCCAAACACCCGCGACCAGAAATACAGTTCGCGCAAACTTCATCCCAGCCTCCTTTACAAGCGAACCCCCTTTTAGGGAATGAATTTGTACCCCACGCCGTGAACAGTCTGGAAGTGGACAGGCCGCGACCCATCCGCTTCCAATTTTTGCCGCAGCCGCATGATGTGATTATCAACCGTACGGCTGTAAGGATAATTGTTATATCCCCAGACCTGGTTCAGCAGGGCGTCACGTGAAATCGCGCGCCGGGGATTCAATACGAAGAACTTCAGAACTTTGAACTCCATCGCGGTCAGGCTCACTGGACGGTTCGACCGCAGCACCTCCATGCCGTCGAAGTCGATGTGAATTTCCCCGAAGCAAGCAGACATACGGTTTGGGGGGTGCCCCGCTTCCCGTCCGGGCCGCATCCGCAACTGTTTCCAGGTGAGAGAAAGAACCAGCATCCTGGAAGTGACTTCGCGCCGCCCGATTTCAGTGCGCGGCGGAATCAGAGCGATACGGTAGTCATCGAGGTCCGGTTCTGAAAATCGATCGAGGTCTGGATTCTCGTGCACAATGACTTGATCTGCCATGCCGGGCGTTGGGGGTGCAGAAGTGACTTGAACTCCCCCGCGTGAGTGCGAAAACGCTGGCGCAATCTTCATAGGTCCTCACCGTTACGGTCCGATGTCTGCGGTCTTCAAGGCATTAGATGTTCGACGAACCAATTCATCGACAACCAGCTACTTTGAAATTCTCGGAGCTGCCGTGGGAGGGGTCACGCCTACTGCAAAGACTTAATGAGTTCAGCCCTGGCTTGGACCAGAATGGGGATGTCCGTGTCGGCATCCTTCCAGAGTGTGAGGAATTCGTTGTAGGCCGACTTGGCCTTTTCTTTGTCCTGGGAAAGTGCATGGGCGCGGGCCAACTGCAGTCTGGCCAGAGCTCCGATGGCCTCGTTGCGAACAAGTCCCGGATGGTCGACGATCTTCTTAAATTCGGCGACGGCAGCATCACTTTGCTTTCCCGCCAGGTAAGCTTCACCTCGCAGATAAATGGGATAGAGAAGAAAATTCAGGTTCTCAAAATTCCCTCCCATTTCATACGGTGTCGCCGGGGCCAGAGCCTCAACCGCTTTCGACGGCTCCGCATTTGCGAGCCGAATCGCAGCTCGAATAGTCGGCAAATAGTTAAACTGGACGATGGTGTCTTGCGGAAAGCGTTTCGCGAGGTCGCCACTCAACTGAGTGGCGCGGGTCGAGTCTCGTGCCAGAGCCAACGTCAGCGCTGAAAAACCAAGTACATCTCTGCCGCGCGAAAGCGCCAGCGCCTCCCGCGCCTGCTGCTTGGCTGACTCGTCATTGCCTACCAGAACCTCGTGCAAGGCGCCCTGGGCACGATAAATTCCGGCTGCCTCCTGCTCCTCACCGCGAAGCGCCGACTCGATTGCTTGCCGGGTCAGTTGCCGCGCTCGGCTAAGCTTGCCCTGATAGGTCGCGGTATCGGATTCCGAATTCACAATTTGATCTTCGTATCCGGCTTTACCCATGAGGGCAGCAGCTTCGCGGTCCATAGAGGCAGTGTCGTGCTGCAGGAAACTCAACCAATAAACGTGGAGATGAATTTCGGGCGAGTCAATATTGCGCGACCGCGCCAGATTGGCGGTCGTCACGGCGTCGTCAAGTCGATTGACCTGCACGTAACCATTAATAAGGTTTCCATACGTATCGCCGGTATCGGGATCGATTCGCAGCGCTTGCTGATAGGTTGCAAGTGCCTGGTCGTAATGTCCAAGTTCGCTATAAATTGCTCCCAAGTTTCCCAGCGGAGTGTCGCGCGGATAAGTCTGCAGCGAGAGTTCGTAGGCCTTCCGGGCGGCCTCCATATTCCCGGTGACGAAGTGTTCATAATGCGAGGTGATGTAAAGCATCTCCCATTCGCTCACGCCTTTTCGAAACTCGTAGGCCTTGGTGATATTTTCGGTGGCCCGGGCATTGTCATTCAGAACTGAGTAACATGTGCCGATCCTTGCGAACGCCATGGCAAAGTCTGAATCCAGGCTGATTGCCCGCTGGAAAAGCGAAATCGCCGAGGCATAGTCGTTGCGGATGACCATCGCCCGATATCCGAGGCTGTAGGCTTTCAACGCGTCCAGCGACGACGTAGTCACATCATCAGGAGGCGCGTCGTACTTTTGCACGGAAGCAAGCGATTCCCCCAACTTGTTTCGCATCTCCGACGCCGCTTTCGCCATCGCCTCCAGCACGTGGTTTTTGTCGATCGCCTGCGACTCGGTGCTGCCGAGCGAATCCCCGTTTGAGCAGTTCACTGCTTTCAGAGTCAGCAGATACTGGGTCCCAACCTGTGAAATCGCACCCTCCAGCACCGCTGCACTTCCTGTGCGCATGCATACGTCCCGAGCAAGCTCGTGTGTCAGTCGCGAGTCTTTGGGCTGGGCCATCAGCGGCAAGGTCGCGGCAATACGCTCGTCAGAAAGCAGATTCAGAAAGGGAGACTGCTCCAGCTGTGAAGAGAGTCCCTGCCGCAATGCGTCGTCAAAGACCGGATCGCCGGTGCTGTTAACTATGTCAGCCAACACGACCGTATCTCTGTCCGTTAAAGGCGCGTGCCGGCTGGATACCAGGAAAACGATCAGAATCGCTGCAAACACCACCCCAGCAGCCGCGAGCCAACGTCGCGAAAACTTTGCCGCCTTCGGCGCAGCCTGGACCTGCGGCAGATCCTCCTTCTCGCGCTCCTGAGCGGCTACTGCCCTGAACCGCTCACCCTGCTGTCTCTCAGTTACCGGCGCAATAAACCGATATCCCCGTTTGGGTACGGTTTCAATGAACTGCTGTCCGTCCGAGGTCTCCCCCAAGACCTTCCGTAAGGCTGAAACGTTGACCGTCAGGTTCGCCTCTTCGACGAAACTGTCCGGCCATACCTGCCGCATGAGCTCTTCCTTCGTCACCAGATGGCCGTTGCTGCGGATAAGCACTAGCAGGATCTCGAACGTTTTCGGCGACAGCGAAACCGGCTTGCCATCGCACAACAAGAGCTGTTCGCCCGGGTCGCAGCGAAACCTGCCGAACTCGTAGAACGCCTTTGTTTCTGCGGACATGCCGTCCTTGCAATTTATTTGGAAATTCCTTACGAGCCGCTAAGGACAGTTCTGGTCAGCTACGCATAGCTTGCACATGGGGGCGGTCGTGGATAGGCGAGATTCTAGTTCAAGCCAGCAGATGTCACAAGCGTGTCACAACCAGTGCCATTGCGCCGGGGACTTTCACCCGTTCGGTTGCAAGAAAATTGACCTGTGCATGACAGCCACCCGACAAGTACGTGGATGGAGCAAACTATGATTCCCATCAATTGCTTGATAAGCGATGGAACAGATTTCCGTCGTTTAGCTCGCCAAGGCAGTCAAGCGTCTGGCCTGACGGTTTTCACCAGGAATAACTGAGATGTCGAAGCAATTTGAAACGCGTTATGCGGGCTTGTC
>Ga0310810_10001223_pt1 | contig 26689 bp, 19 predicted proteins | sample NCmetagenome_FD_207641 | JGI IMG/M metagenome (GOLD analysis project Ga0310810, IMG submission 207641) | Soil microbial communities from experimental microcosm in Duke University, North Carolina, United States - NC | ecosystem: Engineered > Artificial ecosystem > Soil microcosm > Unclassified ...
GGAGCGGCCCGGCCCACACCAGCTTGCTCGATCCGACGCTCCCAGCACAGTTCGCGCAGTTCGCGCGCACCGTTGCGGAGCGATATCCGTGGGTGAAGCGGTTCACGCCGATCAACGAGCCACTCACCACGGCGCGCTTCTCGACGCTGTACGGCTACTGGTACCCGCATGCGCGATCCGCGCACGCGTTCGCGCGCGCGTGCATCACGCAATGTCAGGCGATTGCGGCAGCGATGCAGGCGATTCGGGAGATCACGCCGGAGGCGCAACTCGTTCAGACCGAAGACCTCGGTAAGACCCACGCGCGTCGGGGGCTGCGATACCAGGCGGCGTTCGAGAACGAACGGCGTTGGCTGACGTTCGACCTCTTGCTCGGGCGAGTCCGCGGTCGTCACCCGCTGGTGTCGTTTCTCCAATTCGCCGGCATCTCGACGCGAGAGCTCGAAGTCCTGGCCGAGAACGCGTGCCCACCGGATATCCTGGGCGTCAACCACTACCTAACGAGCGAACGGTTTCTCGACGAGCGGTGTGCGGCGTATCCAGCGAATACGCACGGCGGCAACGGGCGCGATCGATATGCGGATGTCGAAGCCGTGCGCGTGCTCAGCGAAGGGCCGGACGGCCCCTATGCGTTGCTGCGCGAAGCGTGGCAGCGCTACCGGCTGCCGCTTGCGGTTACGGAGGCACACCTCGCGTGTACGCGAGAGCAGCAGCTTCGGTGGCTCGACGAGATCTGGCGATCCGCCCGTCAGCTTCGCGAGGAGGGCGTGGACATCCGCGCCGTAACTGCATGGTCTGCCTTTGGCGCGCACGATTGGAATTCGCTGCTCACGCGAGACGAGGGCGTCTATGAGTCCGGACTGTTCGACATTCGCGCGCCGTCTCCGCGGCCGACCGCGCTCGCGCGGATGGTTCAGTCACTCGCGTCAGGCGGGTCGTACGACCATCCTGCGTTGCAGGCGCCGGGCTGGTGGCGTTGCGATGAGCGACTCACGTACCCTCCTGTGTCGGTCACGAAACCGATATCCCGGCGTCAGTTCGCGCCGAGACGCATCCATACGACGCCGCGTCCGCTATTGATCGTCGGCGCCACGGGCACGCTCGGGCGCGCCGTCGCGCGGGCGTGCGAGCTGCGAGGGATTGCGTATCGCGCACTGACGCGGCGCAACCTCGACATCGCTGACGCGAGTGCCGTCACCGCGGCGATCGGCGCGATCTCGCCGTGGGCGATCGTGAACTGCGCCGGATTCGTCCGCGTCGACGACGCGGAGCAAGAGCGCCACGCGTGTCAGCGCGGGAACGTTCACGGCGCGCGGGTGCTTGCCAGCGCGTGTGCGAACACCGGAACGAGGTTCGTCACGGTCTCGACGGACCTCGTGTTCGACGGACACAAGCGCGCGCCGTACGTGGAAACGGACCTCGTTCGCCCGCTGTGCGAATACGGTCGCAGCAAGGCGGAGGCAGAGGCGCTCGTGCTCGCGGCGGATCCTGCTGCGCTGATCATCCGCACGGCGGCGTTCTTCGGCGAGCACGATCAATACAACTTCGTCACGCGCGCACTGCAGTCGCTCGCATCGGGACAGCCGTATACCGCAATCAGCGACGTCGTCGTCTCGCCGACGTATGTACCCGATCTGGTCGATGCGATGCTCGACCTCCTGATCGATGGCGAGGCCGGCGTATGGCATGTCGCCACCGGCGGCGCCGTGACCTGGGAGGAGCTTGCCAGGCGCGCCGCACACACGGTTGGCGTGAGCGCGGCGACATTGCGCGCCGTGCCGCTCGAGGAACTGGGGCTGCAGGCAAATCGCCCGCGGTACACCGCCCTTGGGAGCGCGCGCGGCACGCTCCTCGGTCCGCTCGATGACGCGCTGCAGCGCTACGCGCGAACGCGGGCCTGGGAGCGAATACCCGATGGCTCGATGGGCAGCGCTGCCAGCGCGCCAGTCGAGAAGAGAAGGCGCACGTCAGTTCTTTCCACATCAAACCGGCTGCCCGTGTGCGACGACGCTCGCGCGGGCTCAGGATGAAGCATGACACACATCAACACTGAATCAACGGCGAACGGGCCGAAGATCGTGATCATTGGCGCGGGGCCAACGGGCCTCGCCGCGGGATATCGTCTGCGCGAGCTCGGCTACACGAACTTCACGATGCTCGAGAGTCGCTACAAGGTGGGCGGCCTGGCGTCGTCGGAACGGAGTCCGAACGGTTTCATCTATGACATTGGAGGGCACGTCCTGTTCTCGCACTACGAGTACTTCGATCGACTCTTCGATCGATTGATGGGTGACGAGTATCAGGAATTGCTCCGCGAGTCGTGGGTCTGGATGTTCGATCGGTTCCTGCCGTATCCGTTCCAGAACAACATCAAGTACCTCCCGAAGGAGGTCGTGCTGGAATGTCTCCTCGGGCTGATCGAGGCGCAGAAGCAGCCGATCGACAAGGACCGGTACACCAACTTCGAGGATCTCATCCGCGGAGTGTTCGGTGTCGGCATCGCCAAGCATTTCATGATGCCGTACAACTTCAAGGTGTGGGCGCATCCGCCGCGGATGATGAACAAGGAGTGGATCGGCGAGCGCGTGGCGACCCCGCCCATCGAGCGCGTACTGGGCAACGTCGTCCTCGATCGCCAGGACGTGTCGTGGGGGCCTAACGCGACGTTCAAGTACCCGCGCTTCGGCGGCACCGGGGAGCTTTTCGAGCGCATGCGCCCCTACGTCGACGAGAACCTGCGGCTCTGCGCGCCCGTCGTGTCCGTGGATACGGAGCGTCGCGAGGTGGTGATGGCGGACGGAAGCAGGGAACAGTTCGATGTGCTCCTGTCGACGATGCCGCTCGATGTCCTCGTGAAGTCGATGACAGGCGACGTCCCGGATTGTGTGCGGACGCAAGCCGCGCGGCTGCGTCACTCGGGGTCATACATCGTCGGTGTCGGCATCAAGCAGCCGTCGCCATCGAAGAAGTGCTGGATGTATTTCCCCGAGGACAACTGTCCGTTCTATCGGCTCACGTATCTGTCGAACTACTCGCCGGACGTGGTCCCAAATCCCGACACGCACTACTCGCTTCTCGCCGAGATCTCGCACTCGGAGTTCAAGCCGGTGGACAAGCGAACCATCGTCGACGAGACCATTCAGGGACTCGTCAACACACGGATGATCTCGGACGCCGATCGGGCCGACATCGTGGACGCGTACCTGATCGAGCGGGAGTATACGTACCCGACGCCTTCGCTCGAGCGGGATGAGGCGTTGAAGACGGTGCAACCCTGGATGGAATCGCAGGGAATCCACTCGCGGGGGCGTTTCGGCGCCTGGCGCTACGAGGTGGGCAACATGGACCACTCGGTTGCCCAGGGTGTGGAATGGGTCAACCGGCTGCTGCTCAATGACGCCGAGAACGAGCTGACCTGGCAGGCCAAACGGGGCTGCTGAGGCAGCGTTACAGTCGAGCTCCCTTTGCGTCTGTGGGATGTGCGTCGTCTCACATCGGGGAGCGTGGCGGGGCACTGCGACCGACGCAACAACGGCATTTCTAAGTCATTGTTGCGTCGTGTGTTACGTGCCACTTGGCGCGTTGCTATTCGCCTCCCCTTCGGGTATACTTCCCGTTCCCGATTTCGACTCGGTTTTCCTCCCGCAGGACGTCATGACCGCACCAAACAACCGCGAGCGTATTCTCCCGCGTCTCATTGACGAGGAGATCAAGGAATCGTTCATCAACTACTCGATGAGCGTGATCGTGTCGCGCGCGCTCCCCGATGTGCGCGACGGTTTGAAGCCTGTGCACCGTCGCATTCTGTATGCGATGAACGACCTCGGCCTCCTGCCCAACCGTCCGTTCAAGAAGTCGGCGACGGTGGTGGGTGACGTGCTTGGCCGATTCCACCCGCACGGTGACGGCGCGGTCTACGACGCGCTCGTCCGCATGGTTCAGGAATTCTCGCTGCGCTATCCGCTCGTCGATGGGCAGGGAAACTTCGGGTCGATGGATGGTGACCCGGCTGCCGCGTATCGCTACACCGAAGCGCGGCTCATGCGGATCACGACGGAGCTGCTGGCAGACATCGACAAGAACACCGTCGACTTCGCCCCCAACTTCGACGATCACCTGACGGAGCCCAAGGTTCTGCCGGCGGGTTTCCCGAATCTGCTCGTGAACGGCTCGTCAGGCATCGCGGTGGGAATGGCTACCAACATCCCGCCCCACAACCTGAAGGAGATCATCGCGGCCACCATCGCGATGATCGATAACCCCGAGCTGACCATCGGGGAAATCCGGAAAATCGTCAAAGGTCCTGACTTCCCGACGGGCGCGTACATCTACGGCCGCGACGGCATCAAGGACTACCAGGAGACGGGGCGCGGCAAGATCGTCATGCGCGCCCGCGCGGTCATCGAGGAAAAGGAGACCTCGAACAAGTCGCAGATCGTCGTCACCGAGCTTCCCTATCAGGTGAACCGCGCGAACCTCGTGCGCGACATCGCGGAGCTCGTGCGGGACAAGAAGCTGGAAGGGATCAGCGATCTGCGCGATGAGTCGTCGGACACGACGCGCATTGTCATCGAGCTCAAGCGCGATGCGATTCCGCGCGTGGTGCTCAATCAGCTCTACAAGCACACGACGATGCAGGCGACGTTCGGCGTGATCATGCTGGCGCTCGTGCCTGACCCGGGCACGCGCCAACTCGTGCCGAAGGTCATGGGCATCAAGGAGGTGCTGGAGCACTACATCACGCACCGCCACGAGGTCATCGTCCGTCGCGCTCAGTACGAGCTCGACAAAGCGATGGAGCGCGAGCACATCCTCGATGGTCTCAAGATCGCCGTCGACAACATCGACGAAGTGATCAAGGTCATTCGCAAAGCGGAGGACACGCCGAAGGCCAGTGCACAGCTGCAGAAACGCTTCAAGCTTTCCGAGCGTCAGGCCGAAGCGATCCTGAACATGCGGCTCGCGAGGCTCACTGGCCTCGCGATCGATGAGCTCGAGGCCGAGCTCAAGGAAGTCCGCGCGCTCATCAAGGATCTGCGCTCACTCCTGGAGTCGAAGCCGAGGCGTCTCAAGCTCATGAAGGACGAGCTCCTGAAGATCGTCGACACGTACGGTGACCCCCGCCGAACCGAGATCACGAGCGACCAGGGCGAGTTCACGATCGAAGATCTGATCGCCGAAGAAGACATGGTCGTGACGATCTCGCACTCCGGCTACATCAAGCGGACGCCGGTGACGACGTATCGCCGGCAGCGACGCGGCGGACGCGGGTCGAGTGGCGCCGATCTGAAAGAGCTGGATTTCATCGAGCGTCTCTTCATCGGAAGCACGCACGACTATCTGCTGACGTTCACGGACGATGGCCGCTGCTTCTGGCTCAAGGTGCACGAGCTACCGCAAGCAGGGAGAGCGACGAAGGGCAAACCCATCGTCAATCTCATCAGCGTGACGCCGGACACGCAGATCAAGGCGATCGTACCCGTGCGTGAGTTCAACGACGAGAGCTTCCTGTTGTTCTGCACGAAGAACGGGACGGTCAAGAAGACGAAGCTCAGCGAGTACTCAAACCCGCGCGCGAACGGCATCAAGGCGATCAAGATCGAGAAGGGCGATGAGCTCATCGACGTGCAGGTCACGAGCGGAACGAACGACATCGTTCTCGCCACGAAGCACGGCCTGTCGGTGCGGTTCCATGAGAGCGACGTTCGCGACATGGGGCGTGATACCACCGGCGTGAAGGGCGTGGAGCTTCGCCCCGACGACTTCGTCGTCGGCATGGTGGTGATCAAGCGTGAGGCGACGTTGCTCGTCGTCACGGAGAAGGGACTCGGCAAGTGCACTCACATCGACGACTACCGCGTGCAGAAACGCGGCGGAAAGGGCATTCTCACGGTGAACCGCACCGAGAAGACCGGAGACGTCGTTGCGTTGATGGAGGTGCTGCCTGAAGACGAGATCATGCTGATCACGCGCGGCGGGATCGTCATCAGGTCGTCAGTCGAGCAGGTCCGAGTGACGGGACGCAACGCGCAAGGCGTGCGACTGGTATCGCTCGACGACGGCGACGTGGTCACGGCTGTCGCGCGTGTCGTACCGGAAGAGAAGGGCGAGGGGGAAGGTGACGAGGCCGATGAACCCCTCGGCGCGGCTCCGGACGAGGAGTAGCGAATCGATCGAATTCGCGGGCTCGGCGGGGCCTGCCGACTGGCAGGCCCCGCGTCACATCACGGGTCGCGAAAACGCGGTATCAAGCGCGGGCTGGCGCCCTCGGTAACCGAGGGCCCCTCGCGACACGACTGTAGGCGCGGTGCCACGGCGCTCTGCACTGTCGAGTTCGTTAATAATGCAAGTTGCTATATAATAAAGACTTAGCAGCGCGGCGACGAGGCTCGCGGTATGCACTCGGGGTATGCCGTCGGCACGGGTTCCTGTCCTCACACGCGCTACCTTCTTCTCATCCGTGAACGTCAATTCCTCGATGACGGACGTACCCACCGCCAGGGTCTCACCTCGCGATGGCTAACGCGCGCATCGTAATCGCCGACGACGATCCGGCGATTCTCCAGACCATGACCTGGGTGCTCAAGGAGCACGGCTACGACGTCGGTTCGGCGTCCGGTGGTCGTGAGCTGATGACACTCCTCGAGGAGCGGACGCCCGATCTGCTGCTCCTCGACGTCATGTTCTCGGATGTTGACGGTTTTCAGTTGCTCGAGCGCATCAAGAACGATGAGCGATGGCGCGATCTGCCGGTGCTCATGATCTCATCGCTCCCGCCGGAAGAAGCCGCGGTGAAGACGCTCGGGCTGGGCGCATCCGATTTCGTGCGCAAGCCGTTCCGGGTTCGCGAGCTGCTCGCGCGCATTCAGGCGCAGCTCCGCATGCGCGCGATCCTGCGGTCCGCGTACGACTCGCTTCGCCTGACCGAGGAGGAGCTCGCGCGCGCACGCGCCGAGGCGGAGAGTCGGCGCAAGCTGGTGGACATTCTCCGCGAGGTCACAGGAGATCTCACGTCCGACGAGATCTACCATCTGTTGGCGCGTCGCGTCGCGCGTGCGCTCGACCTAACGCGGTGCTCCGTCGTCCTCGCTCGGCCGGGAGACAAGTCCGGCATCGTCGCCGCGTCGTTCGAGCACGCGCTCGTGAAGAACTTCGAGCTCAATCTCGATCGGTACCCAGAGATTCGCGCCGCGCTCGAGACCGGGCAGGCGGTGCTCGTGGAGGACGTCCATTCGAGCCCGTTGTACGCCGACATCCGCGAGCGCTGGCGTGAGGAGGGGACGCAGGTAGCGATTCGCTCGGTGATTGCGATGCCGTTCTCGCTTGCCGACGCCCGCCAGTCGGGCGTGTTCTTCCTCCGACGCGGATCTGACGAGCGCCCGTTGAAGGAAGACGACGTCGCGTTCGCCGACACGGTGGTACGTGCCGCCGTCGCCGCCGTTCAACGCGCGAACATGATGGAGAGCACGCGCGCCGACAATCGGCGCCTCGAAGCGCTCGCGCAGACGGACCCGCTCACGGACGCGCTCAACCGCCGTGCGTTGACCGAACGCCTGAACGCGGAGCTCGAGCGCGCCCGTCGCTACGACTCGATGGTCACGCTGCTCATGATCGACATCGATCACTTCAAGCGGATCAACGACACGTACGGCCATCTCGTCGGCGACGACGTGCTGATGGCCCTGGCGGCATTACTCCAGCACGAAGTGCGAAGCGTCGACCTCGTGGCGCGGTATGGCGGCGAAGAGTTCGTGATCGTGCTCCCGGAAACCCGCGAGGACGGCGCGGTCGCGTTCGCGGAACGCATTCGTGAACGCATCGAGATCCATCCCTTCTCGCTCGACGCCGGGCCAACGCTCCAGGTGACGGCGAGCATTGGCGTGGCCACGTTCCCGGCGCCCCGTGTGGCGACCGTGGAAGACCTGTTCATGCGTGCGGACCAGGCGCTGTACAGGGCGAAGGCGGAAGGCAGAAACCGCGTGCGGAACTAGCCGCGCCGTCCAGAGTCGCTCCTGGTCGGGTACCGGGGTTGTCGCCTGCGTGGAACGTGTGTACGCTCCACGCTGTTCGATGGATCCCGGCCACCCAGGACATCGCCGTGCGACTCAGAACGCTTCCCACTCTCGCTATTGCCGTCTCGGCCTGCACGTCATCGAGTCGCGCGCAGGACTCGGTACTTCAAAGCCAGCTGACTCTCCCGCCCGGGTATACCGTCAGTCACTTCGCGCGCGTCGCCGGGGCGCGATTCATGGCACTCGGCCCCGACGGTTCCGTGTACGTCAGTCGCCCGGCGGCAGGCGAGGTGGTTCGCCTGGTCGACGCGGACGGGAATGGTGCAGCCGAGTCGCAGTCCGTCGCCGTGTCGGGTCTGAATCGGCCACATGGGCTCGCGTTTCATGGCGGCTACCTCTACATCGCGAACACGGATGGCGTCGTGCGTGTTCGCGTCGGTACCAACGGTCAGGCGACCGGCGCGGCAGAGCGGGTGAACACGTACAACGGTGGTGGCGGTCACTGGAGCCGCTCGATCGCGTTCGGCGCGGATAGCGCGATGTACGTGGCGATCGGATCGACGTGCAACATGTGCGTCGAGAAGTCGCCCGACCGAGCCGCCGTGATGCGCTTCGACGAGAACGGCGCCAACGGGCGGGTATTCGCGTCGGGGCTGCGAAACGCGGTGGGCATCGCATTAAATCCAGCGACGAAGCAGATCTGGGTCACGCAGAACGAGCGCGACAACATCAAGCCGGATCATGAGGATCTTCCGCCGGAAGAGATCAACATTCTTCAGGACGGCGGGGACTACGGCTGGCCGTACTGCTACGGCAACCGCATTCCGAGTCCTGATCCGGACTTCAACGATCCCGCACGCTGTGCTCGCACGATTCCGCCCGCGCTCGAGATGCAGGCGCACTCGGCGCCGCTCGGCATCACGTTCCTCGATCGGGCGACGGTGCTGCCGCAGGACTGGCGCGGCGATGCCCTCGTCGCGTTTCACGGGTCGTGGAATCGGTCGACGCCGACGGGTGCGAAGGTCGTTCGTGTGCGCGTTCGCGACGGGAAACCGGTGTCGTACGAGGATTTCATTTCCGGATGGCAGAGCTCGAACGGCCGCCGCTGGGGGCGTCCGGTCGACGTGATCGTGTACAAGGATGGATCGCTGCTCATTTCCGACGACGCTCAGGGCGCGATCTACCGCGTCACTCGCGCGGAAAGTCGTTAGGCGTCGCGCGCGTCCATCGCCGATGCCCGCTGTCCGTCGCACGGTGATGGTCGTCGCGCTGGGCGCACTGAGTGCCGCCGGGGCGTGTGGGCGTGGCGAGCCGCGGCAGGCGACTGCGGACACCTCGCCGTCGCGCGCGGCATATCGCCCGACCGCCGGAACGCTGGTGCGCGTCGCGGTGCTCGCAGACTCCGATGCCGCGTCCGCCCTGCGTGACTCACTCGAGCGGGAAGGGTGGGACGTGGTCCCGGCAGCGCGACTGCCATCTGCGACTGGGGCGGCGGTGGATGTGACCGTGCCTGGAGACACCGCGCTCGCCCGCGCTGTAATGCAAGCGCTGTCGCGGTCGGGCATGCACGCGGAAGTCGTCGGCGCGCGCGCGAGCTCCACTGGCATCGCGATCGCCCTTACGCCCGTCAACCGCGGAACACACGGGATGTCGGCGCGCGTGCGCTGGGTATCGAGCGCGGACCGGCGTGCGCTGCTCGCCGTCGAAGACCCGCGCGGCGTGGAGAACGATCCAGTGCCTAACGGCTTCGTGTTCGTGCGCGAAGGTCTCCCCCTCGTACAGCGCGACAGCGTGTGGGATGTCGCGGCAGCACCGGACTGGCAACGCGTCGCATACTCGCGCGCCTACACCACGCGGCCCGCGGAGTCGGATTCGGTGCCGGCGATCGAGTGGCGCAGGCTGGCTGGCCGGGTCGGGCTCAAGGAGTCTCTCGTTCGCAGAAACGCATTTCCGACCAGTGGCATGGTGTCGGCGTACGGCGTGGCACGTACATTCGTGGTCGATCTGAGCCCCGCGGGCGATACGGTGCCTGCTCGCGAGGCCGCGTTCCCGATCGCCGAGGGGTGGAGACTCGCGTGGACCCCGGACGGTGCGCGTCTCGCCGTCGGAGCGCCGCCGGAGGTGATTGCGGACGACGCTCAGGCGTCGCGGTGGCGCCTCGTCGATCCGCAAAGCGGCGCTTCTCGCGGCGTCGTCGACGCGGCAGCGCTGGTGCGACCACAATGGGTGGAGGGCCCAACACTCGACGTATCAACCGATGTGGACATGAGCCAGCGCCATGCGTTCCGCGGCGGTACGGTGGACGTCGAGAGCGAGGATGGCTGGATTCGCATGTATCTGCGTGACGGTGCTCGCCGGGTGCCTCGCATTATCGGACCTGGTATCGCACTGACGATGACCGTCAACGGCGAGTTCGTGCTCGCCATGGCGCCCGATCCGAACGCGAAGTCGTACGAGCCACCGAACCACCTCATCGTCTACCACATACTCCGCCAATGATCCGATTGCGAGTGATGGACTTCCGTCGCTGCCTGCTTCCTGTGCTCTGCAGCCTAACGTGGACCGCACCCGCGATCGCTCAGGATGGGAATACGGGCCCGCATCCGTATCGTCCGGGGATCGACATTGTCGACTACGCCATCACGCTCGATCTCCCCGATCGTGGCGCCGTCATTAACGGTCGAGCGGTCCTCGCGGTTCGCCGATCGACGCGGGTCGACACGCTCGTCCTGGACCTGGTATCGCTACGCGTCGACAGTGTGCTGGTCGACAATCAGGCGGTAGCGTTCGCGCGGAGCGACTCGGTGATTCGGATTCCCATCGGACAGGTCGTCGGCGATTCGTTCTCCGTCGTGGTGCGCTATAGCGGCGAGCCGAAGGACGGCCTCATCATCCGCACCGACAGCACTGGCCGGTGGACCGCATTCGGCGACAACTGGCCGAACCGCGCGCGCAACTGGATTCCGAGTGTCGATCACCCCTCGGACAAGGCGACTGTCAGCTGGACGGTTCGGGCGCCGAGCGAGCGGCGCGTCGTCGCGAACGGCGACCTCGTCGAGGAGACGCCGCTGCCATCGCGTCCTGGTACGCCGGCGCGAACGCTCACGCGCTGGCGGGAAGACCGGCCGATCGCGCCATATCTGATGGTGATCGCCGCCGCGCCGCTCGTGTACTACGACCTCGGCCGCGACGGCTGCGGCGTCGGTGAGTTCAGCTCGTGCGTGCGACAGTCAGTGTACGTGTTCCCGGAGTCGCGCGATTTTCTGCCGGGACCATTCGCGCATTCGCCAGAGATCGTGCGGCTCTTCTCGGAGCTCGTCGCGCCCTTTCCGTATGAGAAGCTCGCTCATCTGCAGAGCTCCACGCGTTATGGCGGCATGGAGAACGCTGGCGCGATCTTCTACGCTGACGCGCCGTTTCGCAGGAGGACCATGGGCCCCGGCGTCGTCGCGCACGAGACCGCGCACCAGTGGTTCGGCGATGCCGTGACGGAGCGCGAGTGGTCGCACGTGTGGCTGTCGGAGGGGTTCGCGACCTATTTCGCGCTCCTCTGGCAAGAACGGTTCGCTGGGGACAGCACCTTCCGCGCTGGCCTGCGGAAGATCCGCGATGAGATCGTGAAGGCGCCCGAGGTCGCGTCACGTCCCGTGATCGACACGGCGCAGACCAATCTCATGGCGCTGCTGAACACGAACAGCTACCAGAAAGGGGGCTGGACGCTACACATGCTCCGCGCTCTAGTCGGTGACAGCGCCTTCTTCCGCGGCGTGCGTTCGTACTACCTGGCCAATCGCCATTCCACGGCGCTGACGGATGATCTGCGCCGTGCGGTGGAAGGGAGCTCGGGCCGCTCGCTGGGCTGGTTCTTCGATCAGTGGCTGCGACGGCCGGGGTTCGCCGAGGTGACGACGTCGTGGCGCTACGACGCGGCGGAGCGACGCGTGGTCGCGACGATTGCGCAGGGGACGCGGTTCGGAGCGTATCGTTTTCCGCTGACGGTCGCCGTCACGGATGGCTCCGGACGCGAACGGCGGGCAACGGTCGACGTGCCTGCCTCGGCATCGACGACGTTGGTCATCCCACTCGACCTCGACGCGGCGCCGCGGTCCGTCACCTTCGACCCCGACGTGCGTGTCCTTGGCACGTTCCAGGCGCGCTGAGGTGGACGCCCGTGCCGCCGCCTAACGACGATGCGAGCCGCGCGCGACGCCGGACGCGCGCGTTGCAGCGGCAGCGGAGCCTGCGGGCAGTCATCGAAGCCATTGGCGGCGGGCTCGAGCTTCGGCCGCTGCTCACACGCATCGTCCACCAGGCGTGCACGCTGCTCGAGGCCGACCATGGCACGATCGGCCTCGTGGACGAAGCGCGGGGCGTGGTGCGCACCGAGGCCGGATTCAAGATGCCGCCGAACGAGCTCGGAGCGGAGCTCGGCATCGGCGAGGGGATCGCCGGCCTGGTGCTCGAGGCGCAGCGACCGCTGCGGTTCGCCCGGTATGGCGACGTGCCGCGACCGACGCAGCGTGGCATGCTGAACGACGCGATTCTCGGCATGCCGATCGTGTGGCGCGGTGCAATGATCGGATTCTTCGGCATCGGCCGGTCGCCGAAGACGTCACCCGCGACGCGAGCGCGCGGCACCCGGTCGAAGGCGTCCGCCACAACCACGCGGACCACCGCCGCGCGTCGCTTCACGCAAGCCGACGTCGCGGCGCTCGGTGAGTTCGCGCGGCATGCGGCGATCGCGATTCAGAACGCTCGGGCGTATGAGGTCGAGCAGCAACGCGCGGAGAGGCTGCGTATCATCACGCGCATCGGCGCCATCATCACGTCGGATCTCCGGCTCCGCGACCTGCTCAAGAAAGCCGCGGACGCGGTCCACGAGCTGCTCGGGTACCCAAACGTGGCGATCGCGCTCATCGATCCCGAAGACCCGCAGACGCTCATTCTCGATACGTTAGGCGGACACTACCGGTCGATCATCCACGGCGAGTACCAGTTTCCCACCGACCAGGGAATCATGGGCGCCGCCGCGAGGACGAAGGAGACGGTCATCGTCAACGACGTACTCGCCGATCCTCGGTACCTTCGCACGCCGGGGGCGCGGGACGTGTACGCGGAGATCGCGGTGCCCATCCTGCTCGGCGACAGCGTGCTTGGCGTGTTGAACGTCGAAGCCGAAGAGGCGCTCGGGGAAGCGGACGCAGAGTTGCTGCGCTTCGTGGCCGATCAGATGGGAGTCGCGATCGCGAACGCCCGCTTGCATGCGGTCGCCCACAAGCTTGCGACGAACGAGGAGCGCAACAGGCTCGCGCGCGAGCTGCACGACTCCGTCACGCAATTGCTGTTCAGCATGACGCTGATCGCGCAGTCGCTCGGCGCGGCGTGGAAGCGGAACCCGGACGAAGGCGAACGCAGGGTGGCGCGGTTACTCGAGCTGAGCCAGACGGCGCTCGCGGAGATGCGTGCGTTGCTGAGTGAGCTGCGTCCGGGGAGTGATACCCCGCCCGGTAGCGAGGCAGCGCCGGTGGCGCGCGCCGCAGATGCCATCCGGCGCCATGGACTGGTGGGGGCGCTGCGCCGGCATTGCCGGGACCTGGGTGCCGACGGGCTACGCGTGATATTCAGCGCTCGAGGGTACGTCGCTTCGCCGGGCGGGCACGAATACGAGTTGTTCCGTATCGCCCAGGAGGCGCTGCACAACGTCGCCAAACATGCGAATGCGCGTGTCGTCGAGCTGACGCTTTCGACGACCACGACGGCGACGCTCTTGCGCGTTTGCGACGACGGTACAGGATTCGGAGGGGGCATGCCCGACGCGCACTCCGGGCGAACGTGGCCTGGACTCGGCCTGCGGACCATGCGGGAACGAGCGGAGTCGTTAGGCGCCCATTTCACGGTGCAGTCGTCGCCGGGTGGCGGCACGATTGTGGAGGTCTCGGTACCGCTCGCGAACACGAGCAAGGATGACGTATGAAGAAGCCGATCCGCGTCTTGATCGCCGACGATCATCAGGTCGTTCGCGAAGGCTTGCAGATGATCCTCGCCGACTCCGACGGCGAGATCGTCGTGGTCGGCGAAGCATCAGATGGCGATGAGGCCGTCCGCCTGGCAACGAACACCAAGCCCGATGTCGTGCTGATGGATCTGAGTATGCCGCGAGTCGACGGCCTCGAGGCGACGCGGCGCTTGCGCGACGCCGGCATCGAGTCGCGTGTGCTGATCCTCACCAGCTTCGCGGAAGGCGAGGGCGTGCGGGACGCCGTGCGCGCCGGTGTCACCGGGTACCTCATGAAGGACGTGCTGAAGGCCGAACTTCTTGCGGCAATCCGCCTGGCGGCGGATGGCGTGCCGACGCTTCACCCCCGTGCGCAACAGCATCTGATGCGCGGGATCGCGGAGCCGGAGACGCGGTCGCCCTTCGGGACGCTGACGCCACGCGAGCGCGACGTTCTCGCGTTGCTCGCCCGCGGCGATAGCAACAAGCGCATTGCCGCCGCGCTGAACCTCAGCATCGGCACGGTCAAAGGGTACGTGAGCGCGATCTTCGAGAAGCTCGGGGTCGAGGATCGGACGCAAGCTGCGCTGCTCGTCGCGAAGTACGAAGTCGCTCAGCCGCCAGCTCGCTAGACGCCTATCCCTGCCTCTGGTCAGGGCAGGGGTCCCTCCACAGGCAGCAGTAGTTACCAACCATCTCCGGCTACGGGTTCGGCCTGCCGTCGGCTGCAGTGACGTGATTCATTGGTGCTTCTTAATCGCGTCGCCGATCCGGCAGACAATTCTCGAGGCGCTGTGTTCGCGCCGCGTTTCCAATATTCCGGAGATCCGAACATGTCGACGTTGCCCTATCGCATTGCGCGCGAGCAGCGCGTGATCCGTACGATTCTCGTGGCGTTGAGTGGCGTTCTGCTCATCGCCGGGTGCGATGATTACAACGATGACGACTACAACCCTACCGAACCGGTTCCGCCCGCAGCAACTGTCCTGACGGCGACCGGCAACATCACGGCGAAGGTCGAAGAGTATCGCCTGCTGCTCGGCGATCCGAAGAACGGCGCGAACGTCGCCGGTCCCGCGGTGGCTGGTCGGCGCGAGGTCAACTGGGATGGCGTCTCGGGCGCGAACGTGAATACGAATGCATTCCCCGGCAACTTCTTCAACACGACGACCAAGCTCGGGCTCGTGATGACCACGCCCGGCACGGGCCTCCGCGTCAGCGACAATGATTTCGCGGATGTGAACGCCGCGTTCGGCGCGGTCTTCAACCCATTCAGCAACACCAAGACGTTGGCCGCGATCGGCAGCCCCATCATCGACGTCACGTTTCAGGTGGCGGCTGGTACGGCGCCGGCTCTCGTGAGCGGGTTTGGCGTCGTGTTCTCGGACGTCGATCAGGCCGGCGCGGCCAAGATCGAGGTGTTCGACCAGGGTGGAAAGAAGCTCGGCACGTTCGTCGCTCCCGTGCGGAGCGATGCCACAGGCCACTCGTTCGTCGGCGTGAAGTTCGCGTCGGCGCTGATCGCGCGCGTGCGCATCACGTCGGGCGGAGGCGCGTTAGGCGCGCAGGCGCAGGATGTCAGCAACGGCGGCACCGCCGACCTCGTCGTGATGGACGACTTCCTGTACTCGGAGCCGATTCCGCAGTAGCGGAGCAGAGAGGACGTTGGCGCCGACCGTTCCGGCGCCAGCGTTCGCTCTGCCGGCGTACCCGCCGCTCCGAAGTCAGATGCCCATTCGCATCAGCTCGACCTTCAGACAACGGTCCTGAACGACCTCGATACCCGCCCGCGCAAGTCGCTCGGCGGCTTCGTCGTTTCTGATGCCGAGCTGCATCCAGACCGCGCGTGTGCCCTTCGCGATGATGTCGTCGACGTGTGGGAGCACGTGTTCCGGCCGCCGGAACACATTCACGATATCGATCTCGCCGGGGACGTCCACGAGACGACGGTAGACCTGGCTCCCCAGGATCTCCGTGACTTCCGGGTAGTAGACCGGAACTGGTATGACCTCGTAGCCGGCTTCCTTGGCATACTCGGCGACGAAGTGCGCCGGTTGGCTGGATCGCGTCTCCGGTTTGATCCCGAGTACAGCGATCCGGCGGCTCTGGCGAAGCAGGGCGCGCATCTCGTCTGTCGACTCGATGAGACGAGCGCGCCAATCCGTGGTCGGAGTCGTGTGCATGCCTCGTTTTCGTTGCGAGGATCGTGCGCGAAACAACGCGTTTTCGCAGGATGACAGCCGAGGCTGGCCTCGGTTACCTTATATGGCTCCTGATCATAACGACCGTTGTGGAGACTACCGGAATGCGGATGCTCGTACTCGGCGCTGGCCTGCAGGGCTCGGCCTGCGCGTTCGATCTACTTCAGAACCCCGACGTCGTTGAAGTCCGTCTTGCGGACCTGAACGTCGAACACGTCCCGCCGTTTCTCGCGCCCTATTCGGGCCCGCGCCTGATCCCGACGCGACTGGACGTTCGCGCTCGCGATGCAGTGCTGGCGCTCATGCGGAAGAGTGACGCGGTCATGAGCGCCATTCCGTACTACTTCAACTTCCCACTCGCCGAGCTCGCGGTCGAAGCAGGGGTTCACTTCTGCGACCTCGGTGGAAACACCGAAATCGTGTCGCAGCAGCGCGGCCTGAACGCGCAGGCAGCGGCGAAAGGCGTGACGATCATCCCCGACTGTGGTGTAGCGCCGGGAATGGTGAACGTGCTGGCCCAGCATGGCATCAGCCAGCTCGATTCGGTCGACGCCGTCCGCATGTTCGTGGGCGGCCTGCCGCAGAAGCCGGAGCCGCCGCTCAACTACCAGATCGTCTATTCGCTCGAGGGTGTGCTCGACTATTACACGACGCTGTCCTGGGTGCTGCGTGACGGAAAACGGCATCAGGTCATGGCGCTTTCCGAGCGTGAACGCGTGCAGTTCCCAGCGCCCGTCGGCGAGCTCGAGGCGTTTCACACCGCTGGCGGTCTGTCGACGATGCCGTTCCGCTACGAAGGCAAGATTTCGTCGATGGAGTACAAGACGCTCCGGTATCCGGGGCACGCGCACATCATGGAGGCGATTCGCGATCTCGGTCTGCTATCGCTCGATCCCGTGGACGTGAAGGGCACGAAGGTCGTGCCGCGTGATGCCGTCGTCGCGACGATCGGGCCGAAGTTGCGGAAGCCCGAGGGCCGCGACCTCGTTGCGCTGCGAGTCACCGTCACGGGCACCAAGAACGGGGCACCGCGCAAGCTCTCGTGGGAGCTCATCGATCACTACGATGAACGCCACGGCATCAGCGCCATGATGCGGACGACGGGGTACTCGCTGTCGATCACGGGGCAGATGCAGGCGCGCGGCGAGATCACCCCAGCAGGCGTGCACACTCCTGACGAATGTGTTCCGCCGCAGCGCTACATCGACGAGCTCGGGAAACGCGGCATTCGCATCGCCACGCGCGATGAAGGGCCGGGCGTCGCCGGTTGACGATGCCCGACCCTCTCGGCGCCTAACGCTTCTCGCCGAGGATGCCGCCCAGAATTCCGCCGAGCCCACCGAGGGCTCCGCCGGAACCGCCGAGCTGTCCACCGGCCATGTTCGCGATGTCGTCTGCGATCTGGCCGTCGTGGTTGCGATCGAGAATCGAGGCCAGGCCACCGATGCCCGGGACCTGGCGCTCGATGTGCGCCTGTTCGCCCTGCAGCACTGCCCCGGCGGACGAATTCGCGCCCTGTGCAGAACGGGCGCGCGCGAGGCCGGCCATCACGATCGGTGCGAGGATCATGAGCACCTTGCCGGCACTCTGCATGTCCATGCCGGACGCCTTCGCCACGCCCTGCTGAATCGGGGCCTGGCGCTGGCCGAAAATATGGCCGAGGATGCCGCCGGCGTTGAACGCGTTAGGGTTGGTGACGGCCTGATTCGGCGCGTCGAGCAGCGAGCCATCGTGGTCGCGCGAGAGCGCCTGATCGAGCGCGGCGGCGCCGTCCGGCGTCGCAGCATTGCGTGTCAGCCCGCCCAGGAGCAGCGGCAACGCGATAGCCACCGCTTTCGCCGCAGTGCCCTCGTCTGTTCCGAGCTGCTGGCTGATCTGTGTAAGCGTATTCCCGCCTAACTGCCGAGAGAGCATGTCCAGGATCGCCATACGACCACCTCCGCAACGGGTCATCATCACCCCACCGTCGCCGAGCGCGTACGGTTCATGGAGTGTTCTGTGATGTAGCTGCGACGATGGTGAACCGGAAGTGAATCCGGATGACGAGCGCCCCGAGTCGGCTACTGCCGAGTCGGGGCGCTAAGTACAATGGCGAACGATAGCTGTCTACTGGCGCGCGAATCCAGCGAGCGTCGCGCCGGACACATCGATCGCGTCCTTTGCGTTCCAGCGATCACGACCGTTGTACAGAAACGCGAATGCGATGACCTCACCGTCTCGGGCGGTGACATAGCCGGCAAGACCGATCACGTCGTTCGTGGTGCCGGTTTTCGCATGGAGATTTCCCTGCGCGGGCGTATAGCGCATGCGATGCCGAAGCAGCTCCGACTCGCCGGCCACTGGGAGCGAGGCGTGAAAGTCCGCGGACCACGAAGCGCGATGCGAATACGACAGCAGCTGAACGAGGGAGCGTGCCGTCACGCGGTCGAGCGTCGAGAGCCCGCTACCATCCGCGGCCGTCACGTCCGTGGCCGTCGCGCCCACCTTGTCCGTCATGAACTTGCGGAGCGCCATATTCCCGTGCTCGGCTGAGCCGATGTGCTCGGGACTCGAGACGTGCGCGACATCGCGAAACAGCAGCTCCGCGAAATGATTGATGCTTTCCCGGTTCATCGCCGACGCGAGTCGCGTGAGCGGTGGCGAGGCCAGCGTCGCGACGGTGACGGCGTTCGAGGTCGCAGAGCCGACGCGAACCTGACCGGAAACGGTCACGCCCTGCGCCGCGAGCGCAGATCGTAGCGTGCCGGCAACCCATGGCGCCGGATCATCGATCACGACGAGATACGATCGCGTCCCGGCTTTCGATCCGATCCAGCCGCGGACATCGATGCGTCCATCCGCCTGGCGGCGGATCACGAGCTTGTCACCCTTGCTGCCCATGACCGTGCGCGCGCTGCTCGTCACCGGCACGGTGCTGGACGGGGGATCGAGGTACACACTCGCCGCGCCGCCGTTCGGCCGTGGCGTGATGACGACGGTCGCCAGGTTCTCGTTCATGGACAGCGCCGAGACGCGGGCGGCATATCCGGACTCGAGATAGCGCGCAAGCCAGCCATCGGGTACGCGCTTCGACTCGAAGGCGCTTGCATCGGCGATGAGATCGCCAGACACGCGTTTGATGCCGGCGCCCGCGACCATCCGCGCGAGCGTCGCCATCGGACCCTCGGCAGGAGCGCGGTAGTAGCGGCTCGATAGACCGGGGTCACCTCCGCCACGAAGCACCAGGTTCCCCGTGAGCGTACCATCCGGGCCGACGGTCCCGTCTCGCAGGACTGTCGTCGTGAACTGGTGCTCAGGGCCGAACGTGTCGAAGGCGAGCGCGGACGTAAACAGCTTCATGGTCGACGCGGGCAGCATCAGGTCGCCGGCATTCGCCGAGTAGAGCGTATCTCCTCGGGTGAGCGATACGACCATGGCGCCCCAGTTGCCGCTCCGGACACGCGCGTTGAGAAACGTCCCGATGTCCGCCGTGAGCGCAGCCGCGCTCGTAGGTGCCGTGTAACGGAGCGCGGGCAGCGGTGCAGGGCGCCGTGCTACCGGGCGCGGTGTCGTCTTCGCGCGGGTGTTTTTTCGAGGCGATCGCGAGCCGGAGGCGTTAGGCGTCCGGGCACTGCCGTTCTGAGCGGCCGAGGTTGCGACGGGGGCGCCGAGCACTGCCGGAACAAGGGCAATGGCAGCCAGCCTCCGAGCACGGCGGAGTAAGCAATTGCGTTCGAGGTTCACGATATCTGACGTGGCAACAGGCGTTCCGGGCACGGGCTCGACTGCGTGGCGACGACGTCGCCATTGGTATTCGCCAATCGACTGACGGACCGTACCTGATAGCTCTTATACCGCTAGAGCTTGATGAAGATACGCCGACGGTAGAGCACCCAGAGAATGGCGAGCCACACGAGGACGAAGGTGATGGCGAACAGCAACGACGCATTCCGCGGTTCCAGCCACGACGCGTAGAACGTCTGGTAGATCCACGTTTCGAGCGCGATCGGACGACCATTCGATTCGACCTTGAAGATCGAATAGATGAGCCTCGCCGCGACTCCCGAGCCGACGAACGCGACAATGGGGTTCATCCCGTAGACCACGAACGGCTTCGTCCAACGCGTGACGCCGTGCTCGTCGATGATCCACATGCACGTAGCGAGCGCGACGGCGGCCATCCCGGCTGTGAACAGGACATACGAGCTCGTCCACAGGCTCTTGTTGATCGGGAAGGACCAGTGCCACATGAGGCCCAGCATCATCGCGATGCTTCCGACCGCGAACATGCCCGCGAGGCGCTCGCTGAGCGGGCGCGGTGATTTGATCCAGCGCCCGCAGATGATGCCCAGCATGGCCGTGCCGATGGCGGGGATCGTCGAGAACGGCCCCTCCGGATCCCAGGTCAGGCTGCTGACCCAGAGATGGTTGCCGTACTTGCCCCAATCGAGCAGGAGTCGATCGAGGTACGCGGCGAGCGTCTCGGGTGGGTTGTGGAGGACGTCAATGCCGAGGAACCCGTTAGGCGGCACGGGCAGCAGCGTCATCGCGAACCAGTAGCCGAAGAGCAGCGTCGCGATGATCACCACTTGCTGTTTGAGCGTGGTCTTGAAGCTGAGCAGCGCGGCGAACATGTAGGCGAGACCGATGCGCTGCAGCACGCCCATGATCCGCCAGTGGTACAGCCGGTCAACGACGCGCTCGATGAACGACGGGTTCGCAATGCCATCGACGGCGCCCCACGTGAAGTACGGGAAGCCATTCACGAGGAAGCCGGCGAGGAAGATCAACAGGCCGCGGCGAATGATCTGCCGCAGCAGCGCACCCTCATCGTCGCCGCGGGCGCGTCGGGATTCGAGCGACAGATGGGTCGTAATGCCGACAATGAACAGGAAGAACGGAAAGATGAGATCCGTGGGCGTCCACCCGTTCCAGGCCGCATGCTCGAGGGGCGGATAGATCGCGCCCCAACTGCCCGGGTTGTTGACGAGCAGCATTCCGGCGATGGTCATGCCCCGGAAGACGTCGAGCGACAGCAATCGCTCGCGTGGTGGGCGAGGCGACGGAACAGGCGGCGGGGTGTAACTCGTAACGGGAGTTTTCGTCCGCTCAGGCGTCAATGTGGCCGCGCTCATTGGCTCACTCCATTGCTCCGGTGATCCGTTCCGGGCGGAGCATCGAGGACTTCACGCACCTTCGTCACCAGTGCCTTCGGCTTGAATGGCTTGCCGAGAAACGCCGCGCTGGGAACGAGTCCAACGTTCGTCGCGAGCACGTCCTCCGCATAGCCTGACATGAAGAGTATGCGCAGGGACGGGCGCTGCGCGAGGAGGACTTCCGCCAGGCGGCAGCCGTTCATGCCGGGCATCATCACGTCGGTCAGTAGCAGATGGACCGACTGTCCCTCGGCGGCGGTCAGGGCGTCGTCGGCGCAACGCGCGGTTACCACCGAGAAGCCGTGTTTGGCGAGGACGCGTGAGCTGAAGCGCAGCACCGCCTCCTCGTCATCGACCAGGAGGATCGTTTCGACTGGGCCGGTCATCCGTTTCAGCACCTGAAGTCTGGTAATTCAGTGCGCCGGCGGCGACGCGACCCTGTCTGGACTTGGCTGATGCTTCAGTAGGAGGACGAGCGATCCTGGCGAACGGTGACCGACGGTGGCGGCGCCGCGCGGGACGCACGCGGTCGTGGAGAGGGTCGCCAGTCCACCTGCGCCCCAGCGGTCGTGTCAGTGTCTCGGCCCGCCCACTTGAAGAACACGAACGTCATCACCACGTAGAACAGAAGTCCGCCCGGAATCCACATGATGAGCCCGCCGATCTCCTGGTCGCTGAGTGGTGAGATGTCCCAGACCCGAGGTGCGACCGAGTACGCCGGATACAGCACGTGATCGGCCATCGCGATAAAGATCGCGACGATCGACATCGGAATGACCATGAGGAAGCAGTACAGCATCTGCCCCGGGTACGAGAGCCGTGGCAGCTCCGGCAGCGGGCTCAGAAACGGCCACCACATCAGCACGGACGCGATCATGAACGTCAGGTGCTGGACGATGTGAATCGGGTGGTACGCCATCGCCGTGTTGTAGAGCGGCGGAAGGTGCCACAGCGAGATCACCACGTTGAAGATCACGAAGCAGCGCACCGGGCGCGTAACGGCCCGCGCTACGGCGGCAATCTTCGCGTTCTCGAGGAACGGACGCAGCAGCCACCCTGGCGTGCCGACCAGGAGGAGCGGTGGCACGGCGAGGCTCAGCAGCAGGTGCTGCACCATGTGCGCGCTGAACAGGTAGGTATCGCTCAGATCATGGAGCGGCCCGTTCAGCGAGAGGAAGATGACGAGCAGGCCGAAGAAGAATGCTCCCTGCTGGGAGCGACGGAGCTCGCGGACGGGTTCACCGCGAGCTGCTGCGCGCGCGCGAAGGTGGCGCGCGCCCCACACGTACAGCCAGCCTAACGCGGCCAGCCCGATGACCGTGCTCCAGTGGATCGTCCAGCTCGTCCACCCGACCTGGGCAACAGGGTGGACGACGGCGAGCGCGGCAAGCGACGGAGCGAAGGACATTACGAGCGACACCTACTGTGCGGCGGAAGGCTCCGCCCGCCTCGTGCGGTCAGGAGCCGGCGCGAATAGCGAGATGTCCGAAGAGGAACATCAGGCTGATGAGCGTGACCACGGCGATGATGAGCGGCCCGGTGAACAGCGCGCGGAATAGCCGCGCGTCGTACTTGAGATGCATGTAGAACAGCACGACGATCGCGAATTTCACCGCCGACATGATCAGCAGCGTCGGCACGAACAGCTTCGACTGCGTGAACGGCGTGTAGTAGATCCAGACTTCGACGACGGTGATCAGCGTCAGGATCAGCGCGACCCACTTGTACTGCTTCCACGTGGGATGCGCGTGCGCATGCGGGTCGTCCTTCGCGGGCGCGTGTCCCCCGCCTGAAGCGACGGCAGCTCCGTGAGCGTCGTGCCCGGCTTTCGGGGCCGATTCGTTGTGCGCCATGGACCGGTCCCCTATTTGATGAGGTAGATGAGCGTGAAGATCGCGATCCAGACGACGTCGACGAAGTGCCAGTACAGGGCGGCAATGTCGACGTTGATGGCATCCGCAGGGCCGAGGCCGCGCTTGTAATCGATCGCGAGCAACGTTCCGAGCCAGATCACGCCGGCGGTGACGTGTGCGCCGTGGAAGCCCGTGAGCGTGAAGAACGACGAGCCGAAGAGGTTCGTGCGAATCGAGAGTCCCTCGTGCACGAACGACGTGAACTCGAAGGACTGGAACGCGAGGAACGTCGCGCCGAGAATGCACGTCATCCAGAGCCACAGCTTGGACGACCCGAGAATGCGATCGCCGGTGGTGAGCTTCGGCAGATTTCGATTCTCGACCGCCGCGAGCGCGAGCACCATTGCGAGCGACGACATGAGCAGCACGAACGTCGACGCCGAGGTGACCGGAATGTTCAGGATCGGCTTGAGTGCGGTCGCGCAGGCTGGCGGTGCACATGACTCGTGCGGGAACGGCCCGACGACGCTGCGGCCCTTGTAGATCAGGTACGTCGAGATCAGCGACGCGAACAGCATGCACTCCGACCCGATGAACGCCCAGATGGCGATCTTCCGGCTATCGAGCCCGGTGGTCGTGTAGTGATGGCCGTGCGCGCCGGCGTGTACGTGGTCGAGTGCTGGAGATGCCGACATTGCTCTAGTGTGCCTCTTCGAGTGGGCTCAGCAGCCATGCGTACAGGAACCCGACGAGCATCGATGCGCCGACGCCGATGAGCGTGAACGCCATGGTCTTGTTGTCGCGGTGAATGAACAGGAGCCCCGAGAACATGACGATGATGCCGGCGGCAACGAAGAGCGGCTTGATCGTCGGCAGCGGCATCGGGATGCCGAGCTCCTTCGCCGTGCGACGCTCTGTCTCGATGTGCACCGGCTTCGCGTCGGCTTCCTTCTCGTGCTCCGTCCAACCACCCTGCGTGTGCGGGATCTCCGACGTGCGCTCGGGATGCGTCAGATCCCACAGCGGGTACCGCGACTCGACGAGCGGGATCTCGGCGAAGTTGTACTCGGGTGGCGGAGACGGAATCGACCACTCGAGCGTGGCGGCATCCCACGGATTGTCCGGCGCGATGGGCCCGTTCGACTTACTGCGGAAGAAGTTCCAGACGAAGATCGACGTCGACAGCACCAGCATGAACGCGCCGATGGACGAGAGCATGTTGAACGTGTCCCAGCCTTGTCCGGAGTCGTACGTGTAGATACGCCGCGGCATGCCGAGCAGTCCGGAGAAGTGCATCGGGAAGAACGTCAGGTTCATCGCGATGAAGTTCAGCCAGAAGTGCCACGTCCCGAGCCGCTCGTTCATCATGCGGCCGAACATCTTCGGGAAGTAGTGATAGATCCCGGCGAAGATGCCCATGATCGATCCACCGAACAGCACGTAGTGGAAGTGGGCGACGATGTAGTACGTGTCCGTCTGCTGGAGGTCGGCCGGCGGTGACGCGTGCGACACGCCGGAGATGCCGCCGATCGTGAAGAGCGCCACCAGCCCGATCGCGAACTTCATCGCGGCCGTGAACCGGATGGAGCCGCCCCACATGGTGAAGATCCAGTTGAAGATCTTCACGCCCGTCGGGATCGCGATGAGCAGTGTGGTGAGTCCGAACACGGTATCTGCGATCGGGCCCATGCCGACCGAGAACATGTGATGCGCCCAGACGCCGAAGCCAAGGAAGCCGATGAGAATTCCGGAGTACACCATCACCGGATACCCGAAGAGCGGCTTCTTCGAGTTCGTCGGCAGCACTTCGGACACGAGTCCGAATGCCGGCAGGATGAGGATGTAGACCTCTGGGTGACCGAAGATCCAGAACAGGTGCTGCCAGAGCAGCGGGTCGCCGCCGGCGCCGATGTTGTAGAAGTTCGTCCCGAAGAAACGATCGAACTGCAGGAAGACGAGCGCGATCGTGATCACGGGGAAGGCGAGCACGATCAGGAACTGTACGACGAACGACATCCACGTGAACATCGGCATGCGCATCAGGTTCATTCCTGGCGCACGCAGATTGATGATCGTCGTGATGAAGTTGAACGCGGCAGCGAGCGACGAGATACCGAGGATCTGCAGGCCGAGCACCCAGAAGTCGATGTTCAGGCCCTGCGAGAACTGTCGCGTGGTCAGCGGCGCGTAGCCGAACCAGCCACCGTCTGGTGCGACGGCGAAGAAGATCGGCAGCGTGATGAACAGGCCGCCGAACAGGTACACCCAGTAGCTGAACGCATTCAGCCGCGGGAATGCGACGTCGCGCGCGCCGATCTGCAGCGGGATCAGGAAGTTGAAGAACGCTGCAGACAACGGCATGATGGCGAGGAACACCATCGTCGTACCGTGCATGGTGAACAGCTGATTGTACATCTCGGCCGACACCAGCGTCGAGTTCGGGCGCGCGAGCTGGGCGCGGATGACGACCGCCTCGAGTCCGCCGAACAGGAAGAAGAAGAGCGAGGTGTAGAGGTACAGTACCCCGATCCGCTTGTGGTCGACGGTGGTCAGCCAGCTCCACAGCCCGGTGTGTTCTCCGGATTGTGCGCCAGCGTACGTCGGCGATGCAGCGACAGTGGCCATGGGGTCGTCGGTTGCTACGAGGGTGAAAGTCGGGTCGTCGGCGTTAGGTACGCACCTGCGTGCGGCCCGTCGGATGCTGCTCGAGCGTCGTTACCAGCGGTTACCTGAGCGCCTGCAGGTAGGCAACGATATCCGCGATCTGCTGGTCGGTCAGTCCGCCCAGTCCCGCAGAGACTGTCGCGCCCGTGATCGGATCGCGCTGCCCGAGCCCGAGCGTGGGCATTGCCACGCCGGGCTTCATGAGCCGCGCGTTCTTGATCCAGAGGCGCAGGTGTCGTGTGTCGTTAGGGTAGATGCCAGCCGCGATGGTCGAGCGGCTGCCGATATGCGTCAGGTTCGGGCCGATCGGAGACGCCGCCATGGTACCGCGAATGGCATGGCAGCCAATACAGGCGCTGCGGGAGAACTGCTCCGCGCCACGCTGCGCATCTCCGGTCATTCCTTCGGGGAACGTGAGACCCGCTGGCGTCGGCGTGTCGGGCGTCGCGTACTCCGGCAACGTCGCCATCGGGAACGTGTACCCGGCGGGCTGCTGCGCGACGGCGACCGCTGGCGTGACGGGCACCGGTGCCGGCGTCGCCGCCGTCTGCGTCGCGGCGGCACCACGGCGCGTGGTGTCAGGCGCAGCAGCTGGCGGTGCAGGCGGTGGGGCAGCGGCGAACGCCGCCGGTGTGAGTTGATGCGAAACCCACCCCTCGAACTCTGCCGGCGTCACGACGAACGTGCGGAACCGCATGTTCGCGTGTGATGCGCCGCAGTACTCGTTGCAGCTGCCGTTGAAGACACTCGTCGAGAGCGAGGAGTCCGGCGTGAACCACAGATAATTCGTGTGGTTCGTGATCAGATCGCGCTTGCCGCCCAGCTGCGG
>Ga0310810_10001225_pt1 | contig 26643 bp, 18 predicted proteins | sample NCmetagenome_FD_207641 | JGI IMG/M metagenome (GOLD analysis project Ga0310810, IMG submission 207641) | Soil microbial communities from experimental microcosm in Duke University, North Carolina, United States - NC | ecosystem: Engineered > Artificial ecosystem > Soil microcosm > Unclassified ...
GCTCTACACCGGCGACCGCAATGCCGCCTGGGTCGCGGCGCTGGCCGCGGCGTCGAGCTCGCTGCTGGGGGCCTGGGGAACCATCGGGCAGGTGGACATGCTGGCGGCGTTCTTCGCGCTGGCGGCATTCTACCATTACTCGCGCTTTCATGTTCGAGGAGAACACTCGCTGTGGATCGCAGGTGTTTGCGCGGCACTGGCACTGTTCACGAAACAGACCATGGTGGCGGCACCCACGGCGATCTTTCTGCTTCTATGGACGCGCGACCGCAAGAAAGCTCTTTGGTTCGGGGCGATTTTCGGAGGCGGCGTGGCCGCCGCAGTATTGGCCACAAACGCTGCCCTGGATGGCCGCTTCCTGGCAAACACAGTCTTTGCCAACATGAATCCCTTCCGTGCGGCGAAGTTTGTGGCGCAACTGCGCTATTTTGTATCGGTATCGTTCGGGATGCTGGTGATCGTGGTGGTCTCTTTCGGCCGCATGCTTCGGGGACGGGCTTTGGCGCCCTGTGTCTATATGGTGCTGGCCACACTGGTGTTCCTGGGGACTGCTGCCAAGGTCGGTTCGGATACGAATTATCAGATCGAGTCAACACTGCTGCTGGCGGTGTGCACTGCCATCGGCCTGCACCAGGTCCACTTTTTCGAGCTCTACTTTAATCGGAGCAAGAGTTGGATCACGATGCTACTGCTCCCTCTGGCTCTGCACCTGGCGATCGGCTACCGGGCTTCCGCCAACGCCCTGCTGGCGCGGCTGATGAACGAAAAACTATTCCGGGCCGAGATCGAACAACTTAAACCGTACGTCCAGTCGAGCGGCGGGCTGGTGCTTTCCACCGACTTCAACGCGATGGTGCGATTGCGCCAGCGAATGGACGTTGAGCCGCTCATTTACAATTTGCTGGTAGCGGTTCACGTGATCGATCCCGAGCCAGTCCGGCGGGATCTCGCGCGGGGGGCCTTTTCGACCGTCATCCTGAGCGAAGACGTATTTCAGCCGGAACAATTCAGCGGAGCGGAGATCGGGACTCTTCCTCCCAGCCAAATCGAAGAAGTGCGCCAACACTATCGCCTGATCCAGCACATTCCCGGGCCGTTCCTGGACGGCGTGTACGTGTACCAGCCGATCAGAGTGACTCCACAATGAAAGCTGCCCCCATCCTGGACCAGTCGGAATATCACAACATTCGATTTCCGCACGACCCGCGGCGGGCCGGTGTGTGGCGGGTCCTGGCGCGTTATCTACAGCCGTGGGTGGATCCATCGCAGCCGCTGCTGGAGTTGGGAGCCGGATACGGCGAGTTCACGCGCGAGATCCGGGCATCTTCCAAGTGGGCGCTGGATCAGAACCCCGCGCTGGCGGCACATTGGGACCCTTCGGTCCAGGCCCTTTTTCAATCCGCACTGGATCCCTGGGCGATTCCCGACGCAAGCCTCGGTACAGTGTTCGCATCCAACTTCCTCGAGCACTTTACGCTCGAAGACGGAGCCCAAATCCTGACGCAGGTCCAGCGTAAACTTCGGCCCGGCGGAAGGTTCATCGCCATCCAGCCGAACTTCCGGCTGGAACCGCGTCGGTATTTCGACGACTATACCCACCGCACTGCATACACCGACGCTGGATTTCAGGACTTCCTGCGTTCCCTGGGCTGGCGGGTGGAGCACGCCGAGCCGCGCTTTACGCCATTCACCATGAAGTCGCGGATCCCCACCGCGGAATGGCTCGTAAGTCTATATCTTGCTTTGCCATACCGCCCGCTGGCGGGGCAGTTTCTGGTAGTGGCCGGGCGCTAGATCCGTCGTGGTGCAGTCGTCCGGCTTTTCTGCCGATGAACGCGAGATATGTGGCGCGGTAAATCCGTTGCGGTCATACTCCCGACTTACAACGAAAAAGACTCGATTCGCGCGGCGGCTTTGGACTTCCAGCAGGAGGGACTGGCCGACGAGGTGATCGTGGTGAACAACAACGCGGCGCCGGGTACCTCTGAAGAGGTCGCCGGGTCGGGTGCGCGGGAGTTGTTCGAGACGCGCCAGGGTTATGGATACGCGCTGCTGTGCGGCATCGATCATTGCGACGCGGATCTGATCGTGCTGGCGGAACCGGATGGGACTTTCAGCGGCCATGACCTGCTTAAGCTGCTGGCGTATTCCGACGACGTGCCGGTGGTTTTCGGCACTCGCACCAGCCGGGAGTTTATCTGGGCCGGCGCGAACATGGGACCTTTCCTGCGCTGGGGTAACTGGGCGGTGGCGAAGATGACGGAGCTGCTGTTCAACACCACCATCCTGACCGACATGGGCTGCACCTACCGGATCTTTCACCGCGAAGCGCTGCAAAGGATCCGTCCGTTTCTCCAGATCGGCGGCTCGCATTTCGGGCCGCAACTGCTGATGGAAGTGATTGCGCACGGGATTCCGTTTATCGAGATCCCGGTAAACTATCGCTGCCGCGTGGGTGAGTCGAGCGTAACCGGAGATCTGTGGAAGGCCTTCTGGCTGGGCCTGCGCATGATCACGCTGGTCCTGAGTTACCGCTTTGGTTGGCGTGCCGCGACGCGTGTCCGTTGGGCTGAAAAAGGCCAACGCCAGACCTACGTGCTTCCGGAAACCGCCGTTCAATCGGCAGACCCCTCTCAGTGCGAGTCGGACTTGGTGGCACTCATCGAGCAGACCCAGAACGAAACGACCGTCCCAAGCACGGATCGCCGATTTTCGGAGACACTCTAATGTTCAGCATGAAGCATTTTATTGCGGCCGCGATGATTGCGTTGGCGATCGGCCTGGCGCTAGCGAGCTTGACCTACGGTACCAATGACATCCTGACCTTTAAATCGTTCGCGGTAAAGGCCTCGAGCGATGGCGTCGCCGCCTTGTACAGAGATGGGGCTCCGTTGGTTGAGTTCCATCCCGAAATGAATGGGCTGATGAACCATCCTCCCAGCATGGTCCACATCTTGCACGCATTGCTTTGGGTAGAACAGCGTACGGGAGTTCCGTTTCGAGTCTGGTTCCGTATTCTGACCATGATGGCCCACGGGCTTACGGCGGTGGCCTTGTACCGGATTCTGGGTGTCCGCGCCGCGACGGTGTTCATGCTTTGTCCCGCGGCCATTATGGTTGCAGGCTTTCACGGAAACTCGGATCCCATTGTGGTCGCTTTTCTCATCTGGGCGATCTATGGAGTGGAAGCGGGCTGGCGGCCCTGGCTGACCGGTCTGCTTTTCGCCGCTGCCTGCGGTGTGAAAGTGTGGCCGCTGTTCCTGATTCCCGCCTTTTGTATGTTCCTGGCGAATTGGCGTCAGAGGGTGACGTTTCTGGCGGCCGCCACAGCGGGCACATTTGCTTTCGGAGCTCCTTATGCATTTCAGTTCCCCATGCTTATCGCCCAAAACGTTTTCGGATATCGCAGCACAGGCGGCTGGTGGGGACTATCGTGGTTGGTCGCAGGCTACAGTCATTTCGGCACGGCGCTGGTCTTCGCTGCCGTCCTAGCAGTCACTGTGTATCTGCACCATTTGGGTCTGCGGTTATACGAAGTGGCCGGTGGCGCGATCGCAGTATTTTTGGTGTTTACGCCCGGCTTTGGGGTCCAGTACCTGGACTGGCTACTCCCGTTCTGCTTCGTGCTCGGATGGCGCTTTGTGGCCGGCTTCTATGTCGCGAGCTCCGCTTTCCTGTTCGCCGCGTACACGCACTGGTCTGGCGGAATCCCCTGGTACTTCGCCGACCTTTTTCGTCCCGGCGCGGCGCAATCCTTAGTGGTGAATTACACCGGCACCATGTGTTGGATTGTTCTCGTGATCGGGATGATTTCGCTGACGCCCGTGTTCAAGTGGGCCTTCCCCTCCAGACGCGATACTCAGGCGGCGTGATATGCTGTTCTGTCGCTGAATGGGGCAGAAAACTATTTTCCCGACGGTATGCATCGCGCTGGGATTCCCGGATGTGGAGTCGTTGTTGGCGCACGCACGCGCAGAATACGACTGCGGAGAACGGTTCCTGGAGTTTCGCCTGGATTACCTGGCGTCTCCCGAGCGGGGCGTCGCCGCATTGAAGAAGTTCCTGGCGCGCTATCCGGATTGCACCATTCTCGCGACCTGCCGCCGCCGTCAGAATCAGGGACGGTTCACCGGCAGTATCGAGGAGCAAATCAGGATTCTGGAAGCCGCGCGCGAAGTGGGCGCGCAGGCCGTGGATATCGAGATTGAGAGCGCGGAAAACTGTGAGAACCATCTGGCGCATCTGCGCTCGGAGGCCTATCTGGTGCTCTCCTATCACAACTACGGAGGCACTCCGCCGCGGTTGGATTCGGTTCTGCGGCGCATGGCGGCCATCCCGGCGCACGCCTATAAGATCGTAACCACGGCGCGCAAGCCTTCCGACAATTCGCGCGTATTATCGCTGGCGCGGTTGCATCCCAAGATTCCTACCGTGCTGCTGGCGATGGGGGAGACCGGATTTCCCACGCGCGTGCTTTCGCCCGCGTTCGGCGGTCTGTACACGTATGCCGCGCCGAACATGGCCGGGGGAACTGCTTCCGGACAAGTCAGCGCGAAGAAGCTGCGCGGCATGTATCGCGTGGGGAAACTTTCGCGCGACGGAAAAATCTACGGCGTGATCGCCGATCCGGTGGGGCATTCGATTTCGCCCGCGGTCCACAACCGGGCCTTCCAATCGCGGCGCGTGGATGCCGTGTATCTGCCGTTCCTGGTGCATCCCGGGCAGCTCAAGGATTTCTTCGTGATGGCCGAGGATCTGCCGCTGTCCGGCTTCAGCGTCACCATCCCGCATAAGCAGAAGATCCTGCGGTATCTAGACTGGGTGGATCCCGAAGCCCGGCGCATCGGGGCGGTGAACACGGTGTGGCGCAAGGCCGGCAAATGGCGCGGCGCCAATACCGACGCGCCCGGAGTAACATCGCCGCTGGAGCGCCACGTGCGGCTGAACAAATCCACGGTTCTGGTGGTCGGCAACGGCGGCGCGGCCCGCGGAGCTGTGTTCGCGCTGGCGGCGGCCGGCAGCAAACTGGCGGTCACCGGTCGCAATCTGGATCGGGTGCGCGCGCTGGCTTCGACCTGTGGGGCCGAGGCCCTCTCGCGGGATCAGGCGGCCGCCCGAACGTTCGATGCCCTGGTGCACGCCACGCCGCTCGGCATGGCTCCGAATAGCGAGAGGTGCTTCTTTGAAGGCCGCATTCCTTCGCAACTGGTCTTCGACATGGTGTACACGCCCCGGGAAACGATGCTGCTCCGGCGCGCCAAGGACCAGGGCGCGGTGGTGATCCCCGGGCTCGAAATGTTTCTGGAACAAGCCGGGCGGCAGTTCGAGATCTTCACCGGCGAGCGTCCTCCCAGGGCGGTGATGGAGCAGGCTGCGCTAGAGGCGCTGGCGGCGCGGGATCAGGGCGCGCACGCCTAAGTCCCCGCGGGCCGTAAATCCCGCGCAGGTCTGGAGACCCGCACTACATAAGCCGCCTATAATGGGCGCATGGATATTTCCAGACGCCAGTTGGCCGGGGTGGTTCTAGCGGCCACTGCTTCCGCGCAAGAGCCGCCGAGACCTGAAGCCGAAGCGGAAGCCGCCCACGCGCAGCAGAGCGCTCGCGCGCAGGCTATCGCCAGGGTTCCGCTGCCGATGACCACCGAGCCGGCATTCCAGTTCAAGGCTTAAGAGGCTTAGCTACGTGGCCGAGATTCCCGCGGACATCTTCTTCAGCAGCATCAGCGAGCTCAGCGCCCGGCTGCGCAAGAAGGAATTCTCATGCGTGGAACTGACCCGGGCGTTTTGCGATCGCCTCGAACGAATCGGCCCGCGCTATAACGCGCTGGCATTGTCGCTGCGGGAGCAGGCCGTTCGCCAGGCGCGCGACGTCGACCGCGATCTGAAGATCAGCCGGACGCGCGGAGCGCTCCACGGTATTCCCTACGGCGCCAAGGATCTTCTGGCGGTGCGGAAGCAGCCCACCACTTGGGGCGCCAAGCCATATGCCGCGCAGGTGTTCGACTACGACGCGCGCGTGATCGAAAAGCTCAATAAAGTGGGCGCCATCCTCATTGGAAAGCTGGCGATGGTCGAACTGGCTGGTGGCGGCGATTACCGCACTGCCGCTGCGTCCCTAACCGGGCCCGGGCTGAATCCGTGGGATCGCACGCGATGGAGCGGCGGGTCATCCAGCGGTCCAGGAGCGGCAGTGGCGGCAGGCTTAGTTACGTTCGCGATCGGCTCGGAAACTTCGGGCTCGATTCTGACGCCCAGCGCATTTTGCGGAGTGACCGGCTTGCGCCCAACTTATGGATTGGTCAGCCGCCACGGGGCGATGGCGCTTTCCTGGACACTCGACAAACTCGGGCCCATGTGCCGTTCCGCGGAAGATTGCGCGCTGGTGCTGCACGAGATGGCCGGGGGCGATCCGCAGGATCCCGGATCGGCCGGACGCAGTTTCAATTACACGCCGCAATATGCCCGCAAGCCGGCGGACATCACCATCGGCTACATGCCGGTCGATTTCGAGGATGGCGCGGAGCCCGCCGCGCAGCCGGCGCTCAAGGCCGCGTTCGAGGTAGTCAAATCGCTGGGCTTCCAGCTGAAGGAAATCCAGCTTCCGGATTTTCCTTACGGAGCCCTGGTAAGTGCGATCATCGCGGGCGAAGCAGGCTCGATTTTCGAAGAGCTGATCCGCAGCGGTAGGGTGGACCAGTTGGCCGATCCGCATCAGATCGCCGGGCTGAAGGCCATGCTGGATCTGCCCGCGACCGAGTACTTACGCGCGATGCGCGTGCGGACGTTGGTTAAACAAGGCTTCCGCGACCTGTTCCTGAATTGCGACCTGGTGCTGACGCCGGCGCGCCTGGGGCCGGCTCCCAAGGCTGCCGAACCGCTGGATACCCCGGGTCCGCCGACCAAGTCGCGGGGCGAACTGATTCCGGGCGGCAATCTGGCGGGGTTACCAGCGTTATCGCTGCCGTGCGGATTCGCGGACGGACTGCCGGTGGCGATTTCTTTACTGGGGCGGCCGTTCTACGAGAATCAGCTGATCGGGATCGGGAATCTGTTCCAGAAGCAGACGGACTGGCACAAGCGGCGTCCGCCTTTAACGTAGGAACAAGCGCAGGACGCTCGAACCGGCGACGCCCGTCAGCGCGCGAACCTGCCGCCAGCCAGCGCCAGCAGCGCGTGCAATCCTTGCGAACTGAGGTGCGGAGCGAGCAGCGATTCCAAACCCGCACCGGCCACCGTCGCCAACTGCGCGAGTGCGCACCAGGCCAACCCCGCGAGCAAGCCAGGCACCGTACGGCCTGCGGGGTTTGTCAGCTCGAGCGCCTCAGTAGGCCGCGGACTCGTCGAATGGATAAATGGCGATACGATAAACGGAGTCTGCGACCCATGTTCAACCTGCGCCGACATCCGCTAGCAATATTTTTTGCTGGGGCATTCGGCATCTCATGGCTCGGAATGTTGCCTTCGATCCTCGGTCCGTCCGGCCTCGGAGTCTTCCATGCCGGATTGCCCAACACATTCTCGATGGGTTCCGGCAACATCGTGTTTCCTCTCTGGATCACTGTCGCGTCTTTCGGACCCATGCTGGCGGCTCTCATCGCACAGAAACTCTGCTACGGGCGGTTGCGTGGCTTTCGTCTCTGGACCTCGCTGCGTCAGATCCTGACCGGTACAACTGTAGGAATGCTCTGCGTCCTCCTCGCTCGCTGGGTGCTCTCGGCGTTGGGACTTACTCGGAGCGGATACACTGCGTGGAACTGGGCCGCGTTACTGAACTTTCGCTACTACTTCATTTTGTCGCTGGTCGCCGGTCCCCTCGGCGAGGAGCCTGGCTGGCGGGGATTCGCCCTTCCTATCCTTCAATCGCGTTACCGGCAGTCGCCCTACGGATCCGCTAAAGCTTCGCTGCTTCTCGGGTTGATCTGGTCGGGCTGGCATCTGCCCCTTTTCCTCATACAAGGATGGACAACGTCGCCGTTCTGGATTTATGCCATCATCGTCACTGCGCTTTCGGTCATTATTACCTTTGCGTACAATCTCTCCGGCGGGAGCGTCATCACAGCGATTCTGGTGCACAATACTTTTAACGCCGGCGGCGCGCCGCTCTATGACTTTCTGGGCAACGCCACGCTGCGGCAGCATTTCGATTTGATCGTGGCGTGCGCCTTTCTGCTGACCGCCATGGCCCTGACCGCCTCGACGCGCGGGAACCTGGGGATGAAATGCTCCGCAGCGGCAGACGAAGATGCGGCCTGACCAGAGCCCGACGCGAAACATTTTCCAGGATTCGTGGTGCTGGCTGAAAACCTGGGCTGATTTTGCCGTTCAGATGCCAACTTGACAGCCATTTCGAAATGTCTGATTCGCCTCGCCGCAGAGGCCTCACACTTGCAGGCGTTAGGCCGACGTTACCAGCTACTATCGGCGGGAGTCATGCAGGCTTGCGAAAAACTCACGTTGATCGGAATCGGCAATCTATTCCAGAAGCAGACGGACTGGTATCGACGCCGCCCGCCTCTAACGTAAAAACAAACGCAGGACGCTCGAACCGGCGACGCCCGTCAGCGCGGGAACCAGTGTGGGCGTCCCGCCGCGGCGCAATTCGCCGTGCACGGCGTGTCCGCCCAAGTAGAGGAAGCTGCCGCCAGCCAGCGCCAGCAGGGCGTGCAATGCTTGCGAACTGAGGTGCGAAGCGAGCAGCGACTCCAAACCCGCACCGGCCACCGTCGCCAGCTGCGCGAGTGCACACCAGGCCAGAGCGGAAGCCCGCGAGCCTAGGGACGCGCGCGCGATGACTCCCAAGGCCAATCCTTCCGGAATCTTGTGGATGGCGATTCCGCCGATGAGTGCCAGGCTGAACCCGGCCTCTTGACTGGCCGCCGCGCTCCATCCGTCCAGGGCGCTGTGCAGGGCGGCTGCCGCCAGCAGAGGAGTGGCGAAGCCATGCAGCCGGGTCGCGCAAGCATCGTGCTCGTGCGAATGGGAACAGGCCGGGCACACCGGATAGACAAAACGGTCGATTGCGGCCAGGAACAGGAATCCGCCGGCGAGCCACAGAATCGCCACCTGCCAGCTGAAAAATTGCGCCATTTCCGGAAGCACCCAGAACAGCGCTACTCCCAGCAGCACGCCTCCGCCAAAGGGCACCAGGCGGCGTGACCACGTGCGGAACGAAGTCAGCCACACGCCGGCGGCGGCGCTTAGGATGGCGATCAGCGTAATCAGGGCAGGATAAACGAACAACACGCTTGTTCCGAGTATACTATCCTGCTGATCCAAACCGTCACGAATTCATGCTTCAGGATCTATCTGTGGGCGTGACATCATCGGATCCCTGCGTGATATAGTTGGGCCGTACAAAATGTCTACATCTCGCATAGGCAGTATGATTGTCTTGGCCGCGTTTGCGGCTGCCGTCGCGTTTTCTCAGCCCGGGAATTTGGGCATCTTCACGGATGAGTCGAGGGTGGGGGCGAACGCGCCCGGGGTTAAAGCGTCTTACGACCCCGTCAAAGGCGAGTATCGCATCACCGGCGGCGGGGAGAACATGTGGGGTTCGAGCGACGCCTTCTACTTCGTCTGGAAGAAGGCCTCCGGCGACATGACGCTCAGCGCGGACATTGAGTGGGTTGGTACCAGCGATGCGAATCATCGCAAAGCGGTCCTGATGATTCGCCAGAGCCTCGATCCTGGTTCCGCCTACGCCGATGCCGTGTCTCATGGCGATGGTTTGACCTCGCTTCAATTCCGCGGCGCCGCCAATGAGCAGACTTACCAGATCTTCACGCAAGTCGAAGGTCCCGTGCGTCTGCGCCTGGTGCGCGAGGGCAGCCGTTTCACCATGTACGCCGGCAAGCCCGGTGGAGAGTTGAAGCCTGTCGGTCCGGTGGAATACGTCAGCCTGAAGGGGTCGGTGTACGTGGGTCTGGGTGTCTGCTCGCACGTTGCCACCACCGTGGAAACGGCCATCTTCTCGAACGTGAAGCTGGAAGAGCGAACCGGACCCGCGAGGCCGGCGATCAGCGGCATTGCGAACATCGCCGTTAAGGTTAAAGACTTGGATGAGGCGCGCAAATTTTACACGGGTGTAGTGGGTCTCGAGGAAGCGTTCCAAACTCGCGACGCCGAGATTCCCGGAAAACTTTCGAATTTCAAAGTCAACGATCGGCAGTTTGTCGAAGTCTCGCCGACCCTTCAGGGTGATGAAGACCGCCTCATTCGCATTGGCTTTGAGACTACGGATGCCGCCAAGCTGCGCGACTACCTGGCGAGTAAAGGCGTCACCGTTCCTGCTTCGGTTGGGACGGACGCGAACGGAAATCGCAGCTTTAGCGTGATGGATCCGGACGGCAACCGCGTGCAATTCGTCGAATATCTGCCCGGCTCGGTGCACCGGCTCGATGTCGGTAAGCACCTGTCGGCAAATCGGCTTTCCGATCATATTTTGCATGTGGGAGCGCGCGTCAATGATGCGGCTCGATCCGATTCCTTCTATAAAGACATTCTCGGATTCCGTCCCCAGTGGAAGGGTGGACCCACAGACGATCGGTTCGAATGGATCTCGCTGATGACGCCCGACGGTCCTGATTGGATGGAATACATGGTCCGTCCCGAAAAGCTGACCGCGAAGCAACTGGGCGTCTTCAATCACTACTCGCTGGAGACGCTCGATATTCAGAAGCTCTACCAGACCGTTCTCGGCCGCGGCTACAAACCTCCGCAGGAACCTGCGATTGCGCGCGATGGCCGCTGGCTGCTCCAGCTGTACGACCCGAGCCTCACGCGCACGGAGATCATGGTCCGGAAGCCCGTTCAGACGCCTTGCTGCTCGCCGAACCTGGACGATCTTAAGTAGGACGCACTGTGCGGGGCCGCCCGCCCACCAGCGGCACTTAGAAGGGCGAGCAAGCACAATCAGGGCAGGATAAGCGAACAACGCTTGTTCCGAGCATACGATCCTGCTGGTCCAAATCATCAAGAGTTCATGCTTCAGGACCAGTCGAAACATCCGACCCGCAGGTCGTTTTATGCAGTGCTCATTCAGCTGCTGGGCGCTGCAGCGACGGCTGTGATTGCCGCTCCGGCCGCCGCCTATCTGCTCCTCCGGCCCAAATCGCCTGGCGCCGGCGCGATGGTGGAGATCGCCAATCTGGCGGAACTGGAAGAGGGAGTGCCGCAAGAGGTCGTCTACTACCGCACGCGTGTAGATGGGTGGAAGGCGACCAAGGAAAAGACCACCACTTGGGTGGTAAAAAATAGCTCGCAGAGTGCGATTGCGTTCAGCCCGCAGTGTCCTCACCTGGGCTGTATCTACCATTGGGAGGGCGAGCGGGGAGCCTTCAAGTGTCCGTGCCATGCCTCAGCTTTCGGTCTGGACGGCAAGGTTCTGGCCGGACCCGCGCCGCGACCTCTGGATCGCTACGACACGCGCGTGGAAGGCGGGAAGCTACTGATCGGACTACAGGTCAAGCGGTCGTAAAAGGCAATGGCGAACGGAGTGCGGGACTGGCTGGAAGATCGGACCGGTCTGCCGTCCGCGCTCCAACATTTTCTGGACGAAGATATTCCCGCCTCCGCTGGCTGGCCCCAGGTGCTGGGCAGCGTGGCGTTGTTCGCGTTTCTAATTCAGGCCGGGACCGGTGTTCTCCTCGCGCTGAACTACGGACCCACGCCCACAGAGGCCCACGCCAGCATCCGCTACATCATGACGGAGCTGACCGCCGGCCCCATGATCCGCGGCCTGCATCACTGGGGTTCCAGTTGCATGATCGTGGTGGTGGCGCTCCACATGATCCAGGTCTTCGTCTGGGGCGCTTACAAGAAGCCTCGCGAGGCCACCTGGATCGCCGGATGCGTTCTGCTCCTGTTGACGCTGGCCTTCGGGCTCACGGGTTATCTCCTACCCTGGGACAACAAGGCGTACTGGGGCACCACGGTCACCACCCAGATTATCGGGCTGGCTCCCGGCGCGGGACCGTACCTGAAGCGGCTGCTGGGCGCCGAAAACGACGCCATCGGCACACTCACCTTCGCCCGGTTCTATACCGCCCACGTGATCCTGTTGCCGATCGCCATGCTGCTGCTGATCGGGCTGCACGTATATTTGGTGCGGCGGCATGGCGTGACGCCAGCCGTGGACGACGGCGCCAGACCGGCCAAGAAGTTCTATCCCGAGCAGATGTTCAAGGATGCGGTGGCCACATTTGGCTACGTGCTGGTGCTGGTGTTGTTCGCAAATTTCGCGAAACTGGGTCTGGGCAGCATGGCGGATCCCACCGATACCCGGTATATTCCGCGTCCCGAATGGTATTTTCTGTTTCTGTTTGAGACGTTGAAGCTGTTCCAAGGCCCGCTTGAGGTGCTGGGCGCCGTGGTGCTTCCGAACCTGGGCATCGTGGCGCTGATCCTGGTGCCGTTCCTCGATCGCGGCCGCGCGATCCGAGTCCGCCAGCGGACCGTGGCGATCGCGCTCACGGTATTCGCTGTCATCGGATGGGCAGCTTTGACCCAGCGCGCCGTGGCCACGACGCCGCCGAGCATGGAGGATCCCGACGCCGGTCTCAGACCTCCGCAGTTTTGGCGTGAACTCCCGCCGGAACAGCTGGCGGCCGTCGGATATTTCGAACGCGACAACTGTGCTCGATGCCATGTCCTGGGACGATCGATGTCAGGACCGGATCTGGCGAAAGATCCCTCGACGAAGCCCGCGGACTGGCTTATCGAGCACTTTGCCAAGCCGTCTCCGGATTCCCCGGATTCGCGGTTGAGCGCGGCGCAAAAGAAAAGTCTGGTGATGCTGGTGACCAGACGGGACGATCGTGGTTTGGATGCCTGGGAACATCCGCCCGCCGCGGCGATCGCGGGTGCGATGCTGTACCAGGCCCGCGGGTGCAACTTCTGTCACATGCTGAACGGGTCCGGCGCCAAGATGGCGCCCGTGCTCAACGGGCTGGCCGCCAGGCGCACCCGGCCCTGGATCGCGGGGCACTTTGCGGATCCGCCGAGATTCTCGCCTGGTTCCCAAATGCCGGCCTATAAGTTTAACGATCAGGATCTGAATGCCATTACCGGCTACCTGCTGTCGATCCCCAAGTAGATTTCGCTGGAGTATCATTACCTGCAGCATGAGAATGCGGCCTATTGGCGCGTTTGCGGCCGGACTGGTGCTGTGTCTGCCGTTCTTGTTCCAGGCTCAAGTGTCGATTCCGGCGCGCGAGAAAGCCAAGGAGCCGCCGGGCTTTCCGCGAGCCGATTTGCGCATCGACCGCACGGAAGTGCTGGTGCCGGTGGCCGTGAATGATGCCTTCAATCGTCCCGTCGCCGGACTGGAGCAAGAGAATTTTCGGATTTTCGACGATAAGATAGAGCAAACCATCACCAGTTTTTCGATGGAAGACGAGCCCGTGGCCGTGGGACTGGTGTTCGATACCAGCGGCAGCATGCGCGGGGCTGAGCGCGAAGAGCGCATGGCCGCGACGGAGTTCTTCAAGACGGCGAATCCCGAGGACGAATTCGCGCTGGTGGAATTCGACAGAGCGCCCCGCCTGATTGTGCCGGTGACGCCTGATCCCGCTAAAATCACGTACCAGCTTCTGTTTACCCACACCAAAGGCTCCACCGCCCTGCTGGATGCGGTGTTCCTGGGGCTCCATGAGATTAAGAAGTCCAACAAGAAGCGCAAGGCTCTGGTGGTGATCTCCGACGGGGGCGAAAATAGCAGTCGTTATACGCCTACGGAAATCAAGAATGTGGTGAAGGAAAGCGATGTTCTCATTTATTCGATCGGGGTCTTTGCCAACTCGTATTCGACTGACGCCGGCGGCGTGCTCAGCAGTATTTCCGAGCAGACTGGCGGACGAATGTTCAAGACCGAAGGCATGCGGCTGTCCGATATCGCGCAAAAAATCAGCATCGATCTGCGCAACCGCTACCTGCTGGGGTATGTGCCCAGCAACGCCGCGCGCAACGGCCGCTATCACCTGGTGGAAGTGAAGATCGTGCCTCCCAAGGGTCTGCCTCCGGTGAAGGCGCACTGGCGCATGGGATATTACGCGCCGACGGATTAGTCCAGCTGGTCTGGAGACCGGCCCTACCTCGCGAAATGATCGTATCCGCGGGGGGCGAGTTTCTTACCTTTGAACCATACGGCACCAGCCGTGCCGCGCACAATGGCCCCGATGCGTGTGGTTCCGGCGGGAGGCTTGGCGCGCGGGGATAAGGTGAACAGGAGCTCATAATCCTCGCCGCCATGGAGCGCGCGTTCAAGGTTGGCTCCGCGGACCAGCGGAACATGCTCGAGTTGCGCCGCGACGCGGGACTCCTTGCAGAGACGGTGGAGATCGAGCGATAAGCCGTCGCTGAGATCGATACAGGCGGTTGCTTTTCCCACGAGCTTCTGGCCCAGGGCTAAGCGAGGCACGATTTTTTGGTCCCAGGGTTTGCCGAGGCGGCCGGAAACGTATAGCTGGTCACCAGGCCGGGCGCCAGCGCGCGTCAAGGCTTTCCCACGCTTCACGGCGCCCACCACCATCACGCTGCAATGAACTTTATCGTTATGCGCCAGATCGCCACCCACCAGAACGGTTCCGGTCTTGGTTCCCAGGCGCAAGAGTCCGCGAAAAAAGGACAGGATCCAGCGTTCCGTTGTGATTCGCGGAACAGCCAATGCAACCAGGCAGCAACGCGGATCACCGCCGGCCGCTGCGATATCGCTGAGGGCGCGCGCCAGAGCTCTTTCGCCCATCGTCTCCGCGCGCATGGTCCGGGGAAAGTGAACGCCTTCGATGAGCTGGTCGGTTTTGAGCAGCAGATCCTCGCCGGCCCTGGGGCGGAATACCGCGCAATCGTCGCCGATACCACGGACGCCCTTCGTCCTTCTAAGACGATCTACTAGCGCAAGTTCATTCATGCGTCACTTCTCAAAAACCAGACCTGATGGCAGATCCTCGCCGAAAATTTTGCCCATGGCCGCCAGATGATCCTGCGGCTCGCGATCGAGTTCGAGATCGGGGAAGGTACGGCGGACCACACTCAGCGTCGACGCGGGCAGATCGCGCGCGGCATCGCCTGTCTGTCTCGCTAGTGCGCCGATCGCATCCGCCGCCTTCGGCACCTTCAGAAGCTGCTCGGCCCAGCGCGCGGCAACAGCGGGCGGCAGCACCTGGTTGCTGGGACCATAGAATAGTTTTCGCGCGCCCACTCGCGCCAGACACCACAGGCCGGTTTCGACGAACTCGCCCGAAAGTACGCGCGTCATCAATTCATCGCCCAACTGGGTCTTGGTCTGGATGGGCAACAGCTCCAGGCTGGCTGCGGCGCGCCACATCTCGCGCAAGAGGCTGGCGTTGACGCGGGTGCGCTTCGATCCTCGCGGGAGCAAAACGGGTGACAGGCGCTGGAACAGATCGGTCTGCTGGTTTTTGTTCAGGCCGCCGGCGATGCGTCCGCAGAAAATCCACCACTCGATCTCATTCTGAATCTGATTCGCGAACTGCAAGCCGGAGGCGTAAACCCGGCGGGCCTGCTCGATGCGGAAATCGTCGCCCGGGAATCCGAATCCGGGCCGCAGGCAGAACCCGCACAGGTTGAGCCAGCGAAGCTCGTGCGCGGCGCTCTGGGAACGGCCGCCGGACAGCTCGAGCATCCGGTCGGCCAGTGCGCGGATCGCGGACACGGGCCAGGAGTTGCGCCCCAAGCCTAGAGTCTGTTCCAGGCGCGCGGGCAACTGCTCGGGCGTCATTTCTCCCGAGGAAAATGCCTGTGGGATAAGGGCGCCGGCCGAGCGCAGCGCGTCTTCACTGATCACCGTCGACGGATTTTGCGGCGCTTGTGCAGCGGCCGCTTTGCGCAGTTGGAACTGCAGCCGCCAGCGATGTTCCGAAGATTTCGACTCCGCCCAGATCTCAAGTGTCCCGACCTCGGTGAGCTTCGCGCCCAGCTTGATGGGGACCAGACGCTCGCCCGCTTTGCCGAATCGCAAGACGGCGTGAAGAGGGGCGTGCAGATGGAGATCCTTCTGCTCCTCCGGCGAAAACGTCACAACGTCGCCGGCGCGATCCTCCGTGCGTGTGAGCGTGCTGTACAGCCGGAACGCGACCGGCTTGTTGGCGACCAGTTGCAGATTCCCCGGATCGAGCTCAATCGTGGAACCCTCTTCGGTTCCACGGGGGGCCAGGCACATGGCTCGCAGGGAATCACCTTCCTGGCCCGCCAGTCCGATGAAATACGCGCGTGGGAGTCCGCCACGCACCAACAATCCTGCGCCCGTGGAACGGACGTAGGCATAGTATGCCGCGCCGACCGCGACTGCCAGATCCAGATCGCGATTCTCGAAGATCACCGGACGGCGGCCATACCAGTGCTCCATCACGTCTGCCACGCGCTGGCGCAGAACTTCGGGAATGAAGAAGCCGCCATTGAAAAGAATGGCATCGGGGCGTGTGTTGCCGGCGCTTTCAAGAAACGCCGCCAGATGCCGCGTCACAGCGGGATCGGCCACCAGGGGCAGGCCTGCCTCGCGATAGGGGCTGGACGAGTCTTCCTGCGGTTTGTCGGTCAGCTCGCAGGCTGGGAGGAATCCGTCCAGCGCCAGCTCCAGCACTTCCTCGCGCAGGATCTCGGTCTTGAGCGTGCCCCCGACCAGCGACGATCCACCGCCGAGCACGGTGATCTCCACGCTCTTGAGATTCGGATCGGAGAGAAGCTTCTCCTTGGCCGCCGCGCACTGGCGGCGCAGGGCGCTACGCTGGCGCAGCGACAACTGCTTGCCGAGTTTCGATTCCACCAGCCAGGCTAGCGTCAAATCCAGGTTGTCGCCGCCGAGGAGCAGATGCTTGCCCACGGCGGTGCGGGTGAAATCGACGCGGTCGCCTTCGCGCGTCACACGGATCAACGTGAAATCGCTGGTACCTCCGCCGACGTCGCACACCAACACGTTCTGGCCGTCGAACAAACTTTTTTGTGAGCGCGCCAGATCATTGGCGATCCAGGAATAGAAAGCCGCCGCCGGTTCTTCGAGCAGCGTCAGCTTCTCGAAACCGGCATCACGCGCAGCCATTACCGTCAGCTCGCGAGCTTCTTCGTCGAAACTGGCGGGGACAGTCAGTACGATCGGGTACGCGCCGGCAGGCGAGCCATGGGACGTGTTCCAGGCCTCCGCCAGATGTTTGAGGATGCGCGTCGAGGCTTCCACTGGCGAGAGCAGCCGTCCGGCTTCCTGCGCTTCCCACGGCAGGATCTTGGCGGTTCGATCCACGTCGGAGTTCGACAACCAGCTTTTTGCCGAATGCACGCACTGCGTGGGCACCAGCGCGCCCTGCTCGCGGGCGTAGACACCGGTGAATTGCTGATCGGGCGCCGGTCCGGCGAGGTACAGGAAAGAGGGCAGCGCGCGGCGCGCTTCCACGCGTCCCTGCGCGATGTATTGCGGCACATCGAGCACCTGGATCGCAGGCGTGTCTTCCGCGGCGGCTTGCGCAGGATCAATGAACGCGAGCGCCGAGTTGGTGGTGCCCAGATCGATTCCGATATTCATGGCCGAGCGCGCTACTCGACTTCGATTTCGGCCGGGGCTAGAACGTGACCGAGCTCCGTGGGGGGCAAGTCAACCTTCTCCGCCTTCCAGCCTTTGTGACGGAGCAAGCCGCCGGGAGCGGTTCCGCTAGGCGGTACGTTCCCTATGAACTTCAGTGCGCGTTTATCGGTGGTGCTGGTCTTGACGAAAGCTCCCTCTACGTCATCGATCACTGGTTGCAGCCCCATGTAACGATCGAGCGCCAAGCGAGACTGCGCGTGTACGTCGCGAACGGCGGCGCCGATCTGATCATCCGCGTACGGGCCGATATCCTCCATCAGAAAGTCCACCAGGCGCGCTTCCCGCTGCAGAATCCCCAGAATCTGCACCGCACCGGCGGCAGGTCCCGCCTGCGGTTTGGGCGGTGGAGGAGCCTTCACGGGCATGGCCTTCGAGTATCCAAATGCCTGAGCGATGTCGGCCGGCAGCGCGCCGCCGAACAGGAGGGAGAAGAAAGCACGAAACGCGTAAGAAATGCGACTCATAATCTGCAGTGAACTCCAGGATACACCGCCCTCCCCTGGAGGCACGCCTTAGACGTGGATGCCCGCCCTATAATTGATATACCGATGCGCAAACGGCATCTTTTCGCGGGCGGTCTGGTGATCCTGGCCATCCTGGTCACGCTGGTGGTGTGGCAGGTGTCTTTCACCTTCGGCGAGTACGGACCCACCAACACCGCCGAAACATTTCTGTTTTGGGCCGTTTCCACCCTGATTTTTTTGCTGACAGTGACCCTGGGCTTCATGCTGTTCCGGGAGACCGTCAAGCTGTACCTGGAGCGGCAGCGTAACCACGAGGGCTCGCGCATCCGGTCGAAGCTGGTGTTTGGCGCCCTGGCGCTGAGCTTGCTCCCGGTGGTGTTCCTGGTCCTGTTCAGCTATGCGGTTTTGAACCGAAACCTCGATAAATGGTTCAGCGCGCCAGTGGAAGGAATGAACATCCAGCTGCGGGATGCGGCCGTGGGGCTGGGCGATGAGGTACAGTCGCGCGCAGACGCGCTGGCGCATTGGCTTTCGGCGCTTCCGGAGGTGCGCAACGGAACTGCGGATTTCTCCAAACTATGCCGCGAGAACCGCATCGAGGAATTACGCATCGATACTTTGGCGGGAAATCGCGTGCTGTGCGCCACACTGGCCAGTTCGTCCCTGTTCAGCTCCAGGGCTAATTTTCATGATGGGCTGGGTGAGGAAGCAACGCTGGTGGTTCGCATCCGGCCGCACGTCGACGTGGTGGAGAAGCAGAAGCAGATCCAGGCATACCTGAATAAGTACAACCAGCTGGCCAGCGACCGGCGCTCCTTAAGGTATCTGTATCTTCTCTTCCAGGTGTTGATCGCCCTCTTTATTCTGTTCGTCTCTACCTGGATCGCCCTGTTGCTGGCAAAACAGATCAGCGTGCCGATTTCCGCGCTGCTCGCGGCGGCTAGCCAGGTGCGCAAGGGGAACCTGGGCTATCGCGTAAACGTGCCCGCCAACGACGAGATGGCGACGCTGGTGCGCGGCTTCAACGAAATGATGCACGGCCTGGAGGACAACAGCCGCGAACTGGAAAGCCGTCGCCGGTTTACTGAAGCCATTCTCGAAAGTATTCCCACCGGCGTAATTTCGCTGACGTCCGACGGCCGTATCCAACGCGTGAATCGCGCACTCCGCGGGCTCTTTCCAGCCGGTCAGGTGGATCACGCCGCCACTTTGGGCGATTTGTTTCCGGCTGAGCACGCTGCCGAGCTGCGTTACGTGATGAAGCGCGCACGCCGGACGGGATTAGCGGCCAGCCAGATGGACCTGGAGCGTCCCGGCCAAGTCCTGCATCTGGCTCTGACGGTTTCGGCCTTGCCGGCGCATGAGCCGGACGCGCCAGGCTATGTCGTGGTGCTCGAAGACACCAGCGAAATGCTGCGAGCGCAAAAAGCCGAAGCGTGGCATGAAGTGGCTCGCAGGATCGCGCACGAACTCAAGAATCCGCTCACTCCGATCGCGCTCTCAGCCGAGCGGATCGCGCGCCAGTTGGATCGCGGGGCCTCAACGGCCGATTCTCATCGCGTGCTGCGGGAGTGCGCGGCCACGATTTCGCGCGAAGTGGAATCGGTCAAAACGCTGGCCGACGAATTTTCGCAGTTCTCGCGGTTCCCGAAAGCCCAAATGGTCCCATGCGATTTGAACGCCGTCGTGCGCAACGGGCTGGACGTCTTCGACGGCCGCCTGGAAGGCATCGACGTGCGCGCGGACCTGGCGCCGGATCTACCGCGCGTAAATGTGGATCCCGATCAGTTCAAGCGCGTGGTGGTGAACCTGGTGGACAACGCCGCCGAAGCCATGCGGGACGCGATGGTGAAGCGGCTGATGGTGGTTACACGCGTGACCTCGGCGGACTCGGTGGAGCTGCTGATCGCCGATACCGGCTGCGGAATCTCCGCCGGAGATAAAGAAAAGCTCTTCCTGCCGTATTTTTCCACCAAGGGCCGCGGAACTGGTCTGGGTCTCGCGATCGTCAGCCACATCTTGAGCGAGCATGGCGGGCGCATTCGCGTGGAAGATAACCGTCCGGCGGGAACCCGGTTCTTCGTCGAAGTTCCTGTGGGCGCGCTCGATACGATTTCCGCGGAGGCCGAGGTTCGGGCGTGAAGAACACGCGAGTGCTGATCGTGGACGACGAGCCGGGCATCCGGGAATCGCTGCGCGGCGTGCTGGACGACGAAGGCTGCGCTTGCGAAGCCGTGGAGAGCGGCGAGGCGTGCCTGGAGGAGCTGCAGCGGCACGCCTACGATGTCGTGCTGCTGGATGTGTGGCTCCCCGGAATGGACGGTCTGGAGACGCTGGCGCGCATCCAGGAAATTCCCTTTGCCGATCGCCCGGAGGTAGTCGTGATTTCCGGGCATGGGACCATCGAAACCGCCGTCAAGGCGACCAAACTCGGCGCATTCGATTTTCTGGAGAAACCGCTGACCATCGAGAAAGTGATGGTGGTGATCCACAACGCAGTCGAGCAGCGGCGCCTCGAACTGGAGATCAGCCGGCTGAAGGACGGCGGGGAACAGAACCCTCGCATCATCGGCGAGAGCGTGCCCATGAAGGCGCTGCGTCAGCAGCTGACGCTGATGGCCGCTACCAACGGGCGTGTGCTGATTTTCGGCGAAAGCGGAACGGGTAAGGAGCTGATCGCCCATGCAATCCACGCCGCCAGTTCGCGCGCCGGCGAGCCATTCATCGAAGTGAACTGCGCGGCGATTCCCGAGGAGATGATCGAAAGCGAGCTGTTCGGCCACCGCAGGGGCGCCTTCGCGGGAGCGGCGGAGGATAAGACCGGCAAGCTCGAAAAGGCGCACGGAGGCACGCTGTTCCTGGACGAGGTCGGCGACATGTCGCTCAAGACCCAGGCCAAAGTTCTGCGGGCGCTTGAAGAGCAGCGCTTTGAGCCGGTAGGCGCGGCCGAATCGGTCCAGGTGGACGCGCGCGTGGTGGCGTCCACGAACAAGAACCTGGAAGAGGAGATCGAGCGGGGAAATTTCCGTGAGGATTTGTTCTATCGCCTCAACGTGATCCCGTTTCACGTGCCGCCGCTGCGTGAGCGTATCGAGGATGTTCCCAAGCTGGCCGATCATTTTCTGCGGGAGTTCACCACGGCGTATGGACGCAAGCCCAAGGAGCTGACCGAAGAGGCGCTGCGGGTGCTCGAAGAGTATCCCTGGCCGGGCAACGTGCGCGAGCTGCGCAACCTGATGGAGCGGATCGTGATCATGAATCCGCAGCCGCGGATAGACGCCCGGCACATTCCGCTCGATCGTGCGCGGCGCGCGGTTTTCTACAAGCCCGTGGAACGTTTCGGAAGCCTGCAGGAAGTGCGCGAAGCGGCCGAGCGCGATTACATCCTCAAGAAGCTCGAAGAGGCCAAGGGCAACGTCACGCGCGCGGCGGAGCTGCTGGGGCTCGAGCGCAGCCATCTGTACCGCAAAATGAAGTCGCTGGGCATCGCCGCTCGTGAATAAGTTCGTGAACAAAAGTTTCTGGCTAAGTTCGGCCTTGGGTGGTGGAAATCAGCCACCGATGCTGTCATCGTTTAGCGTCTAAACCCCGTCATTTCTGAAAGATCCAGTTTGGCAAGCGATTTGCAGAATTCCTTCCCAGAGGACGAGATCATGAAAAAGAGCTTATTGGTTTTGCTTTTGCTGGCGAGCAGTTCGGCGTTTGCCGCCACTCATTTCTCGATTGGAATCGGAGTCGGTCCGGCGTATGGATACTATGCCGCGCCGCCGCCTCCGCCACCGGTTTACTACGCGCCGCCGAGTCCCGGTCCGGGGTTCGTCTGGGTGTCGGGATATTATTATCCAGTCGGCCGGCGCTACGAATGGCGTCAGGGGTACTGGACGCGGCCGCCGCGCGGACACGTCCGGTGGGTTGCGCCGCGCTATCAAAGGGGCCGCTACTTCAGCGGATACTGGCGCTAGTAGATTAGCCGAAGAACCGGTCGAACACGGCGCGGGTCTCCGTTCGAATCCTGCCAAGTTCGGCTAAGGGGATCGGCGTCCAGCGCGGTAGCAGAGCGTTGAGCGGTTCGAGCTGCGCGTCCGATCCCGGCAAGCGGCTCTCGGCGTGGCCGGTGATCACGCGAAGACCGTGATCGAGCGCCCGATAGAAAGTAGCCGCATCATTCAGGAATTGCGCATCCTGCCGGCTCAGGTGGCCCATATTCTCAAGCACCTCGATGCGGGCGGGCGTGTTGAGCACGGTGAAAAATACGCCGGCGCTTTTCAGCCGCAGGTACATCAGAAGAAAATCGATATCGTAGTATCCCCCGCGTCCGGCCTTCAGGGGTCGTGAGGCGCCTTGTTCCCGCTCCAGGCGCGCCCGCATTTCGCGCAGGTCGGCTCGGGATCGCCCGCCTTGGCCGTAGCGCCGCCAGTCGACCTGTTGCAGCTCGTGCAAAAACAGCTCGGCACGCTTTGGATCGCCGGCCACCGCCAGCGACTTCATATAGGTGATTCCTTCCCAAGCCTCGGCGGCGTGCGCGAAGTACTCGGTCACTGCGGTTTCGGTCTGGACCAGTGGTCCGGCGCCTCCATTGGGCCGCAAACGCGTATCTACGGCGAACAGAACCCCTTCGCCGGTATACGCCGTGATGAGATGCACCACCCGCTCGGCCACCCGTGTCCAGAAGATCATCTCGGAAGCGTCGGCGTCGGGCAGCGTGAACATCAGATCCGCGTCCGAGCCCAGATCGAATTCGCGCATGCCCAGCCGCCCGAGTGCGATCACCCACATCTGATTCCCCGGTTGGTACCCAGGATTCTCCGGCGGATTCGTGGAGCGCACGTCCGTGATGGCGATCTCATAGACACGCGCGATCGCAGCTTCGGCAAGCCTCGAAGTGCGGTCCAGCGTTTCGAAAATCGGGTGCGACCGGCAGATACTCTCGGCTTCAATTCGCAAGATCGCGCGCCGGAACCAGCGGCGCAACTCGGTGGCGTCGTGGGGCGGCGGCTCATTCTGAATCAGCGGAATCGAGACGCGCGCCAGCTCGTCCACCGATTCCGGCCGGCGAATCAGATCTTCGGCGAAGTAGGGGCTGTGTTCGAACAGATCGAGCGCTGTGGCCGCCAATTCCGGATCGGCGTTGAGGCGCTCCAAGCGCGCAGGATCGTGCGATAGGCGTTCCAGGAAGTGCTCGAAAGGAACATAACCGCGATGGAGGTCGGCCCGAGCGATCGCACCAGCCAGGGTAGGCGCGCGCTGCTCGAGAGCCTGCATGACGAAAGCTGTGTGGCGGCCGCCGGCCTGCGCGGCTGGGTCTGTGATGTCCGCGCCCGCGGACGGCCGGGAGCGGACCACGCGCTCGTACATTTCGCGAACAGCCGCGAAATGCGTGTGCAGCTCACGCAGGAGCCCTTCGGCGGAACACACGCTCGAAACGGCGCCGGGCATGCGCCGCGCGATCAATTCTAAAGCCGCCGGATCCGCCGGCAGCCGGTGGGTCTGCCGGTCTTCATCGAATTGCAGACGGTGTTCCAGGTGTCGCAGAAACTGGTAGGCCTGGGCCAGTCTCCCGTATTCCGCGCCGGTGAGAAATCCCTTGTCCTGCAAACGCGCGAGGGCCAGCATCGTCCCGCCGTGGCGAACCCAGGAATCCGCGCCTCCGTGCAGCCGTTGCAGGCACTGGACCAGGAATTCTATGTCGCGAATGCCGCCGCGTTCCAGCTTTACATCGATACCGCTCGGTGGGGCTGGCCGGTCGGCCTGGCGAGCCGCGAGCTTTTCATTGATGCGCTCGCGCGTGGCGGACAGTTCTTCGATGGCGGAGAAGTCCAGGCTGGTGGAATAAATCCGGGGCTCGACAAAATCCAGCAGCGCTCGCCCGGTGGGACGATGGCCGGCCGCGACGCGCGCCTTGATCAGCATCTGCAGCTCCCAATCGCGAGCACGCTTTTCGTAATAAGTTTGCGCGCCTTCCACCGAGAGGCAGACTTCGCCCAGGCTCCCGTCGGGACGCAAGCGCAGGTCCACGCGGTAACACATTCCTTCGGCTGAGTACGCCGAAAGAAGTCCAGTCAGTTGATTGGACGCGCGCTTGAAGAATTCCTTATTGGATATGCTGGTGGCCCCTGCCGTCTGACCATTGGCCGAGTACAAAAACATCAGGTCGATGTCGGAGCTGTAATTGAGCTCCTGGGCGCCCATCTTCCCCAGGGCAATCACGGCAAAGTGCGCCGGGCCGGCATCCTCCGAGCGCGGTGGGCCGTGCTGCGCGACCAGATCCTGATAGATCCGCTCGTAGGCAACTTCGACGAGCACGTCGGCCACGGCGGTCAGCTCGCCGGTGATCTCGGGCAGTGTGCCGAGGCCCAGCACGTCCCGGATTACGATCCGAAGAATCTGGCGCCGCCGGAATTTCGCCAGCTCCACGGGCGGCGGCAAGCCTGGGGGCAGCGCGGCCTCGAGGCGTGCGCGAAGATCCTCGCTAGTGATGACACGGTGCAAATCCGCAGGATCCAGGAGTTGCTCGGCCCAGCCGGGATGCTCCAGGATTTCCTCGGACAGGAACTGGCTGTAGCTAAACACGGCCACCAGATGACGCAGCCCGATGGCGGAGCGCGTCAATCGATCGAAGGCTCCGGGGTGTTGCTCGCGCAAGCGCATGAAGTAATGCAGGCCTTGCTCGGGCGCGGGTGAGCCCGCCAGCAGAAGATCGAAGCGATTCTGAACGGCGGGAGGCAGATGCGGCGCCAGCGCGGCGAGCTCGCGCACGGCGCGGGTGGGGTCCCGGTACGGGAGGTTCGACAGACGCTGCATGAAGAACTACGCGGTTTCGTCCAGCAGTTGAATTGGATCGCCGGGGCGTATCGTGCCGGTCTGCAGAACCGCGGCGTAAAACCCGCCCAACCCCCAGCGCGGTGATTCTGGATTCCCGGCTTTCACCTCTTGATCATAGACGGCTTTCTGAATCTTCCCAGCGCCGTAAACGTTTAACGTCTCGCAGGGCTGACGGAGTTTGGTGATCTCGATGAGCACGTCGCCGATGCGGTAGCGCTGGCCGACGCGTACCGAGCGCCGGTCTAATCCCTGGGTCGTGAGGTTCTCGCCGAGTGCGCCGTGATACAGCGGGAAACCCTGTTGTTTCAGTTCGTCGATGCCCTCGGAGGTGATGATCAGGATGGCCTTGCGGGGGCCGCCATGGATCTGTGGATGGGCTTGTTCGTCGCCGGTAAACCCGAGAGGGGTGACGACGCCGACGGGGATCGGACGCTTAGGCACGCCGCCTTGTGAAACGTTGATTTGGAGAACGGATCCCGGCACTTATTCAATATGATCGCGCAAAAAAAGGGCCGGACAATATCCGGCCCCTGCGGCGATCCGTGTCGCGCGCGATCTAAAACTGGTTCCAGAGATATTGATTGTAGATCTCGTGGTGGTACTGCACTTCCTGCGGCTTGACGATGGTTCCCAGCAGGCGGGCGCAGCGATCGGCGGACGCCTTCTTGAGTTCCGCATAGCGGCCCTTCACGTCTTCGCCCAGGATCTTCGTGATCCATTCGGACTTGTTGAAGTTGTCCATGGCGTCGTAAATGTTGTCGGGCAGATAGCGCTTCGCCGACCGGAGATTGGGAATCTTGTCGATGCTGCCGTCGATTCCCGACTTGAAGATCGAGTACAGCACCATGTAGGGATTCGCGTCGGGCGCGACCGAACGGACTTCGACGCGCGAGCTGCGCTCGTTGCCGATGGGAATCCGAACCATGGATCCGCGATCGACGGCGGAGGCGATGATTTGATTGGGCGCCTCGAAATGCGGGTCCAGCCGCCGGAACGCGTTGACACTCGGATTCAGCAGCAGGCAGATATCGTTGCCCACGGTCAGAATGCGATCGACGAAATCCCAGGCTTCCTTGCTGATCTTTTCTTCACCCTTGGGGTCCCAGAAAATGTTCTTCCCGCCCTTGGTGATCGACACGTTGGTGTGCATGCCGCTTCCATTCACGCCCACCACGGGCTTGGGAAGGAAGCTGGCGGTCAAGCCCATGCTGGTGGCCACCTGCCGGCAAATCAGCTTGTACAGCTGGATGTGATCGGCCGCAGCAACCACTTCGGCATAACTGTAGTTGATCTCGAACTGCGAAGGCGCCACTTCCGGATGGTCTTTTTCATTCTGGAAACCCATCGCCCGCTGCACTTCCGCAGCCGTATCGATGAAGCTGCGCAGTGGATCGCCGGGAAGCGAGTGATAGTAGCCGCCGGTGTTGACGTACTCGAACTTACCGTTGGTGGAATAGTGCCGCTCGGCGTCCACGCCCTTGAACAGGAAGCCTTCGATTTCGTTGGCGGCGTTCAGCGTGTAGTCGTTCTTGGCGTGCTGATCATTGGCAAACTTCTTGAGAACGCCACGGATGTCGGCGGTGTACGGGCTTCCGTCTTTATCGATGACTTCGCCAAATACCAGCACTTTGCCGGCGCCGAAGTAGTCGGCGGGCGCCCAATAGAACGCGGACCAGTCCAGGCCCAGCCGCAGATCGCTTTCCTTCTGCGCCGTGAAGCCGCGAATCGAAGATCCGTCGAAGGTCAGGTTATCCCAACTTTTCAACA
>Ga0310810_10001226_pt1 | contig 26638 bp, 20 predicted proteins | sample NCmetagenome_FD_207641 | JGI IMG/M metagenome (GOLD analysis project Ga0310810, IMG submission 207641) | Soil microbial communities from experimental microcosm in Duke University, North Carolina, United States - NC | ecosystem: Engineered > Artificial ecosystem > Soil microcosm > Unclassified ...
ACGACCTTATCGTCTGGCAGCGGGCGAACGAGTTGAAACTGGGTGTGTACGATTTGATCAAGACCGGCCCGATCGTTCACGACAGCGATTTGCGGGGACAGCTCCGGCGCGCCGCGCGATCTGCGCCACGGCTGATCGCTGAGGGTTTCGGTCGCTACCTTCCGGCTGATTTCAGTCGCTACCTTCGTGCTGCGAATGGCGAGCTCAAAGAAACTTGCGACGCGCTTCAAGATGGAGTCGACTGTGGCTACTTCACGCCCGATCAAATCGAGCCGCTCTGTCGACTCTCTAAGCGCGCTTCGAAAGCGGCGACCAGGTTGATCGCGTACCTCCGCACGGCCAAGCCTCCGCATGAGGAGCGACCCAAACGCGCGCGAACCCGGAGAACCCCTTCGAACCCGGAGAACCTATAGAACCTATAGAACCCATAGAACCCGGAGAACCCGGAGAACCCGGAGAACCCGGAGAACCCGGAGAACCCATAGAACCCCTGAACAGGACCCCCTGAACCCCCTGAACCCCTGAACCTCCTGAACCCAGTAAAATGGCGCCGTGTCCAGGGTTCTTGCAGTTCTCCTGACGGTGTTGTTGTGCCTCGCCAGTCCCGCCTTGGCCCATCCCGCTCCGTTCAGCTACCTCGACGTCGTCTTCAGGAACGGTGGTATCGAGGGCACGCTCGTCGTGCACGTGATCGACGTGGCTCACGAGCTCGGCGTGCAGCCCGAGCAGGTGATGGATACGGCTTTCGTGGCCGCGCAGGAAAAGCGGATCGGCGAGATCCTGACGCCACGGCTCAATCTCGAAGCCGGCCAGCGTCTGGCCATCGAATGGCTTGGCATCGAGCTGATGAAGGAAGAGCAGGCCGTTCGCTTGCGGTACCGCATTCCCAACGTGAACGCCGGTGCCCTCAGCATCGACACGCACCTGTTTCCCTACGACCCGCTTCATCAGACCTTCATCAACGTCTATGAAGAGGGCGAGCTGCGTCAGCAGGCGATCTTCAACGCCGACAGCCACGCGCGCGTGTACTACCGCGGGACGACGCAAGGCGCGATCGAGGTGATGAAGACCTTCATTCCCTCTGGGACGCATCACATTCTGATTGGCCCCGACCACATCCTCTTCCTCATCGGTCTGCTGCTGCTCGGTGGAACGTGGGGCGCGCTCGTCCGCATCGTGACGGCATTCACGATCGGCCACAGCATCACGCTGTCGCTTGCGGCGCTCGACATCGTGACGCCGCCACCCAGTATCATCGAGCCCGCTATCGCGCTCAGCATCGTGTTCGTCGGCGCGGACAACCTGGTTCGCGGTGATGGCCGCGATCTGCGCGCGTGGGTCGCGTTGGTCTTCGGCCTGGTGCATGGCTTTGGATTCGCCAACGTGCTGCGGGAGTTCGGGCTGCCGCGCGAAGCGCTCGGCTGGTCGCTCTTCTCGTTCAACTTCGGCGTCGAGATCGGCCAGCTCATGGTGGTGCTGCTCGTCGCGAGCGTGCTGGCCTTCATTCGCCGCCGCGACCAGCTCCTGGGATCGCGCGTCGCTTTTGCGGGCTCGATTGTGGTGATCGCCGCCGGCACGTACTGGTTCGTTCAGCGGGTCTTCTTTCCGGTGATCGTGTGACGGGCTGGTTCACGGGGTTCAGGGGGTTCAGGGGGTCCTGTTCAATGGGTCCAGTGGTTCACGGGGGTGCAGAAGGTTCTGGTTCGCGCCAGGAACCGCTGAACGCCGACGAAGCTACCTACCGACCTGGTGAACAGGACCTCCTGCACCCATTGAACCCTCTGAACCCCCTGAACCTCTAGAAATAGATCCCCCATGCTCACTTTGCTGCTCGCCCTCATGACAGCACTGCAGCCTCGATCTGGCGTGAATGAGCGGCCGGTCGAAGCCGGCGTGCCGCAGGCGCTGGCGCGGGAACGCGCCTCGACTATCCGCGATCTCCACTACGACCTGTCGTTCACCATCCCAGCTTCGAAGAGTGCACCCGTTCGCGGACGAGTGGCCGTCAGGCTGACGCTCGCGTCGCCGGCTCGTGTCGTGCTCGACTTCGCGCAGCCGCGTCAGAACGTCCACAGCGTCACGGTTGCCGGCGCCGATGCCGGCGCGGAGTTCGTCAACGGCCACATCGTCGTGCCCGCACGGGTTATGCGTGCCGGCGCGAATCGCATCGATATCGAATTCGTGTCCGGCGACGAGGCCCTGAATCGCAACGACGAGTTTTTGTACACGCTCTTCGTTCCCGCGCGCGCACGGCTCGCGTTTCCGTGCTTCGACCAACCGGATCTCAAAGCGCGCTACCGGCTGCGGCTGTCGGTCCCCGAGGGCTGGCAGGCCATAGCGAATGGCGCCGCCGGCGCGAATGCGTCGAGTGGGTCGGATGGGTCGCTCCAGGAGGTCGAGTTCGCAGAGACGTCACCGCTCTCGACGTATCTCTTCGCCTTCGCCGCCGGGAAGTTCTCGGTGGAGACTGCGACTCGCAACGGGCGGATCTTCCGCATGTTTCACCGCGAGACCGACGCCGCGAAAGTGGCCCGCAACCGCGAGGCGCTGTTCGATCTGCATGCGACGGCACTGAAGTGGCTCGAGTCCTATACGGCGATTCCCTATCCCTGGGGCAAGTTCGATTTCGTGCTCATCCCGTCGTTTCAGTTCGGCGGCATGGAGCACGCAGGCGCCATCTTTTATAGCGCATCAGACCTGATGCTCGACGAATCGGCCACACAGAATCAGCTGCTCGATCGCGCGAGCACCATCGCGCACGAAACGGCGCACATGTGGTTCGGCGATCTCGTGACGATGCGGTGGTTCGACGATGTGTGGATGAAAGAGGTGTTTGCCAACTTCATGGCGGCGAAGATCGTGAACCCGTCGTTTCCGGCGGTGAATCACGAGCTGTTGTTTCTCCTCGCGCATCATCCGTACGCCTACCAGGTAGACCGCACTGCCGGGACGAATCCGATTCGGCAAGCGCTTGCGAACCTCGACGACGCCGGGCAAATGTACGGCGCCATCATCTACGACAAAGCGCCCGTCGTCATGCGCCAGCTCGAGTTGATGCTTGGCGAGGATTCATTCCGCGACGGATTGCGCGATTACCTCAAGCGCCATTCGTTCGGGAACGCGACCTGGAACGATCTGGTTCGCATCCTCGATGCACGCACGAAACGCGATCTGGTCGCATGGAGTCGTGCATGGGTCGAGGAGCGCGGACGGCCGACGATCAGCCAGACGGTGCGAGTCAGTGAGAGCGGCGCGCTCGACGGTGTCGATCTACGCATGGAGGACCCCTACGATCGCGGGTTGATCTGGCCGGAGCGCCTGAATGTGGCGCTGGGCTACGCGGGTGGGGTGCGGCACCTTCCGGTAGACGTCACGCGCGATCGAACATCCGTCCCGCTTCCGCGCGGTCTGACTCGTCCTCTCTACGTTCTTCCCAGCGGCGACGGCGTCGGCTATGGCTTGTTTCTGCTGGACGATGTCAGTCGTGACTACCTGCTGGCGCACGTCGAAGACATCCCCGATGCGATGACGCGCGGCGCGGCGTGGGTCACGTTGTGGGACAACCTCGTGCAGCGTCGCGTGGCCGCAAAGGAGATGCTCGCAGCGGCGATACGCGCCTTGCCAAGGGAAAGCGACGAGCAGAACGCGCAACGCGTGCTCTCGTATGCGACGCGCATCTTCTGGCGGTATCTGTCGCCTGAGGATCGGCGCACCCAGGGTCCGGTCTTCGAGGCGGCGCTCCGCGCCGGCATCGAGCGCGGCAAGACGCAGAGTGAAAAGGCGGCGTGGTTCAACGCCTATCGCGACACGGTGATGTCAGCCGACGGGCTCGTCTGGCTCGAGCGGGTGTGGCGGCGCGACGAGGCCGTGCCCGGATTGAAGCTCGCGGAGCCTGATGAGATCACACTTGCGCTCGAACTGGCGGTCCGCGAAGTGCCGCAGTGGGAGGAGATTCTCCGGATGCAGGCCGGCCGCACGCAGAATCCCGATCGCAAAGCGCGCTTCGAGTTCGTCATGCCGGCGCTCTCGGCGGATCCCGCGGTCCGCGAGCGGGCGTTTGCGCGGCTCGCCTTCGTCGAGAACCGGCGGCGCGAGCCGTGGGTGAACGACACGCTTCGCTATCTCAATCACCCGCTTCGCGAGGCGCACGCGCGTCGCTTCGTGCGTCCCGCACTCGGGTTGCTGCGCGAGGTTCAACAGACCGGCGACATTTTCTTTCCGACGAATTGGATGACGAACACGCTCAACGGGCACAGCTCGCCGGAGGTCGCGAAGATCGTCGAGGACTTCCTCGCCGAGCAGCTTCAGTATCCACAGCGATTGAGATGGACGGTCCTGACGGCGGCCGACGATTTGCTCCGCGACGTCGGCGCGAATTGAGGTCCGGCCAAAGCCGGAGGCGACGTCTCTCACTCGTCGCGTCCGGCTTCAGCCGGACGGGCGTCAGCTCTGGACCCAGCGCACCGGTTTGCCGGTCCCGTCGTCGGTGCCCTTGATGTACCAGTTCTTGCCAAGCGGATCGTGATCCATCGTCGTCACGAAGTCGAACGGCGCCTGGAATTCGATGTAGTCGAAGCCGGTGTCGGACGCGAGGAGCTGATGCCACTCGCCGGCCGGAATCAGCACGAGGCTGCCGGGGCCGACCGGAAGACTGCCGGTGTCGTGCTTCACTTCGCCCGTGCCCTTCTCGATGAGATAGAAGTGCTCGGGGACGACCGGGCTGGTCTGCGACCCGTTGTGGACGTGGCGAGGTGAGTGCGCGCGCGGCCCGTACTTCATGCGGCCGATCTGAAGGTCCCACGCGCCCGAAAGGCCGGTTTCCTTGTTGACCCAGAACGTCCGCTCGCGAAAGCCCTTCTCGTCGACGAGCGACCGCAGGCTCGCCTCCTCGAAGAAGTAGCTCGCAGGAGTGGCGCTCCCGATATCTTTCCCGGTGTGCTTCGGCACCGTGACGATGAGCAGCTTCAACGGCGATGCCGACGCCGTGACAGTTGCTTCGTCACCGGGCTCGAGGTAGATCCCCACGCGACGCCCGGTCTTGTGTTCCGTGGTCTTACCTGCACTCGTGAGGCTGAGTGTGGCGTCCGCGCCCTCGAGCACGTACGCGACCTGAGTCCTGTCGCTGCGAGTCACCCGGCACGTCTTGCCTGGATCGACTTCTTGGACCGCGACGGTGACACGGGTCCCGCTCTCAGAGGGACCGAGCACCCTTCTCGCGTGTCCGTCCGGCGTCGGCGTGTTGGTCCTGCTCGGGATATCTATGACATTGATCATCGGTTGGTCCTGCTACACCGCTGCCTTGGGACGATAGGCCTCGCGCGCGACTTGAGAGATCGGCACGGGAGCAATCGTCGCGCGAATCTCTGCCTGTTCGTGACGCTCGACGGTGGGCTTCGTCGTGCCACGCGACGGCTCGCCCCAAACGAGGGTGACCTCGGTCCCGTGCGCCAGATCCTTATCCACCATCGCGAGCGAGATCATCGCGCGCTCGTTGTAGATGTAGCCCGTGTAGGTCGAGAGTCCCACGACGTTGCCGTTCTTGACCACCTTGTCGTACGGCAGCGTCGCGTAATTGGCGAGCGGAAGGTCGATGTATTTGCTGATGTCTCCGCGGTCGTTGAACAACGACCCGAAGACCTTGGCCACATCGTTGCCGTTCCACACCAGCGTGACTTTCTGGCGCGGCGGGTTTGCGGCAATCTTCTCGAGAACCTCGCGTCCAATGAACTCGTGGTCGAACTTGACGAACGGACCGTAGCCCAGGTCGTACGGCGTCAGGTAGTAGTCCTCGATGTTGTTCGATGTGAAGCTGCCGCCGAGCGACGCCATGGCCTCATAGCTCTTGTCGCTCAGCCACTGCCGGTACTCCTTCATCCGCTCGCCGCTGTACACGGCAGGCAGGGGTGAAGGAATCCATCCCGACTCCAGGCAGCTCGTGGGATACGTTCGCGCGCCGACCTGCCGAATGCCGTAGTCGCGTCCAGCCGCAAGGATCGCAGCGCGTACCGCGTCTCCCTGTTCCCACGGCCCGAAGATCTCCCAGCCGGGCTGTCCCACCATTCCATGGCGAAGCGCGCGGACGGCATGGCCGCCAACGGTGATGGTGGCCATATTGAAAAAGCGGATGTCTGGAACGGCCCCGCCGATCACCTTCTCCATCACCTTCAATGCGTGCGGGCCCTGCACCTGGAATCGATAGGTCTTCCGGCCCGTGCGATTGACGGCCGAGCGTTCGTCGCGCTGCGCCGTGGCGCTGTAGCCACCCTTCTCGATGTGGTACTGCACCCAGTTGAGCGCCGATGGCCGGCCGACCAGGCTGAGGTAGTTCTCGGACAGGTGAAAGAGGATCGCATCGCCGATCACGTAGCCGTCGTAGTTGCACGCGACGAACTGCTTGGCCTGATCGACCTTGAATGTCTTGAAGCTGTTGATGGCCAGGTCGGAGAATACCTTCACCGCATCGCGCCCCTCGACGTAGAGATCCGTCATGTGGTGCGACTGGTCGAACAGCGCACAGGTCTCACGCCACGATCGCTGCTCGTCGCGCCAGTTGGTGAACTCCGATGGCACGACGGGAAACGCGTAAGGCCCGATTTGCGAGTTCCGGAGCATTTGTACCGGGTTTCCCGCTTTCTGTAGAACGTCCTCCAGACTCTGCTGACTCATAGGGCTCGCGACTCCTGCTCCAAGTAATGTCGTCTCGCTTTGGGCGCTCTCGCCCAAGCGAACAGCAGATTATACCTGCCTGCGATATCAGTCAGCGGAGCTGTGCCGGCATCAGCCGACCGGAGTCCGTCGATTGGCGAAGATCGCCCGGAAAATCAGCAGGTGTCCCGCGAGCGCGGCCAGGACCATCACCGCGGGCAGCCACACGAATGGTGGGTAGGTGACCCACACGTTCACGTGGTCGTCGCCGAAATATCGGAAGCGCGGAGTACCAAGGATCGCGACGGTGACCACGTTGATGAGCAGTGCAAGACCGAGAACATTCCACGTGGCGACCAGGCCGCGGCCGGCGCGCCCCGTCGCCACGAGGATGGCGACCGGGATCGCGAGCGCACCCGTGACGATGTCGAAGTTGAAGCCCGAGTAGCTCATTTGCACAGGCATGATGCCGCGCTCGTACATGCCGTGCATGGCGAGTTCGAGCGGAAGCCTGAACGACTGCACCAGCACCAGCGCCCACAACGGGATCGTGGACGACAGACGCGCCCCGAACCGGCTGAACGCCATCGCGCTCGCAAGACAGAGGATGGCGAGCACGAGCAGCGCGAAAGGCGGAGGATTCCGCGACCATTGCCGAAAGATCCCGGTAGCGGCCGCCGTCCAGGTCGCCGCCATCCATACACATGCCGCGACGATGCTCAGAATGCTCGCACGCAACGGCGATAGTTTCGGGGCATCTGACCGACGCCATGCCGTGTGCGTACCCCATGCCAGCGCACACACGAGCAGAACGGGCATCACGATGAACGTCAGTGGCGCTGGTTCGAGAATGTCGAAGGCAGGCACGGATTGCACTATATCCTGTGAGTTTGATCGACGCCGATCCGATCGCGTGCGTCTGTGTTGTATCCTGATCTTTGATCACTCGTGAGTTCTTCGTCTCCTTCTCCCAACATCCTGATCGTCGGTCGTCTCCGGTCGCAGCACCGGTCGGCGTTCGAGTCGCGCTTTCACGCCTCCACGATCGAAGGTGCCGACGCCGTGGCGCGCGCCCGTGAGATCCAGCCGGATTTGATCGTCGCACCGGTGTCGGGCACTGCTGTCGATGGCCTCGCGCTGTGCGCAGAAATCAGGCAAGACGCGGAGCTCGCGGGCGTGCCGGTCGTGCTCGTCGCCGATATCTGCGACGCAGGCACGGTGCTGCGCGCGCTCGATGCCGGCGCCGACGACTGCGTCGACGCGTCGATCGATGCCACGGTGCTCGCGGCCAAGATGACGTTGCTCATCGAGCGCCGGGCGGGCGTGTCGAGCGTGCAAGCACGCAATCGTCAGCTCGAGGCGCGCGTCTCGCGCCTCGAAGCGGAGCTGCACGCGGTCCACAAGAACGCGCATCAGATCGAGGCGATTGGCCGGCTCGCCGGCGGAGTTGCCCACAATTTCAACAATCTGCTCACCATCGTGCTCGTCTCATCGGAGCTGCTGATGAACGACTTGCTGGAGGGGAGCACTCCATGGATTCACGCGCGCGACACGCACGAAGCCGCCAGCCGTGCGGCCGGACTCACCAATCAGCTTTTGGCATTTTCGCGGCGTCAGATGCTGAGGCCCGTGAACGTTGACCTGAACGCCGTCCTCACCGACCTCACGCCGACGCTGACGGACACGCTCGGGGACCGGATCGACCTGAAGGTGGCGCCGGAAACCGGGCTTCCTCCCGTCTATGTGGATCCAGGGCAGATGCGGCGCGTGGTGCTCGACCTCGCCATCCACGCGCGCGACGGGATGTCGAACGGCGGCAACGTCGTGATCGAGACGCGCCGGGTCGTCCTGACCGAAGCCTACGTCGCGGACCGCGTGATCGTGCGCCCAGGCGTTTACGTGCTGTTGGCGATCAGCGACACCGGCCCCGGTATGGACGTCGACACGCAGCTTCGGCTGTTCGAGCCGTTCTTCACGACGAGGAATCAGAAGCAAAGCGGCAGCGATCTCGGCCTCTCGACGGTGTACGGCATCGTCAAACAGAGCGGCGGGTATATCTGGGTCTACAGCGAGCGCGGACAGGGCACGACGTTCAAGATCTACCTGCCGGAGGCGAGCATCGCGCGCGGGATCACGCCGGTATTGCCGATCAGCCAGCAGTTGCCGCGCGGCCAGGCGTCGGTCCTCCTCGTCGATGACGAGGCCGGTGTGCGGGCGGTGGCCAGCCGCGTTCTCGAAAACTGTGGATATCGAGTCGTCACGGCGGGCAGTGGTGAAGAGGCGCTCGCGCGCGTGGATAGCGGACTCGAGCCCGACCTGGTGATCACCGACGTGGTGATGCCGGGCATCAATGGCGACCAGCTGGTCGCACGCCTGCGTGCGCATCGAGCAGGTCTGCGGGTGCTCTACACATCAGGCTTCAGCGCCGAGGCGGTCGTGCACCATGGGGTCACGCCGGGCGAGCACTTCCTGTCGAAGCCGTTCACGCCTTCCGATCTCGCGCACAAGGTGCGCGAGGTACTGGGTGTGACTGCGACGAACTAGAGGTCCGGTTCTAGCCGGACCTCATCACTTGTCGGTTCGAAGCATCCGGATGAATTCGATCGGCAGCGGGAAGATGATGGTCGAGTTCTGCTCCGCCGCGATCTCGGTGAGCGTCTGCAGATAGCGCAGCGTCATCGCGGCCGGCTGCCGGTCGATGATGGCCGCCGCCTGCGCGAGCTTGTCCGACGCGATCAGTTCGCCCTCGGCATGAATGATCTTCGCGCGCTTTTCGCGCTCGGCCTCTGCCTGCCTCGCCATCGCCCGCTGCATGTCCTGCGGAAGATCGACGTGCTTGACCTCGACCGACGACACCTTGATCCCCCAGGGTTCGGTCTCGCTGTCGAGAATCTGCTGCAACTGCTGATTCAGGCGGTCCCGTTGGGCCAGCAGATCGTCGAGCTCCGCCTGCCCGAGTACGCTGCGCAGCGTCGTCTGGGCCAGTTGCGACGTGGCGTACATGTAATTCTCGACTTCGACGACTGCCTTGCTCGGATGGAGCACGCGGAAGTAGACGACCGCGTTCACCTTCACCGACACGTTATCGCGCGTAATGATGTCCTGCGGCGGCACGTCGAGGACGACCGTCCGCAGGCTGATGCGCACGTAGCGATCGATGGGACGGAAGACCAGTACGACACCTGGACCTTTTGGTTGGGGCAGCAGCTTCCCCAGACGAAAGACGACTGCCCGCTCGTACTCGTTGAGGATCTGAATCGAGCTGATGGCGTAGATGACCAGCAGCACGAGAAACACGACGAGCGGGGATATCGCGAAACCCTCCATCAGTCAGCTCCTTTTGACGTGGTGAGATCGGCGGGCTCCACCGTGAGGGTGAGGCCATCGACCCCCAAGACGCGAACGGGATGTCCAGGTGGCAGCGGGACGAGGCTCGTCGCGCGCCAGATCTCCCCGCGCAGATCCACGAGTCCCGGCTCACTCGGCAGGAGCGGCGTTCGCACGCGCGCGAGCTGACCAATCAGCGCCGAGGCCCCGGTCACTGGCGGTCGCATTTGCGCACGCACGGCGAGTCTGCCGAGGAGGAGGAAGACGATCGCGAACCCGAGCGCGGCCGGAAGAATGACGCCCAGACCGACGCGGACGCCGGGCACGACCTCTGTCAGCATCAGAGAGCCGAGGATCAAGCTCACGGCACCGCCGATGCCGAGCGCGCCGAAACTGGGGACTTTCAGCTCCAGGACGAGCAGCCCGATGCCGAGGACGACGAGCAGCAAGCCGGCCATGTTGACCGGAATGATCTGAAACGCGAAGAACGCGAGGAGAAGGCAGACCGCGCCGGCGACTCCTGGCGCGATGAGACCAGGATTCCACAGCTCCACCGTCAGTCCGAGCAGCCCCAGCGTCATCAGGATGTACGACACCTGCGGATGCGCGATCGCGCTGAGGAACTGCTGCCTGCCGGTCATGTCGATCCGGCGGACCTCGGCGCCTTTCGTGTGCACGGTCATCGATCGCCCGTCGAAGCGCTTGATCGATCGGCCATCGAGCTGCGTCAGCACATCGTCCACGTCTTTCGCGCTGAGGTCGATGAGCGGTGGTGTGGCGTCGAGCGACTCCCGGTCGGTAAACGCACGGCTCTGCAACACGGCGTCAGCGGCGAGCATCACGTTCCGGCCACGTGCCTCGGCAAGTGTGCGCACGTACGCGGCGGCATCGGACGCGGCCTTCTGCGACGTCGTATCGTCCATCTTCTCGCCCGACCCCGACACGGGGTGGGCGGCACCGGCGTGGGTACCGGGAGCCATCGCGGCCACGTCGGCCGCCATCAGAAGAATGAAACCGGCGGACGCCGCACGAGAGCCCGACGGGGCAACCAGAACCACAACGGGCGCGCGTGACGTGATCATCCGCGACACCATAGAGCGGGTCGAATCCAGCAGGCCGCCCGGCGTTCGGAGCACCAGCACCACGAGCTCGGCGCCCGATGTGTCGGCGGTATCGATGGCGCTGGTGAAGTATTCGGCTGTAATCGGTTGGATGATGCCGTCGATCTCCGTGACGACGACATGGCGCGGCGATTCGGGCTGGGCCGATGCTGCGCCCGTGACGCAGAAGATGAAAGCGGCGGCCACGAACGCCGTGCGAGCCATGGCGGCTCGATTGTACGTCGTCACGCTGCTACACTGTGGGCCCTTTCGCCTCAATCAGGAGGGCCATATGCTCAAGGAATTCCGGGACTTCGTTGCCCGGGGCAACGTGCTGGACCTCGCGGTGGGCGTGATCATGGGCGCTGCCTTCGGGCGCATCGTCACCACGTTGGTCGAAGGTCTGATCATGCCGCCGATTGGCCTGCTGCTCGGGAAGACGGACTTTTCGGGTCTCTTCCTCGTGCTCGACAGCTCCCAGGGGATTCCGATGTCGCTCGCCGAGGCGAAGACGAAAGGTATTCCGGTCATCGCCTACGGGCAGTTCATCAACGACATCGTCAGCTTTCTGATCGTCGCGCTCGCTGTGTTCCTGCTGGTCAGGCAGGTGAACCGGCTCAAGTCCGGGTTCGATCGGCCGGTGCCGGCGGGCGTACCGACGACCAAGGAGTGCCCGTACTGCATCGCGACGATCGCCATCAAAGCGTCGCGATGCCCGAGTTGTACGTCGCAGCTCTGAGTGAGCGATAACTCCAAATCCCAAATCCCAAATCCCAATTTCCAAGAAGAACGGGACCGCGAGCAACCTTGGGAGTTGGGAGGTCACTGGTTAGCGGGCAGCGGAGATCCGCTGTTGACGGTGCGGCCGGGCAGGGTGCTGACGCTGGCGGGCCCCGAGGTCGGCGCGGAAAAAATGCGCCTCCGGCTGCCGATCCGCGGCCCACGTTTATCTTCCGTGCCAGGACGCCACGCCGTCGCCAGGTGGTCCGCCTGCGGCGGCATTTTTACCCGCGGCGATGATCGCGCCGCCTCGAGGGCACCGCCGTCGTCACCACCGCTGTCCGGCGCGCACGCAATGCGACTCGCCGAGGAACGCGCCACGGACGTCCTGCCGGGACGGCGGCGCCTGCGCCAGCGCCACACCCGTGCGGAGGGGCACACGGCGCAGCAGGAAATCGGGTGGAGCGATTCCTCGCGGCGAGTTCCGTTCGTGCGTGCTGGTGGCTGCGAGGCAGCTCGAGCACTTTGAGCCGGGGGCGCATGGAGCCGCGCGTCATCTCCTACTCGCCGCGGCACCGAAAGAGTCTGAGCGGAAACTGATTTCCGGCGTGCAGCGCCGGCGCCGACCGGACCGGCAGGCGTACGTGGCCCACATCGTACCCCGCAGTCGCAGGCGCTAATCAAAGACGTTGGGAGTTGGACGTTGAGAGTTGTCGCGTTCTTCAGCAACCGGCTAGAGATAGAGCGTCTGGAAGCGAAGCTCGCGATAGTTGAGACCGGCGGCGGTGCCCAACTGCCGCACGATGGGTGGAGGGTCGATTGTGATCTTCCATTCATCCGCGCGTCCGCCGAGCGCGGTGATACGCGCGGCGGCATCGTCCCACCAGGGGGCGACGCCGCGCGCCAGCGGCTCGACGATGAGCAGGTGGTCTCCGCGAGCCGCGGCCTGCAGCATCTGCCCCTCGACGCGTTGTCTCGCGGCATCCGGCAGCTCATTCAGCGTGTACGCGGCGATGATGCTTTCGCCGGCACGGAATCCATGCAGGCGATCGACATCGCCCTGTTTCGTCCGCCCGGACAGCCCGAGTTGGGAGAGAGTCCACCGCGCTTCGGCGATCGCCCACGGATGCCGGTCGATGCCGATCACCTTCGGCGTGGATCCCGCGGCGATTGCCCACGCCGCGCCGGCGGCGCCCGTGCCGCAGCCCAGGTCGACAATCGTTGCCGGCGCGGGTTGAGCGACACCTAACCGATCGAGTGTTTCGCTGACGGCGAGAAAGTGGAGCGGCGCGTAATAGAGTGCAAAAGCCGCGCGCTTACCCGTGGTATCGAGCGCTCCCGCGACGCGCTGGCGATCGCCGCGTGTGCGTCGCTCGACGTACGAGGACGAGAGCGCGCGCAGCGCGCGGGTGATCTCCTGAATCCGCAGGTCAGCCGCATACCGTCGTTCTGCCGCCGTCAGCCATGCCTCGATTCTGCCGCTCGCTGGTATTGGGGCGTTCAAGGTTGCGCGTATTTTCGCTCGATCGTCGTGTGGCACGGGCTTGGCTTCGCTACAATAGCGGCTCGAGGAGGCTACTCACGCATGCGCACGTCTGCTTCGATTCTCGCGATCCTGTTGACAGTTTTCACCGCCGTCCCACGCGTTTACGCACAAGAATCCCACGCAGCTTCACAGTCGGCGATCGATTCGGCGCTGGAACAGCACGTGTCGAACGTCGCCGCGGACCGCGCAGATGTGTTGCGCGTCCTCGAACATCCGGCGGTAAAGGAAGTCGCGTCACGAGCCGGAATTGACTTGCGTCGTGCAGCCAGCGCCATGGCCACTGTCGATGGGCAGGACCTTGCCGCTCTCGCCGCCCAGGCGCGACAGGCGGAGCAGGCGTTGGCCGGAGGCCAGTCGAAGGTCACCATCTCGACCACGGTGATCATCATCGGGCTCCTCGTGCTCATTCTGTTGATCGTCGCTCTCGATTAAGGCTGCCACGAATCGCCTCTTCGTCGTGACCAGAGGCCGCCGACACACGAGGCCGCCGGGTATTACCGGCGTCCTCGTGTGGATCGCGCTCATGGGAACGGCACACGCCCAGGCGGCACCGCAGCCTCTTGCCATTCTCGACGTTCCCTTTATCTCTCAATCTGAAGCTCTCTGCGGTGGTGCGGCGGCCGCGATGGTGCTGCGGTATTGGGGCGCCCGGGGCCTCGATGCCGAATCGTTCGCGCACCTGGTCGATCGCACGGCGTCTGGTATCCGCACGACTCGCTTGATCGAGGATCTGCGTCAACGTGGGTGGAACGCGATCGCCGTCGAGGGTCGGGACGATGTGATCGATCGGGAACTGGCAGCAGGGAGACCCGTGTTGACACTCGTCGAGGATCGTCCCGGCACGTTTCACTACATCGTGATTGTCGCCGCGACGCCGCAGGCGATCGTCTTTCACGATCCGGCGCGTGCGCCCTTCCGCGTAATGGATCGCGAGCGCTTCGGGCAACGATGGGCGCGAGCCGATCGCTGGACAGCGGTGATCACTCCCGGCGAGGCAGCGTCGAGGCCTTCGACACCTTCGCTTGAGACCGGGCCTGTGAGCGACAGCTCGACGTGCAGCGGACGTGTGGCCAGTGGCGTCCGGAATGCGCAGGCAGGCGCCCTGGATGCGGCCGAACGAGACCTGACAGCTGCGCTCTCGTGCGGCGGGGCAGCGCCATTTCGCGAGCTCGCCGGTGTGCGTCTCTTGCAGAAACGGTGGCCCGAGGTCAGCGAGCTGGCATCGACGGCGGTCGCCGCGGACCCAATGGACTCGTACGCCTGGCAACTCCTCGCGACCAGCCGCTTCGTGCAGAACGATCCGGCCGGCGCTCTCGAGGCGTGGAACCGGATCGCGCAGCCGCACGTGGATCTGGTCTCCGTTGGCGGGCTCGTGCGCACGAGGCAACCCGTCGTGGAGCGTCTGCTTGCGATAAAACCGCAGTCGCTGCTGACGCCAGCGCTCCTCGATCGAAGCGCACGCCGCTTGAAGGATTTGCCATCGGCCGAGGGCGCGCGGGTCGAGTTCGTGCCGAAGCCCTCTGGTCTTGCCGAAGTACGGGCGCACGTCGTGGAGCGTCCGCTCCTACCCGCCGACGCGTGGAGCTATGTTGCGCTCGGTCTGGTCGCCGCATCGCGCAGAGAGGTGGCGATGTCAGCAGGATCGCTGACGGGCGGCGGTGAGCGGATCTCTGCGGGCTGGCGATTCTGGCCAGGCAGGCCGCGCGTGAACGTGAACGTCACCGCGCCGGCACCGTGGGGTGGGCTGTGGGGTGCCGACGCATTTGCCGAGCGTCAGCCGTTCTCGGACGATACGTTCCCAACCTCTCGGCGCGCCAGCGCTGGCATCACCGCGTCCAACTGGATCACGTCGCACGCGCGAGCGTCGGCGCGGGCGGGCGTGGATCGATGGGACGATCGCGGAACGTACTTCACCAGCACCGGTGAACTGCTGCTCGCGACCGCGCGCGATCGTCTCGTCGTCGGGTTGGATGGATCGAGCTGGGCCGGCGAGGATTCATTTGCCTCCTTCGCGGCGTCGCTTCGACTTCGCTCCAGCGACGCCCTGCGCGGCCGCCAATTCATTGCGCGTGCTGGTGGCGCGGCCGCGACCACGTCCACTCCGGCCGATCTCTGGTATGCGGGGGATGTCGGAACGGTGCGCCCCGCGCTCCTTCGGGCGCACCCGGTGATCGACGATGGGAGCCTGCTGTCCGATCGGCTCGGACGCGGCATCGCGCACGTCTCCGGAGAGGTTCGTCAGTGGTGGACGATCAAGCCCGCCGTTCATCTTGGAGCGGCGCTGTTTGCCGACGCTGCCCATGTCGCACGGCGCGCGGGCAACGACAGCCGAGGTGATGTGGACCTCGGTGGCGGTCTGCGGCTCGGGTTTCCGGGCCTGGACGGTGTCTTCAGGATCGATGTCGGAAAAGGCTTGCGCGATGGGGCTACGGCCGTCTCGTTTGTGTATGAACCCTGACTTGAATCGACCTGACTTGATCCGGCCCTAGCCGGACTGGCTTGGTCCGCCTGAAGGCGACTCCACGCGATCTGCGTGGCACACTCTTCGCTACCTCGCCAGACATGCGCGCCACGGCCCTGCTGTTTTGTCTCCTATGCGTCACAAACTGTGCCGAAAACAGTCCAACCGCGCCAAGTGTGCCGCTGAACGACCACTTCACCCTGTCCCCCGGCCAGTCGGCCGTCGTTGACGGTCGTGATCTGCGAATCGAGTTCGTGCGAGTAACCGGCGACTCACGATGCCCGGCGGACGCCGTATGCATCCAAGGTGGCGATGCCCTCGTGCAAGTCCGCGCCTCGCACGGGAAAGCGTCGTCGCTTCTGGGCCTGCACACGGGCGACTCGAATCAGGCAAGCGCCGATTTCGAGGGCGCGCGCATCACGCTCGTCGAGCTTCAGCCGTATCCATTCAGCAGCCGGACGATCGGGCAGGACGAGTATCGAGCAACGTTGACGGTGACCGCTCAATAAAGGACGCAGTCAGACGGAGGCCGAACATGGTGCAGCGCCGGGATCTCGTGAGCGGAGGACTCGTTGCGGGACTTACGGCGCTCATGACCGAACGCGGTGAAGCGGCTGCTGCTTCCGACGACGATCAGGCGCGCCAACAAATCAACAATCAATAATCTCCAATCACCAACCAATCAACGATCAACGATCCCAAATCAACGATGTTCTATTTGGCTCGTTCACAGGGTTCCCCACCCAGCACCGCGAGCAGCATGAGTGGCCGATTGCCGCGCTTTTCAAACGTGTGCGCGGTGCCACGCGGCACGGAGACGAACGCGTTGGTCGCGACGCGCGAGTTCCGGCCGTCGAGCGTGACACTCCCCTCGCCCCCGAGCACGTAGTAGACGATGTCCGCGTCCTGGTAGAGGCGCTGAGGCATCGCCTCGTTCAACTGGACGATGGTCGTCCGCTCGTTGCCGCTGCACGCGATGATCGATTCACGCCGAGGCTCACGGCCGACGAACTCCTTGTCCAGCCAATCGAGAATCGCCACAGTTTGCGGCTGCCCCTTCGGGCCCACGTTGCGCCCGGGATCCGGCGCTGGTGCTGGTTGCGGCGCGGGTGCGGGAGGCGGCGGCGGTTCCGGTGCCGGATTCAACGACACGTCGACGTCCAGAACCTGTCCCGCGCGCAACGTGACCTCGCGCTCGAACGAAATCACCTTTTCGCCATCGAAACGCAATCGATACGTACCGGCCATGAGTCCCACGACACTCAGATGACCGCTCGCGTCAGTCTCCCCATTGCGCGACGATGTTCCTGAGATGCTGACGCTGATCCCTGCCAGCGTTACGCCTTTGGGATCCGTCGCGGTGATGGCCATACCGCCACGGGCCGACGGCGCCGGTGCCGGCGCGCGGCGCGGCGCGGCGGGTGTTTGTGTCGCCGGGGCTGCAGGCGCGGGAGCAGGAGCAGGAGCAGGAGCAGGAGCAGGAGTACCAGGGGAAGGCTTGGGCTGAGTCGGAGTCGTGCCCTGTGGTGGCTTGGCGGGGGCTGCTGGTGCGTTCTGAGCCTGCGCACCGGTGGTTACGAGGCCGACTGCCACGAAGCTCGACACTAGAAACATGCGCATAGGCACATTATCTATCTGCGCCAGCCGGCTTCTGCAAAACTCCCGAGCCGACAGGCGAGGTCTCATACGTCCGAAGCCGACACTGCCAATTAGCGGGGCGGTCCTCGACAGGTATAATTCTCGGCGTCCGCCAGGGGTATCCCATCGGCGCGCGATCGTCTCGAGTGAATCGCAGTCGGGATTGAGACACACCCTTGGAACCTGACCCGGTTGAGACCGGCGTAGGGAGTGCGGCCTTCTCATCCCGCTTCCCTGCATCATTCTCAACGGAGCAGGGGCATCAGCCCCGCCGGGTCTCGATCACCTTCGACTGGAGCACTTCCATGATCGACTTCGCTTCGGCCTATCCCAATTCCCGTAAGGTCGCTGAAACGCGCATGACGGCGCTGACGCCGGGCGGGCCAGCCGTTCCTCTCCAGGTGCCGATGCGCGAGGTGACCCTGAGCGGCGGCGAGCCGTCAATACGGCTGTACGACACGAGCGGACCGCAGGGCCATGATGTCCGCGCCGGGCTGCCGAAGCTGCGCGCGCCCTGGATCGAGGCGCGGCGTGCAACCGGCCAGATCGGCACGCAGCTGTACTACGCGCGGCGCGGCGAGATCACCGCCGAAATGGAATTCATCTCCGCGCGCGAGGGGCTGCCGGCCGAATTCGTCCGCGCCGAAGTCGCGCGCGGCCGCGCCATCATCCCGTCGAACATCAACCACCTCGAGCTCGAGCCGATGATCATCGGCCGCAATTTCCTGGTAAAGATCAACGCGAACATCGGCAATTCCGCGGTCCGCTCCTCGATCGAAGACGAAGTGGAGAAGCTGCAGTGGGCGACGCTGTGGGGCGCCGACACGGTCATGGACCTGTCGACGGGAAAGAACATCCACGAGACGCGCGAGTGGATTGTTCGCAATTCGGCGGTGCCGATCGGGACGGTGCCCATCTACCAGGCGCTCGAGAAAGTGGGCGGGCGGCCTGAGGATCTCACCTGGGAGGTCTACCGTGACACGCTGATCGAGCAGTGTGAACAGGGCGTGGACTACTTCACCGTGCACGCCGGCGTCCTGCTTCGTTACATTCCGATGACGGCGCGGCGCGTCACTGGGATCGTCTCGCGCGGCGGATCAATCTTGGCGAAGTGGTGTCTGGCGCATCACCAGGAAAACTTCCTCTACACCCGCTTCCGCGACATCTGCGAGATCATGCGCGCCTACGACGTGTCCTTCTCGCTCGGCGACGGATTGCGTCCGGGATCGATCGCGGACGCGAACGACGAGCCGCAATTCGCGGAGCTCAAGACGCAGGGCGAGCTCACGAAGATCGCCTGGGAGTACGACGTGCAGGTCATGAACGAAGGACCCGGTCACATCCCGATGCATCTGATCAAGGAGAACGTCGAGAAGCAACTCGAGTGGTGCGGCGAGGCGCCCTTCTACACGCTCGGACCGCTCACGACCGATGTCGCCCCCGGATACGACCACATCACCTCCGCGATCGGCGCGGCGATGATCGGTTGGTACGGGACTGCGATGCTCTGCTACGTGACACCGAAAGAGCATCTCGGCCTGCCCGATCGGGACGATGTCAAAGCCGGGGTCATTGCCTACAAGATCGCCGCGCACGCCGCCGACCTGGCGAAAGGGCATCCGCGCGCGCAGGCCTGGGACGATGCGCTCTCGAAGGCTCGATTCGAGTTCCGCTGGGAGGATCAGTTCAATCTCGCAATGGATCCGGTCACCGCCCGCGCATATCACGATGAGAGTCTTCCGGCCGACGGCGCCAAGGTCGCGCACTTCTGCTCCATGTGCGGGCCGAAGTTCTGCTCGATGGAGCTGACGCAGCAGATCCGTCAGTCGGGGATGGAAGAGAAGTCGGTCGAATTCCGTAAGGCGGGCGAGATCTACGTCAAGCAGTAGATCAATTCAACCTAAGTCTGATCACCACGAAGGCCACGAAGATATCGAAGGCCACGAAGATATCGAAGGCCACGAAGATATCGAAGGTCACGAAGAATCGTGAATGCGTTGCTGAAGCGAGTTAGACCGGAGTCACCGGGTTGGGAAGCGGCAGCTTCGAGCGAAGCCAACTGAAGCTCCGGCCGACGACCTTCTTCTGCCGCGCATCCTCGAAGAGCGAATAGGTCACCGGCGTCACCACGAGTGTGAGCGTGAGCACCAGCGTCTGACCGCCGATCACGACGAAGCCGATGGCGTGGTTGGTCGCCGAGCCCACGCCCTGCGTGATGACGAGCGGAAACATCCCCGCCACGAACGCCAGCGTCGTCATCAGGATAGGCCGCAGACGATCGCGGCTGGCCTGCACGATTGCCTGATGCGCGTCGAGCCCGGTTTCCTGCAGCTGGTTGGCGTGATCGATCTGCAGGATCGAGTTCTTCTTGACGACGCCGAAGAGCACCAGCATGCCGAGGGCGGAAAAGATGTTCAACGACTGCCCGAAGATGAGGAGCGAGATGAGCGCAAAGGGCAGCGTGAGCGGAAGTGACAGCAGGATCGTGACCGGGTGGAGCCACGATTCGAACTGCGCGGCCAGCACCAGGTACATGAAGATGAGCGAAAGCGCGAGTGCCTGGAGGAAGGCGCTCGCAGTGCGATTCAACTCGCGCGAACGGCCGGCAAACGCAAGGCGGTATTCGGGGCCAAGCCCCAGGTCGGTGGCAGCGGCGAGAATCTGATTCTGGGCGCCGGCTTGCGATGTGCCCGGCAGCAGATTCGCGGAGAGCGTTACTTGGCGCTGCCGGTTGAGACGCCTGATGTCCGCCGGCGCCGCGCCGTGCGTGAAGCTCGCGATGTTCTGGAGCGGCACGCTGCCGAGCCGCGTAGACGGGACGGTGAGCTGGCCGATCGCGCCCTCAGTATCACGGTTGCGATTTTCGGCGCGCAGGTGCACCTCGTATTGCTCGCCAGCTTCGTTGTACGTCGTGACCTGATCGCCGCCGACGAGGAGTCGCAGCGCCTCGGCGGCGTCCGACACCTGCACCCCGAGGTCGGACGCCTTCGGCCGATCGAGTCTCACGGAAATCTCCGGCTTGCCCACGCGCAGGGAGGTGTCCACGTCCACCATCCCGGCGATGTTCTTCGATCGCTCGGCGAGCGTATTGCTCGCGCGTTCGAGCTCCGCGAGGCTCGGTCCCTGCATCACGAACTGAATGTCGCCCTGTCCCTGTCCGCCGCCGCCGCCACCGCCGCCGGCGATGCCGGGCGCCTGCAGCCCCGTCTTCACGCCTTCCGGTGTGACTTTGGGCAGGATGCGGTTGCGAACCTCGTCCATCAGCACGAACTGATCGCGCTCGCGATCGTCGATCGGCTTCAATCGGACGTAGATCGAAGCGGTGTTGAGCGTGCCGGCGGAGTCACCCGCCACCGTGACCATGGTGTAGACGACCTCCGGCAGCTCGCGAATCGCGGTCGCCACGCGGTTGGACATCACCTCGGTCGCCTCGAGGCTCGCGCCCTCGGGTGCGCGCAAGCTCACGTCGAACTCCGACTGATCGTCCTGCGGCGTGAAGTTCACGTTGACGACGCGGAAGATCGGCACGCTCGAGAACAGCACCACCACCGCCAGCACGGCGATGACCCCGCGATGGGCCATCGACCACTCCAGCATGCGCGTGTAGATGCGATCGATCGGGCCGAAGATCGTCGAGTGCTTCGAATCGTGGACGTGATGTGACTCGTCTTCTTCACGCGTCTTTACCTTCAGCCAGCGCGCGCACATCGTCGGCGTCAAGGTGAAGCTGACGAGCAGCGACACCATGACGGCGAAGGCCATCGTCAGACCGAAGCTTTTCAGGAAGCGGCCAACCATGCCGCTCATGAAGCCGACCGGCGCGAAGATCGCCACGAGGGATAGCGTGGTCGCGAGCACGGCAAGGCCGATCTCCCTGGTGCCTTCAATCGCCGCCTGCATCGGCGGCATCCCCTTTTCTTCGATGAACCGATAGATGTTCTCCAGCACGACGATCGCGTCGTCGATCACGATGCCAACGGCGAGCGTTAGCGCCAGCATCGTCAGCATGTTCAGCGTGAAGCCCATGTACCAGACCAGGGCAAAAGTCGCGACGATGGACGTCGGAATCGAGATGGCTGCGATGACGGTGGACCGCAGGTTGCCGAGGAAGAGCAACACGACGAACGCCGCCAGAAACGAGCCGACGACGAGATGTTCCTCGACGCTCCGGAACGAAGCCTCGATGAACTCGGCCTGGTCGCGGACGATGCGCAGCTCGTAGCCGGGGGCGAGCGCCTGCTTCAGGTCCTGGAGGCGGTCCTTCACGTTGTTGACGACTTCAACCGTGTTGGTGCCGGACTGCTTGCGGATTTGCAGCAGCACCGTGGGATCGCCATTGATGTTGGCGAGCGTCGTCACGTCGGCCACGCCATCGTCTACACGCGCGACGTCACCAATCTGTACGGGGTGACCTTCAACCTGACGCAGCACGAGGCCGCCGAACTGGTCTGGTGCTTCGACGCGGCCGCGAGTCCGCATCGTGATGGACTGCGCCCCCTGGTCGATCCGCCCGCCCGGGATGTCGGCGTTCTGCGCTTGCAGGGCGCGCGACACGTCGTTGACCGTGAGGTTGTACGCGTGGAGTCGATCGGCGTCCACCCAGATGTTGATCTGGCGCTTGCGGCCTCCGAGGACGATCACCTGTCCAACACCGTCCGTGCTCTCCAGACGCCGGCGCAGCACTTTATCTGTGTACTCGGTGACATCGCGGATCGGTTTCTTCGCGGTCACCGCGAGCGTGAGAATCGGCGCAGCGTCGGGATCCTGCTTTTCGATCGTCGGCTGCGTAATCGTGCGCGGCAGCAGCGGGAGAATCCGGTTGATGCGATCGCGGACTTCCTGCGCGGCCACGTCGGCATTCTTCTCGAGACGGAACGTGACGATGACCTGCGAGATTCCCTCGGCGGAATTCGAACTGAGCTGGTCGATGCCGCTGATGGTGTTGACGGCTTCCTCGATCTTGTCGGTGACCTCGCTCTCCACCTGCTCCGGAGCCGCGCCGGGCAGGCGCGTGGTGACGGCGACAGTCGGAAAGTCCACTTGCGGGAGCCGATCAACTCCCAGCTGGCCGAATGCGAAGGCGCCGACGACGGTCAGCGAGAGGATGAGGACCGATGCGAACACCGGCCGTCGAACGCAGAGCTCAGCGAGCCATTGCATATCGGAATCCCTTATTTCTTCCCGACGCGCGCGCCATCGGCAAGCTGCTCGACGTTGCTCGTGGCGACGACCTCGCCGGCCTTGAGGCCTGTGCTGATCTCGACCAGCGAGTCAGCAGGCTGACCGACCGTGACGATGCGCTCTTCAACCCGGTCTTCGGCGACGACGTACACCCGTGCGGTGCCCGAGATCGTGCGTACGGCGCTCATCGGCACGAGCACGGCCGGACGTTCCGTCGACTGCTCGATCCTGGCAGTGGCGAACGAGCCGGGCTTGAGGATGCCGGCATCGTTGTTGACGAGCGCTTCGACGACCAGCGTCCGCGAGTCGGTTTGCAGAGCGGGTGAGACGTATCGAACCTGCCCTTCGAACTGCTTCCCCGGAGCGGTATCGACTGCAAGTGATACCGGCCGGCCGACCGCGACGTCGGCCGAGTTTTGCTGCGGCACCGTGAGGTTCAGTCTGAGCGGATTCGTCCGTAGCACTGACGCGACCTTGGTGCCGCGCGAGACGTACGCGCCAACCGACACGAGGCGCTGACCGACCACACCTGTGAACGGCGAGCGCACGACCGTATCGGCGAGCGCCTTCTTTGCGAGGTTCACACGCGCCCGCGCCGCGAGCAGCGCTTGATACTGCTGCAGGGCGCCGTTGCGCGCGATGTCGTACTGGCGGCGAGCGACTTCCAACTGCGCCGTGCGCGTATCGAAGTCCGCCTGCGACAGCAGCTTGCGATCGAACAGCATCTTCGCCCGCTCGTAGTCGCCGTTGGCGAGGTCGAGGCTGGCGCGCGCGTTCGCCACCTCCGGCACACGATCGACGGAGAACTCGGAGCCGTCGGCCAGCCCGAGCCGCCCCACGATTTGCGCGGCGTTGGCGTCGGCCTCCGCCATTTGCGCTTCCATCTCGGTTGCCGAGATCCGGATGAGGGCGTCGCCCTCTGCCACGCGCGTCCCGCGTTCGACCGGCGTCGCGATCACTCGGCCCTGCACTTCAGCAGCGACCTCGGCTTCCTCCTGGGCCGCCAGCGTGCCGGTGACCTCGAGGAACCGGCGGATGGGCCGCTCGACGGCAGCGGTGCTGCTGATGGCGATCGACGGCGAGGCGGAGTCTGCTGCCGTTGACTCGCCTTTGACACCCGTCCCGCAGGCGGATACGGCTGCAAGGAGGACGGGCAACGTGAAAGAGAACTGTCCGCGCATTATGTGGGGAGCTCCGGATTACTTAGTTCGAGTGCACGACGTTTGAATCAGATGGTTGAACGCACGCTGCGGCTGGTCGTGCGCGCGACGGCGCTCCGGCCCGGAGACCTTCAATCGTAGTGTCGATCGCGTCGAGAACGAGACTGTCCGCATCCTCGAAAGCGAGGCGCTCGGAAAGACGGAGCGCGGCAATGCCGAGGATCGGCGCCCACATGAGGCGAAGACCGACCTCCGCGTTGACGGACGCTGGAAAGATGCCCTCGTCGATGCACCGCTGCATCTGTGCCTGAAGCCGGCTCTTCAAATCGGACATGAACGCGAAGCGCTCGTACTCGCGTCCGATGCGTGGCACTCGCCGATCGAGGAACACGAGCGCGAAGTACTGAGGCTGAAGCTTGCTGAACTCGTAGAGACGCCACGCAGCGGCGCGAATGTCGTCCAGCGGGTTGTCGCTGGGCGCATGCGAAAGCTGCGACGCGCCGAGCAGGCGGAACCCTTCTTCGGCGAGCGCGAAGAAGATTTCGTCTTTTGACGTGAAATAGCTGTAGATTGCGCCGGGGCTGTAATCGACTTTCGCCGCGATGTTGCGAATCGACACCTGCGCGTAGCCGTCGGTCACGAATAGTGAGAGGGCGGCGTCCAGAATCGCACGGCGTGTCGTGGCTCGCGCGTGCTGCTGCCGTTCCTCGCGGCTCAACGGCTCGTCATGGCTGCTTGTTCGTGGATTGAACACCGTTCAATATTCTAAACAACGTTCAGTCGTTCTGTCATCGGAGACCCCGACGCGACAAGTGACGTCCTATACACCAGGCGTTTCGCACGAAAGGAGCTCACGTGTCCATCCGGCCCGTCAAACACGTCGTCCAATCGAAGCCCACCCTCGAAGGCGCAGGAGTCCGGCTACGCCGGGCATTCGGGTTCGGTGACACGTCGGAATACGACCCGTTTCTCTTGTTTGACGACTTCCGCAACGACAACCCGGACGAGTATCTCGCCGGTTTTCCGTGGCACCCGCACCGCGGGATCGAGACGATCACTTACGTCCTGGCGGGCTCGGTCGAACACGGCGACAGCCTCGGCAATCGCGGAAACCTGGGCGCCGGAGACGTGCAATGGATGACTGCCGGCAGCGGCATCCTCCATCAGGAGATGCCGAAAGGCGACACTCAGGGCCGCATGCACGGCTTTCAACTGTGGTCGAACCTGCCCTCGTCCCTCAAGATGACGGCGCCACGCTACCAGGACGTCGCCGGCAAAGACGTCCCGGAGGTCGTCGACGATGACGGCACGCGAGTGCGAGTGGTCTGCGGATCGTTCTGGGGCAAGCAGGGTCCAGTGGACGGTGTGGCTGCGGATCCGCGTTATATCGACGTGTCGATTCCTTCTGGTGTGCGGAAGCGTCTCACGGTGGAGCTCGAGCGCCATGCGTTCGCATACGTGTTCGCCGGTTCCGGGAGCTTTCGAGATGCATCGGCGCCTCGTCCGGTTCTGACCGATGTCATTGGCAGAGGCGGCGAGCCGACGCCGGACAGCATCGGGAACCGATCCCTCGTGCTATTCGACAACGGCGAGGAGATTACCGTTCAGGCCGGCGATGAGGGGATCCGATTTCTTCTCGTGTCAGGCAGGCCGATCGAGGAGCCGGTCGCGTGGTACGGCCCGATCGTCATGAATACGCGCGCCGAGCTTCAACAGGCATTCGATGAACTGAATCGCGGGACGTTCATCAAGCAGAGTGCGAAGTAATTCCGCCGCGGCCGATGTCCTGAGCCCAGCGAAGCGCCGTGGTGTAGGCCGCCGGCAGGACTGCTGCTTCCACGCCGGCGCTCGTCATCGCCTGTGACGCGGCATCCCATGCACCACTCTCGTACGCGAGGACCGCGTCGAGGATCAGACGCTCGTGGTTGCCGCGGCCGAGTAGCGCGTCTGCCGTTGACGGCGGCAGCGGCAGGTTGTCTAGCGCGTCGTTCATGGTCCGGCTCAACATCACGTCGAGCAGCGAAAAGAGTCCGACCAGAAAGAGCTCCGAGGCATCGAGCAGCTGCGTGTGCTCCCCGATAAGCTCGCAGGATCGCGCGCGCACGAGAGCCAACGTCGCCAGCTCCGGCGTTGCACGGGGATTGAGTCCGGCAAGGCACCAGACGGACGCCCACTTGCGAATGGGTTCGATTCCAATGAGCAGCAGCGCCTGGCGAATCGTTCCGACCTCCGTTCTGACTGGAACCGCCGCCGAGTTGACGAACCTCAGCACGCGAAGACTGAGCGAGACGTCCTGCTTCACCAGCGCCTCGAGTTCCAGCATGCCGAGATCGTGTCGGCTGAGCGCCGCCAGCAGCCGGATGTAGACCAATTGGTGCGCCGGGATCGCCGCGCCCTCCTGGATAACCGGCTTGCAGAAGTAATAGCCCTGGAAGAGTGTGTAGCCGGCCTCTTTCGTCTGCTCGTAGACCTCGCGGCTCTCGACCTTTTCAGCCAGCATCGTCACGCCCAGCGGCTTGAGGCGCTGCGCCAATGCCGCCGCCACCGGTATCGGCGTCAACAGCACGTCTACCTTGACGAAGGAGACGTACGGAAGCAGCGTCTCGGCATCTGATCCGGGGACGAAGTCATCGAGCGCAAGGAGATAGCCCTTCGCCTTGAGCTTTCGGCACGCAACCACGAGCTCCTCGGTCACCTCGATCGTTTCAAGAAGCTCGAGGACGACGTCTTTAGGAGTGACGAGCGCGTCGATCTGACCGATGACGAGCGAGGCGGTAACGTTCAGGAACGCGGGGCGGCCACCGGTCAGCGTGTCCAGTCCGAGATCGAGGATCGCGCTCGTGATGACGCTGGCGCTGGC
>Ga0310810_10001227_pt1 | contig 26632 bp, 22 predicted proteins | sample NCmetagenome_FD_207641 | JGI IMG/M metagenome (GOLD analysis project Ga0310810, IMG submission 207641) | Soil microbial communities from experimental microcosm in Duke University, North Carolina, United States - NC | ecosystem: Engineered > Artificial ecosystem > Soil microcosm > Unclassified ...
ATCACGATTCCCCCGCAGGCCCCGGTGGTTACCAAGGTGGCGGCGCAGCACACGGCAGGCGGTTTGACCGTGGATGTGACCGGCTTCTCCAACCCGCGCGACATGGTCAGCGCCACGTTCCAGTTCACGGCATCCGCTGGCACCAGCCTGCAGACCTCGCAGGTGACGGTTCCGGTCGACCAGATTTTCGGCACGTGGTACAACGACGCCGCCTCGCAGCAATTCGGCAGTGAGTTCACTTTCACGCAGCCCTTCACCATCAGCGGCAATGCCGCTGGGATCACGAATGTGTCGGTGACGCTGACCAACAAGCAGGGCGCGTCGAGCGCCGTCAGCGCGAGCGTGCAATAGAGGGACGCGAACCAAAGGCCGCGCGAATTCCTACGCCTGCCGCCTCGCCGGAATCCGCACGAGCACATACGCCACCGCGGCGAACCCGACGAGCGACAGCCATCCGCCCCATGCCGGGAAGAAGCTTAGCTCCTCACGGCCTGTGAGCAGCCGCGTGATGGAGCTGATCCCCGCCAGGAACAGTACCGCTTGCAGAATGCCGACGATGGCTTCACCGGCGATCAATCCTGAGGCGAGCAGCGTTCCTTTCTCCTCGGCGCGCAGTTTTTGTTGCGGGGTGAAGCGCGCGCACGCGCGGTCCGCGAACCACTTGATCGCTCCGCCCACGAAGATGGCGGCGGAGGTGTCGAACGGCAGATACATACCCACTGCGATCAGCATGGGCGCGCGGGCGCCGCAGAAGATCAACGCGATGCCGAAGGCCGCGCCGATGGCGATCAGTCCCCACGCCATCTGTCCGCCCACGATGCCTTTCGCCAACTGCGCCATGAGTCCGGCTTGCGGCGCCGGCAGCGCACGTCCACCGATGCCGCCGGTGGCGAGGTTCGCCTGGTGCAGCGCCACGATCGGCGCCATCAAGAACACCGAGAGCAGGATTACCGCGAGTATCTCGACCACCTGCATCTTCCACGGCGTGCCACTCAGCAGATAGCCGGCTTTCAAATCCTGAATCAGCGTGCCCGAGACCGAGCACGCGCCCGACACCACCGCCGCCACGCCCAGCACCGCCGCGACACCCGGCATGCCTTTTGCGCCGATGGCCAGCATCACCAGCGCCGAGAGCATGAGCGCGCACAGCGTCAGCCCAGAGAGCGGCTGGTTCGAGCTGCCGACGAGTCCGGTGAGATAGCCGCCGACCGCTGAAAGAAAAAATCCAGTGACGCTCATGATCGCCGCGGCAATGATGGCGGCCGTCCAGCTTCCCGTGAAGTAATAGTAGAGGACCGTGATCGCGATGGTCAGTACAACCGTGCCGGCCACCAGCCACGGAAACGGGATGTCACGATCGGTCGGATCGCTGCTCTCGCCTTCCATCGCCCTCTTGCGCGATGCGCCCAGAGCGCCTGCTATCGACTGCGTGATGGATGCGCGCATCGAGAACAGCGTCTGGCACGCGCCCACCAGCATGGTGCCTACAGCGATGGGCCGTACGATGTTGTACCAGAGCGTATAGGCGGCCACGTCCCACTGCGGACTTTGCGCGCTGCCCAGGCGGCGCGGCAGATCGGGATCGAAGAACAGCAGCAGCGGAATCAGAATCCACCACGCAATGAGCCCGCCGGCGACGTTGATAGAGGCCAGCTGCGGCCCGATGATGTAGCCGATGCCCATCAGCGCGGGCGAGAGATTGGGCGTGGTCCACCAGATGCCGCCATAATGCGTGACGTCACCGATGGGCGCCTTACGGAAATCGAAATGATGCACCACGGAGCGTGGAAACGCCAGAAAGCCTTCGAGGTATTCGCGGAAAATCTGCAAGCCTTTGTCGCTTTTCAGAATTTGGATGAGGCCGGCGAAAGCCATGGCGCCGAAAACGTACTTGGGAGCCTCGCTGCCCTGCTCGCCGGCCTTGACGATCTCGGCGCTGGCCACGCTTTCGGGAAACGGCAGATCGGACTCCACGCACAGCGGCCGCCGCAGCACGATGATGAAGAGTACGCCGATCAGACCGCCCACCAGCAGAATCATGGTGGCCTGCCAGTAATGCTGGCGCAGATCGGCCCAGAGGTGCACGCCATCGATTTCGACCATCATGAACGCCGGAATGGTAAAGATGGCGGAGGCCACCAGCGCTTCGCCCACCGAGGCCGCGGTGCGCGCGATATTTTGCTCGAGAATCGTCCCGTGAAAATGCGGCAGGCGGAACAGCGCAATGGCAATCACCGCCGCCGGAATAGTTGCGGCGATTGTCTGCCCCGCCTTCATGCCGAGGTAAGCATTAGCCGCGCCAAAAATTAAAGCGAGCAACAGGCCGACAGCCACGGCCTTGACGGTCATCTCGGGCGGCGATTTTTCAGGAGGGGATGGCGCGGGCATCGGCATAGAGAGAGCATGGTATCAGCCGAGCGGTGAATGGCGTTAGCGGAGAGTCGCCAGACATCCGTCGCGGAACCAAAAAAGACTTTCACCGCCGAGACGCGGAGACGCCGAGAAAACAATTTCGCGTCGTACGATGTTAAATGCTCATGCCGGTTTCCTACGACGGCATCATTCTCGGTGCAGGCCACAATGCCCTGGTGCTGCAGGCGTATCTCGCGCGCAGCGGCTTGCGCGTGCTCGCACTCGAACGCGCACCGGCGGCGGGCGGCGGATTAATCACGGAAGAAAACCCGCGGGTCCGGGGTTTTCTCCACAATACGCATTCTTTCTTTCATCGCGCGATTACGACGGCGCCCTGGTATCGCGATCTGGAACTCGAGCGGCACGGGGCTCGCTACATCGAGCCGGAATTGAACGTGGCGATGATCTTGCGTGATGGCCGCGCGCTCGAGTGGTGGACCGATCTCGACCGCACGGCGGAATCGTTCGCCGAGTTCTCGAAGCGCGACGCCGCGGCGCTGCGAACCTGGGTAACGGAGTTCCGGCCCATCGTCGATCAGATTCTGACCGTCGAGGCGCAGTCGCCGCCGCTCCCGCCGGAGCGCCGCCGCGAGCTGCTCGGACGGTCACGGCTGGGGCGGCGATTGCTCGAAGTTGCTCAGCTTTCACCGGTCGAATTTGTCGAACGCGAGTTCGAGAACGATGCCATCCGTGCGGGTTTGCTGTTCTTCAACGGGCTGCGCGAAATCGACTTGCGGCTCCCCGGCTTCGGTCACAGCATTCCGGCGCTGCTGGCCGGGCAGCACAAAGCGCAGATGTGCATGGGCGGGTCGGCGCGCCTGGCTGAAGCGCTGGTGGCCGACATCCGCGAGCACGGCGGTGAGATTCGCACCGGCGCCGGCATTCGGGCGATCCTGATGCGCGGCGGCAGGGCGGCGGGAGTCGAGCTCGACACCGGTGAGCGCATCGAAGCCAGGGCCTTTGTGGTCTCGGGACTCAATCCGCAACAGACGCTTCTCGAACTGCTGGATGCCGAGGCCGTTCCGCAAAATGTTCGCGAGCGCGCCGGCGGATTCGAGTACAACCTGCTGGCGCCGCTATTTGCGTTGAATGTGGCGCTCGATGAGCCGCCGCGCTACAAAGCCGCGGAACGGCGGCCGGATCTTGCGCGGGCATTCATGGTGATCCTGGGCCTCGAACGCTTCGCGCAGTTTTCCGAGATTGTGGGCGCGCACGAACGGGGCGAGATTCCGCCGCCGGTGATGTGGGGCGCGTGCCCGACCGTTTTCGACGCGAGCCAGGCGCCGCCGGGCAAGCACACCGCCTTCCTGTGGGAGAAGCTGCCGTATGCCCTCAACGGCTCGGCGGCGAATTGGGACGCCGAAAAGGAGAAGCATGCGCGGCGAATGCTGGCGCTCTGGTCGGATTTCGCGCCGAATCTTGCCGAAGGCGCGGTGCTCGACTGGTTCTGCAGATCGCCGCTCGATACCGAGCGCCAGCTTCCCAACATGCGTCGCGGCGATCTGCTGGTGGGATCGTTCGCGAATGGCCAGGTCGGTTACAACCGGCCATTCGCCGGGGCGGGGGAGTATCGCGCGCCGGTAGGAGGTCTCTATCTGTGCGGCGGCTCCACGCATCCGGGTGGGAATATCACGGGCCTGTGCGGTTACAATGCGGCGGGTGTTATAGCCGCGGATCTCGGGTTGCGCCAGTGGTGGCCATCGCGGCCGGCTGAGAAGGCGCTGGAGACGATCGAGTGATACCCATTAATTGATACCCCAGCAATGGAACAAATTTAGCGCACTACCCGGCAATGGACAGGCGAGAGCGCGTGTCCTACATTGAAAGTGTGGGAACTTTTTACGGCCGCGCCGAGCTGGTCGAGGCGCGGGCCGGCTGGAGAGCCGCGGGCAAGACGGTGGTTTTCACCAACGGCTGTTATGACCTGCTGCATCCCGGCCATATCCGGCTGCTCGAGAAAGCGCGGTCGCTGGGCGACATCCTGATCCTCGCGCTCAATTCCGACGCGAGCGTGGGCCGCTTGAAGGGTCCATCACGGCCGCTGATCGCGGAGCGCGAGCGCGCCGAAGTGGCACTGGGCCTGGAAGCCGTGGATGCCGTCACGCTCTTCGACGAAGACACGCCGCGCGAGCTGATCGCCGCCGTGCTGCCCGACGTTCTGGTGAAGGGCGCGGATTGGGCGCACTGGATTGCGGGCCGCGAGGAAGTGGAAGCCGCCGGCGGCAAGGTAATGGCCCTCAGCCTCGAGCCTGGCTATTCAACTACAGGAATCGTGGAAACCATTCTCTCGCGCTAATCCCTTGATTCATCCTGCAATTCGCGATCTGTTTTCGGGACTCGCCCGCCAACCGGCATTTCAGGAACTGCTGCAGCGTGTGGCTCTGAAGCAACCGCTGCCGGCCCTTTCCGGGCTCACCACCACGGCCAAAGCGCTTTACTCGGTGCTGCTGTGGCAGTTGACCGAGCGGCCGCTCATGGTGATCACCGCCGGCAATCAACAGGCTGAGACGCTGGTCGAAGCCATGACAACGTTCTTCCGCCTGCTGGTGTCGGGCCGCGAACGGCAAGCGCCGCAATTGCTGCCGGCACTCGATGTTCTGCCCGCGCAGCGCATGTCGCCGCACGCCGAGATTCTGGAGGAGCGCGCCACCGGTTTATGGCGGCTCGCCACCGGCGCCGTTCCCATCACCGTCGCGCCGGTGGCCTCGGCCATGCAACGCATCGAGCCCGCCGATTTCTACCGGCAGCTTGCGCTCACGCTGCGCGCAGGCGATGAAATTTCGCTCGATGACTTGGTCGCGCACCTCGAAAGCATCGGTTATGAGAAACGCGATCCAGTCGAGATGGTGGGGGAATATTCGGTCCGCGGCGGCATCGTGGATGTGTACTCGCCCGAAGCCGCCAAGCCAGTGCGCATCGAGATGTTCGGCGATCAGATCGATTCCATTCGGCGGTTCGAGGTTGAATCGCAGCGCTCGGTGATGAAAATCCCCGAGTCCACGCTGCTGCCGCTCACCGAATTTCAGAAGTCGCGTCCGGTACTGGCCGAATTGACCGAGCAACTGCGCGAAGCCGGCATCCCCGCGCGCGACCTCCCGCTACCCGGCGAAACGTTCCCCGGCTGGGAGTTGCTGCGCCCACTGGTCCGCCCCTTTACTGCGTCGCTGTTCGATTTGCTCGAAAGCCCGATCGTGATTCTGGACGAGCCGGAGCAAATCCGCGCCTCCTCAGACCGCTTCTGGAAGCGCCTGGAAGACCCCGATCGGCCCGCGCTCTGCCCGCCCGAAAAAGTCTTCTACCGCTGGGAAGATCTCGCCGCCGCACGGCCTAACCATGCCCAGCTGGAACTCCGCGAGCTCGATATTTCTGTCCCCACGCTGCCCGTTGTAACCGGGCCGGGCGCTCCATGGTCCGTTCTCAAATCCGGCGCCGCGGATCCCGCCGCGCCGCCCCCTGCCTTCGCGCTTCACATTCCCACCCGCCCCTCCATGTCCTTCCACGGCAACATGCAGGTGGCCATTGCCGAAGCCCGCAGCCTGGTCGAATCCGGATCGCGCGTGGCATTTTTTGCGGCGTCCGCGGGCGAGATCGAGCGCCTGGCCGACATTTTCAACGAGTACGGTATTGCCTACCAGCTTGGCATCGACCAGTCCGACGGCACGCCACAATATCTCGCCGAGCGCGCCTACCTGGCGGGGTCGGTAGCGAGCATTTACTTAATTCGCGGCGGCATCGAGCGCGGTTCGATCTTCCCCGATTCAAAGATGGCGGTGTTCGGATCGGAAGACCTGTTCGAGACGCCGGACCTGGTGGCGCGGCCGGCGGGCGGAAAATCGCATCTCGCCACTTTCTCCGCCGAAACCTTCGATCTGAAGCCGGGCGACTACGTGGTGCACTCGGAACATGGCGTGGGCCACTTTCTCGGGTTGCGCTCCATTGACCAGGGCGAAGCCAAGGGCGACTACATGCTGCTTGAATACGCCGGCGGCAGCAAGCTCTACGTACCGCTCACGCACATGGATCTGGTGCAGCGCTTCCGTGGCGCGGGCGACGCGCCGCCGCAGCTCGACCGCATGGGCGGAGCCACCTGGACACGTACCAAGACGCGCGTCAAAGCCCGGATGCGCGACATGGCCGAGGAACTGCTAAAACTTTATGCCTCGCGCAAGCTCGCCAAAGGTTTCGCCTTTTCCACCGACAGCAACTGGCAGCGTGAATTCGAAGATGCGTTCGAGTTCACCGAGACGCGCGATCAGCGCTCGGCCATCGTGGACATCAAGCGCGACATGGAAAACGCCGAGCCGATGGACCGCCTGCTATGCGGCGACGTGGGCTTCGGAAAGACCGAAGTCGTGATGCGCGCCGCGTTCAAGGCGCTCGGAGATGGGAAGCAGGTCGCCATCCTGGCGCCCACCACGGTGCTTGCTTTTCAGCACTACGAAACTTTCAAGCGCCGCTTTCAGCCGTTCCCGGTGCGCGTGGCGATGCTCAGCCGCTTTGTCGCGACGAAAGAACTGAAGCAGGTCGTCACCGACGTGGCCGAGGGCAAAGTCGATATCGCCATCGGCACGCACCGTCTGCTCTCTAAAGATGTCGAGTTCAAAGATCTCGGCCTGGTGATCGTGGACGAAGAGCAGCGTTTCGGCGTAAAGCACAAAGAGCGGCTGAAGCAGCTCAAGCAAACCGTGGACGTCATCGCCATGAGCGCCACGCCCATCCCCCGCACGCTGCACATGTCGTTACTGGGGCTGCGCGATATGTCGGTGATCGAGACGCCGCCCAAGGACCGGCTGGCCATTCAGACCGTGGTCGCGCCCATGCAGCCGGAGATGATCCGCTCAGCCCTCGAGCTGGAACTCAATCGCGGCGGGCAAGTGTACTTCGTGCACAATCGCATTGATTCCATCTGGGCGCGGGCCGCGATGCTCCAGGAGCTGGTGCCGCAAGCCCGCATCGGCGTGGGCCACGGCCAAATGGGCGAGGCGGAATTGGAGCGCACCATGCTGCGCTTCATGCGCCACGAGTACGACATTCTGGTCTCCACCACAATTGTTGAAAACGGCCTCGACATCCCGCTGGCCAATACCATGATCATCGAGAATGCGGATAAGTACGGTCTTTCGGAGCTGTATCAGCTGCGCGGGCGCGTGGGCCGCTCGAACCGCCGCGCGTATGCGTATTTGCTGGTCCAGCCCGACACCGAACTCTCGGAAGTCGCGCGCAAACGGCTCGCCGCACTCAAAGAGTTCAGCGATCTAGGGGCGGGTTTCAAGATTGCGGCGCTCGATCTGGAGCTGCGCGGCGCGGGCAACCTGCTAGGCGGGGAGCAGCACGGCCACATCAACGTCGTGGGCTTCGACATGTACACGCGCATGCTCGAGGAAACGGTGCGCGAGCTGAAGGGCGAGGAGGTGCCGGCCGAGATTCACTCCGCGCTCAACCTGGCACTCGATATCCGCATTCCCACCGATTACATCACGGACGAAAACCAGCGCCTGCGCGCCTATCGCCGCATTGCCGCCACGCACGACCCCGAAGAGCGCGAGCGTATCGCCAAGGAGCTCGAAGACCGCTATGGCCCAGTTCCAGAGGCTGTCCAGAATCTGCTGGAATACGCCTCGCTCAAATCGGACGCCGAAAAACTGGGCATCGAGCGCATCGACCGCCGCCAGGGCGCGCTGCAAATCAAATTTCACGAGCAGACGCGCGTGGATCCGGCGAAACTGATGAATCTGGTGAGCCGTACCCGCGGGGCCCAGTTTACGCCCGCCGGGGTACTACAAGTCCCGCTTGATGGCGTGGCGGCGCCGGGGGCGGTTTTGTCATTCGTAAAGGAGAGATTGGGCGAACTGCGGGCGTAGCACCGGTTAAATCACAGGTGGGAAGGTACCGTGGCCCAGGACGGGTTGAGTTTTCCTGCTTCCGGGATGCCCGCCAACCGTGCGCCTGCGGGCACATCGGTCCGATACTTCACAACTAGCCTCTCGCTTCCCCTTGCGGGATAATGGTTTTATGCGTTTTCAGTTGTGCGCAGGCGTGTTGGCGCTTGTAAGTACGGGTTTGGCCGCGGATGTCCGTGTGGTCGAAGAGATTGTCGCCAAGGTCAACGGCGACATCATCACCAAAGGTGAGATCGAACGAAGCCGGCAACAGATCGAAGCCGAGCTCAAGCCGCAGGGCCTGAACGGGGCGGCGCTCGATAAGGCCGTCAAAGACCGCGAAAAGGACGCTTTGCGCGATCAGATCGACCAGTTGCTGCTGGTGCAACATGGCAAAGACCTGAATATCAACGTCGATGGCGAAGTCACCAAGCGCATCGCCGCCATTCAGCTGGACAGCAAGATCGCCGACCCGGACAAGTTTCATGACTATATCCGCGAACAGACCCAAATGCCCTTCGAGGATTTCCGGCAGAAAATCAAGGAGCAGCTTCTCACACAGAAAGTCATCGGCCAGGAGGTCGGATCGAGGATCAACGTCCCGCACACGGAAATAGAGAAGTATTACGAAGAGCACAAGAAGGACTTCGTCCGCGAGGAGCAGGTCTTCTTGAGCGAAATCCTGATTTCAACCGAAGGCAAGACGCCCGAGCAGACCGCCCAGGCTGAAAAGAGGGCCAAGGATCTGGTGGCGCGGCTGCGTAAGGGTGAAAAATTCAGCGAACTGGCCCGCCAATATTCCGACGCCGAAACCAAGGACAATTTCGGCCAGTTGCCGCCCTACAAACGCGGCCAGTTGCGCAAGCAGATCGAGGACGTTGTTTTCAAGGAGAAGAAGGGCTATATCACGGAGCCCATCAAGATGCCCAACGGCTTCGAGATCCTGAAGATCGAAGACCGCTACGAAGCCGGGCAGGCTCCTCTGGCCGATGTGGAGAACGAGGTCCAGGAGAAACTCTACATGCCGCGCATGCAGCCCAAAGTGCGTGAGTTTCTCACCAAACTGCGCGAGGACGCATTTTTAGAGATTCGCGCGGGTTACGTGGATTCGGGTGCAGCACCGGGAAAAGACACGGTGTGGAAAGACCCGGCACAACTGAAGCCGCAGACCACCACGAAGGAAGAAGTGGCGGCGCGCAAGCACAAGAAAAAGCTGCTGTGGGTGGTTCCAATTCCGGGCACGTCCACGTCTAAGACAGTCGAAACCGCGCGTCAGCCGGGTGACGGCCCGGTATCGCCGGCGGGCAGCCCCGGCACGCCCGCCGAGAGTCCGGCAGCACCCGCGGGCAGTGCCAACCGGCCGGCGGACGCGGCTGCACCTGCGAGCGGAAGCCCGCCCAAGCAATGAAGTCTCCCTGCGTGAAGGAGCTGGAAGCCAACCGGAACTTCACTGCGATTTTTCTTGTTCGCTCCAAAGAAATCCGCGAAAAGAAAACCGGCGAGCCCTATCTCTCGCTCTCCCTCTGCGACCGTACCGGCGAAGTCGAAGCCAAAATGTGGGACAACGTCGCGGAGGTCATGGACACCTTTGAGCGCGACGACTTCGTGAAGGTGAAGGGGCTCATCCAGGTCTATCACAACCGCCCGCAGCTCACGATTCATAAAATGCGGCGCCTGCAAGATAGCGAGGTGGACTTCGCCGACTATTTTCCGGCCTCCGGACGCGACCCGGAGGAAATGTGGCGCGAGTTGCGCGCCATGATCGCCGCGATGACCGATACGCACTTGCGGGCCCTGGTGGAAGCGGTCCTCGACGATCCGGAAATCGCATCGCGCTATCGCAAAGCGCCCGCGGCCAAACAGATTCATCACGCATGGCTGGGCGGCCTGCTGGAACACGTGCTCTCGCTCTGCCAGTTATGCCACGTCACGGCCGTACACTATGGCGCGGACCTGAATCTGCTGCTGGCGGGTGCGGTGCTGCATGACGTGGGCAAAGTTTACGAGCTAAGTTACGACCGCAGCTTCGGGTACACCACCGAAGGACAGCTGCTCGGCCACATGGTGATCGGCCTGCGCATCGTCGGTGACAAGCTGCGCGGCCTTCCGGACTTTCCGCCGCGGCTGCGGACGTTGGTCGAGCACATGATCGTTAGCCACCACGGCAGGTATGAGTTCGGCTCGCCCAAACTGCCCCAGTTCCCAGAGGCGCTGCTGTTTCATTATCTCGACGATATGGATTCCAAGATGGAGTGCATGCGCGCGCTCGTCGAGCAGGACCGCCAGGTCGACGGGCATTTCACCTCGTACAACGTTTCGCTCGAGCGTACGGTACTCAAGAAAGCCAAGTACTTGTCGAACGCGGCGGATGTCGAGCGTCCGGCGGAACGAGCTCAGGCTCCACGAACTCCGGGAGCAGCCCCGGCGGAACGAGCACAGGTGGAACCAGGCCAGGCACCACCCGCGCCTGCCCCGTCCGTTCCTCCCAGCGCGCTTCCCTCCGGGGCCAAGCCGGTGCCGAAAGAGGCCTCGCATCCGCTGTTTGCCGCGCCGCCAGCGCAGGAATCGTAAATGCCCCGCGCTCGTCCGGGCGGCAGCGTCGTGTTCTCGAAAATTTTGATTCGCGCCACCAACTGGGTGGGTGATGCCGTCATGTCGTTGCCGGCGATCCGCGCGGTGCACGCACGTTTTCCGGCAGCCGAGCTCGTGGTGCTGGCGCGCCCGTGGGTGGCCGATCTTTACGCACGCGAAACTGGAATCAGCCATGTGATTCCTTACGACGCCGGGTCTGGATTTCATGATTTGTCAGCCAAGCTGCGCGTGGCGGGCGTGCTTCGCCGCGAGAAGTTCGACTGCGCCATCCTCTTGCAGAACGCGTTCGAAGCCGCGGCCATCGCTTGGCTGGCGAGCATCCCGCGGCGCATCGGCTATGCACGCGACGGACGGGGAATGCTGTTGACCGATGCCATTCCGGTTCCCAGGACCGGCGAAATTCCACGGCACGAACGGTTCTACTATCTCGAATTGCTGCGCCGGGCCGGGCTGATCGAACACATACCGCCGAGCGATGCTATTCGCCTGGAGGGCGCGGACGCCGCCCGGGCCAGTGGTGAGGAACGTTTTGCGAAGCTCGGCATTACGTCGCCCGTGGTCGGCGTGAGTCCCGGCGCGGCGTACGGCACGGCTAAGCGCTGGCTGCCCGAGCGCTTCGCCGAAGCCGCCGTCGAAACGGCGCGCGCCCAAGCCGGTTCGGTGGCCTTCTTTGGCTCGGCCGGCGAGCGTGAGTTGTGCCAGACTGTGGCGCAAATGGTAGCGCAGGCGGGAGTTGCCGGGCACAACCTGGCAGGCGCCACCACGCTCAAAGAGTTTATCGATCTGGCGGCGGCGTGCCGCGTTTTCCTCACCAACGATTCAGGCGCCATGCACATCGCCTCGGCTCTGGGCGTCCCGACCGTGGCCGTGTTCGGCGCGACCGACGATTCGACCACGGGGCCCACCGGCGCGCTCGCCCGCGTGGTGCGCGAACCGGTCGAATGCAGCCCCTGCCTGCTGCGCGAATGCCCTATCGACCACCGCTGCATGACGCGCGTACCCGCGGCCCGCGTGGCGGAGGTGGCGCTCGAACTGTTGCGTTAAGGAGTGCTGAGCGTTCAGTGAGCAATAGCAGTGAACAAACATGGACACGCGAAACAAAATCATTCCGCGGGACCGCGCGGCCTTGCTCGCGGGCGAGTTGCGTGATCGGGGCACTACGGTGAGAGTGGTCACCGGGTATTTTGACGTGCTGGTGGCGGACCACGTCCGGCGCTTGCGCGAAATTGCCCGCGGATCGGGCGCAGTGTTTGCCCTGGTGCTCGATCCTCCGCAGCCTCTGCTTCCAAGTCGCGCCCGCGCCGAGCTGGTAGCCGCTCTCAGCATGATAGACTACGTGGTGTCGGCCGAGGAACCGGCAGCCATAGAGCTGCTGGGGCACTTCCATCCGGGCGAAATCGTACGGGAGGAATCGGCCGATCTTCTGCGCGCCCGCGGTCTAAGTCAACATGTCCAGCGCCGTCACCAGCAATAGCGCGGGTCCACGCATCATGGTCGTGCGGCTGGGCGCCATGGGAGACGTTATCCACGCGCTGCCAGCCGTGGCTTCGCTCAAGCACAGCTTTCCCGGCTCGCATCTCACTTGGCTGGTGGAAGCGCAGTGGGCCCCGCTCCTCGAACAGAATCCGTACGTGGACCGCATCGCTATCCTCGAGCGCCGCAGTCCCGGCGCCTGGATGCGAGACTGGCGTAAGCTGCGGACTGAACGGTTCGATTTCGCCGTGGATTTTCAAGGACTGATGAAGTCGGCGCTGGCGGCATCGATGTCGCGGCCCGAGCGAATTTTTGGCTTTCACCAGTCGCAGGTGCGCGAGCGCCCTGCCGCGCTGTTTTACTCGAACCGCACCGTGGCGCGCGCCACCCACGTCGTGGACCGCAATCTGGAGCTGGCGGCCGACGCCGGAGCCATCAGCATCCTGCGCACCTTTCCGCTGCCCGATGGTGTTCCCGAAGGCGAGTTGCCCAATACCCCGTTTGTGCTGGCTTGCCCGCTGGCTGGCTGGCCCGCCAAGCAATGGCCGCTGGCGTTTTACTCGCGCTTGGCCCGGCGGTTGGAGCGCGAGCTCGAATTGCCGCTGGTGCTCAACGGCCCCCCGGGATCGGGCGAGTTCGCGAGCATCCCGGCAGCCGTGCCGCATCACTCGGGCGTTACGGGTCTGATCTATGCGACGCGGCGGGCGGCGGCCGTCGTCGGCGTGGATAGCGGACCGCTGCACCTGGCGGCGGCTCTCGGAAAACCGGGCGTGGCGATCTTTGGCCCAACCGATCCCACACGCAACGGTCCCTACGGCGAGACCATCGAAGTGCTGCGCAGCCTGCGCGCCGCCACCAGCTACAAGCGCCTCGCCACCATTGACGCCAGCATGCGCGAGATCGACCCGGACCTCGTCTTCGAGGCGCTCAAAGCACAACTCACGCGGCGCTCGGCCAGTTGCGCAGCGGAATGACGGCCGGCCTGTTTCCCAAACCATACGCCGATTTCGTCGCCCGCCTACGCGTACCCAGCGGATTTCTGCTCGCCGCAGCGTTCGCCTGGTTCGCCCAGCCGACTTTGCAGTCGCTCGCGTACGGACTCCCGATTTCCGTGGCCGGACTGATTCTGCGTGCCTGGGCGGCGGGACACTTGGCAAAAAATCAGCAGCTCGCCACTAGCGGGCCATATGCTTACACGCGCAATCCGCTCTACCTGGGAACCCTGATTGTCGCCGCCGGCCTCGCCGCCGCCGGCCGGAGCGCTGGTCTGGCGCTGCTATTCGCCGCGGTTTTCCTGTTGGTTTACCTGCCGGTGATCCTGCTCGAAGAGCAGCACCTGCGCCAGTTGTTTCCCGAATATGCGGATTACGCCCGGCGGGTCCCGAGCCTGCTGCCATCGCGGACCGGGTGGCCGGGGTCGAGCCACTTTAGCGCGCAGCTTTACTGGAAGAATCAGGAATATCAGGCGGCGCTGGGATTTCTGGGCGGCGTGGTGTTATTGGCCTGGAAGTGTATGATAATAAACCAATCATAAAATCTTAGTTGACTACGCTCATATATTGTCCTAGAATGACTCTAGATCGTTCATTTGGAGATACATATGGACATCAACCACCTCACCGAGAAATCCCAGGAAGCCCTTCGCGCCGCGCAGAGTAAAGCCGTTCGGCTCAGCCATCAGCAGGTCGACGTGGAGCACTTTATGGCCGCGCTGCTGGAGCAGGAAGGCGGGTTGGCATCGGCCATTCTGGCCAAAGCAGGCATGCCGGTTGAGAATCTCAAGCTGCGTATCGATCAGGAACTCGACCGGCTTCCCAAGGTTTCGGGGCCGGCGGGCACACCCGAGCAAATTTACGTTACCGGCCGCCTGAACAAGCTGCTGACCCAGGCTGAAGACGAAGCCGCGCGGTTAAAGGACGAGTTCATCTCGGTGGAGCACACGCTGCTGGCAGCGACCGATGACGGCGGCGCGACAGGCCGCATTTTCAAAGAATTCGGCATCACGCGCGAGCGGCTGATGCAAGCGCTGCGCGAGGTGCGCGGCAGCCAGCGGGTGACCTCCCAGAATCCCGAAGCGACGTATGAATCGCTCGATAAATACGGGCGCGACCTCACGAAACTGGCGGCACAGGGCAAGCTCGATCCCGTGATCGGGCGCGACGAAGAGATCCGGCGCGTGATCCAGGTGCTTTCGCGCCGTACCAAAAACAATCCGGTGCTGATTGGCGAACCGGGCGTGGGTAAGACCGCCATCGTCGAGGGATTGGCGCAGCGCATCGTCCGCGGCGACGTCCCCGAAGGCCTGAAGAACAAGCGCGTGGTGTCGCTCGATATGGGGGCGCTGATCGCCGGCGCGAAGTATCGCGGCGAATTCGAAGAGCGGCTGAAAGCGGTCCTGAAGGAAGTGCAGGAGTCGGAGGGCGAGATCATCCTGTTCATCGACGAGCTGCACACGGTTGTCGGCGCGGGCAAAGCCGAAGGGGCCATGGATGCCGGCAACCTGTTGAAGCCCATGCTGGCGCGCGGCGAGCTGCACTGCATTGGGGCCACGACGCTCGACGAATACCACAAGCACATCGAAAAAGACGCGGCACTTGAACGGCGCTTCCAGCCGGTGTTTGTGGACCAGCCGTCGGTCGAGGACACGATTTCAATCCTTCGCGGGCTCAAAGACCGGTACGAAGTGCACCACGGCGTACGGATCAAGGATTCGGCGCTGGTGGCGGCGGCCGTATTTTCGAACCGCTACATCACCGATCGTTTTTTGCCGGACAAAGCTATCGACCTGATGGATGAGGCGGCGGCCAAGCTGCGGACCGAAATCGACTCCATGCCCTCGGAGCTGGATGAGAGCCTGCGCCGCGTGATGCAGCTCGAGATCGAACGGCAGGCGCTCAAGAAAGAGACCGACAAAGCCTCGAAAGAGCGGCTCAAGAAGCTTGAAAAAGAGCTGGCCGATCTGAAAAGCGAAGCCGACGCCCTGCAAGCACGCTGGCAGAACGAGAAAGGCGCAGTGCAGCGGGTGCGCGCCTTACGCGAGCAAATCGAGCAGACCAAGATCGAAATCGAGCGCGCCGAGCGGCAGTACGATCTCAACCGCGCGGCTGAGTTGAAGTACGGGAAACTGATCGAGCTGCAAAAAAAACTGGACGAGGAGAGCCAGGCTGCCGCGGGGGTCCAACATCTCATGAAAGAGGACGTCGACGAGCAGGATATTGCCGCGATCGTGAGCCGGTGGACGGGCGTTCCGGTGTCGAGGCTTCTGGAAGGCGAGATGCAGAAGCTGCTGCGCCTGGAAGACGAGCTGCACAAGCGCGTGGTGGGGCAGGACGAAGCCGTTACAGCAGTGTCTGAGGCGGTGATTCGCGCGCGTAGCGGCCTCAAAGATCCCAACCGGCCGATCGGCAGCTTTATTTTCCTGGGACCGACGGGCGTGGGTAAAACCGAGCTCGCGCGCGCGCTGGCCGAGTTCCTGTTCGACGATGAGCGGGCCATGATCCGCATCGACATGTCGGAATACCAGGAAAAGCACACGGTGGCGCGGCTGATCGGCGCGCCTCCGGGCTACGTGGGTTATGAGGAAGGCGGCCAGCTTACCGAAGCCGTGCGGCGGCGCCCTTACTCGGTGATCCTGTTCGACGAGATCGAGAAGGCGCACCACGACGTGTTTAACGTCATGCTGCAAGTCCTGGACGACGGGCGTCTGACCGATGGGCAGGGCCGCACGGTGGACTTCAAGAACACTATCGTCATCATGACGTCGAATATCGGCAGCCACCGCATTCTGGAGTATCGCGGTGCTTTCGAGGGAAACGATTATGACCGCATGAAGGAAACGGTGCTCGATGAGATGCGGCACGCGTTCCGTCCCGAGTTTCTCAACCGCGTGGACGAAATCATCGTGTTCCACTCGCTTTCCGAAGAGCACCTGAAGCAGATCGTGGACATCCAACTGGAGCGGCTGCGCTCGCGCCTGGCGGAGCGCCGACTGAAACTGGAACTCACCGATGCCGCGCGCACGCACTTGGTTCGCACGGGCTACGATCCGGCCTACGGAGCGCGCCCGCTGAAACGAGCCATTCAGAAGCACATCGAGACGCCGCTTGGCCGGCTGATGCTCAAAGGCGAAGTGCATGACGGGCAGACCGTCCGGGTAGACTTCGACGCCGCGCGCAGCGAGCTGAAATTCACGCCGGCGGCGATGGAAGAAGTGATGGCCGCGGGGTAGACTGACGGGATCCAGTGAGGCGCCGGTTGTGAGGATAAATCGGCGTGCATCACGGGTGAGAGCTGGATTCCTCTTTCAGCCCGCGGCGCGCGATCTCTTCGTCATAGACTCTGTTCCCCCGCTCGACTCGATCGAACAGGCCACAGAATGCGACTTGCGGATTCATCGCACGAAGATCCTCATCTGAGAGGGTTTCCAGATGCGATTTCCAATCGGCCTCGAATTCCAAGTTGAAAATCTCGCGTTCCAGTACGCTGGTGGCTCGCAGGTTCAGTTTGCCCGGCACCATAATCCGCCATCGACGCGTCGGTTCCGGAGCAACACTCTTCTCCGGGGATATCTCGGCCAGATCCAAACAGCACGGGATCCCGGCGGCTTCCAAAACGTCGCGAGCGTTCTCAGCATCGGCCGCGCGCGGCGTCCCGGGAAGGTCGGCGAACGAGTATGCCTCGGCGGCATCTTCCAACCAGCTCGGCGTGTTTCCAGCGCCGGCGGGTCCACCGTCAAGTTCCGCTCCCACATCGGTCGGATCCGGCTGCATGGGAATGCTTTGTGGTGCGTGGGTTCGCCGGGTAACCCGACGCGGAGCCAAATCTCGCCGAGCAACCTCTTCATCCAGGATCTTCTGCGCCATTTCGACAAGTTCATTGCGGTCGACTGCCAGGAGTGCTTCGTCGGAAAGCGAGTCATAGTGCTGGCGTAAGTATTCGGGATCAAGCTGCATTGGATCACCCCACGCGAAAATGACCAGTCTATCGCGAGGTGAAGATCGAGCGGTGGCGGCTCCACAGTGCGGGCACGCGTCTTGCATTAGAGATCAGTGCCGTGAAAGGTAATTCCCTACTTGGTTTTAGCCAGCATGCGGTCCAGCTCGCCAAATAGATCGCGGTCCTCGAAGATGCCTTTGGTGAGCGCGCTGTAAGCGTAGTCGTTTTGAATCATACCGCGGGCATCGACGATGAATAAGTGCGGCACGTTGATCTCAGAGTGCTGGGGCGAGGCTTTGTAATACGACGACGACACCTGGCCGCAGTCGAACAGAATCGGCGTGGTGACTTTGTTCTGCGCCGCATACTGCTGCACCGTGGCGGTATTATCCGGCGGATTTACGATCGACAGCACGGCCACGCGCCCCTTATATTTGGCGGCCACTTCTTCGAGGATGGTGGAGAATGTGGCGCAGTGCGCGCAGCGGGTCTGAATAATGTCGATCAGCACGATCTTGCCGCGGTAGTCCTGCAAGTCGTATTGCTTGAGATTCTTGTCGGGCAAAGAGAAGCCAGGAGCGCGGCGGCCCGAAAGCTCGCCTGACGCCGTGAGAGCGGCGGCACACACCAACATGCAGAGAAAAGAGCGCATGGATTTCACCTTAACAGAAGGCGGCAAGTTGCCGCCAAGGAGCAGAAGGCGGCAGGTTGCCGCCGGGAGGGCATTACAGAGTCGCGGCTTCGACGGAAAACTTCTCCAGTTCGGCGGCGAGGCTGTCGAGCGAAACCTGGCAGGCGCCAAAATCGCCCGCTTTGGCATCCAGCTCGATGGTCTTGAGCAGGGCGGCCATGGAAGCAGCTCCGACATTGGCGCAGGCACCTTTGACGTAATGCGCCAGGCGCGCGCAGCGTGGGCTGTCGGCCTGTTCCACGGCTTCCGCGAGTTCTGGTATGTGCGAGGCGGTATCGTCGATCAACGAAGTGGCGAGATCACGCATCAGCTCCGCATCCTCCATGCACACGTCGCGTAACTGATCCAGGTCGAGGACTGCCAGCGCGGTCTCGCTCGGCATGACGGGTACGTTGCTCCTTGGCTACCCAAGTATGGCCGAACGCGAGTGGTGCGCCTATTGGAGTAAAACCTTAGTTTGCGGCTTACCAATTTGTCAGCGACCCGTCCGGCCGGTGGAATAGTGGAATCGGGCGCGCGCGCTCGGTAACTTCGAGCACGAGCTGCAGCGGCTTGGTATCCAGCTCGACGCCCAAGCCGGGGCGACGGTTGGGCCAGATCTTGCCGTCATGGAAATCGTAGCTGGCGGGCAGATGCGGCTCCTTGGCCGGCCCCGCGCCGAGCATCTCCATGAGGACAGGACCGGAAAAAGTCGCCGCGACGTGCGCCACGGCGGTTTCCGCCACGGGCCCGGTGAAGTGCGGGATCAAGCCCACATAGTGTGTTTCGCAAAGGGTAGCGATTTTTTTGTATTCGGTGATGCCGCCGACGTTGGGGATGGTGACGCGAGCGTAGTCAATCAAGCGCTGCTCGATGAGTTTGTTGACATCCCACTTGTCGCCGAACTGCTCGCCCACGGCGACGGGCACTTTGACGTGCGTGCGCAGCTCGCGGTAGACGTCGGTATTCTCGGACCGCAGCAGGTCCTCGCAGAAGTAAGGCTCGAGCGGCTCGATGAGGGTGCTCAGGCGGACGGCATCAGGGAAGTCGAGGCGGGTGTGATAGTCGATGGCCCAGTCACCTGCATCGCCCACGCCTGCTCGAATTTCAGCGCACTCGCTGTACGTCTTGCGCACCATCTGGTGGGAATTGAAGGCGGCGCCATCTCCCGGATCAGTGACAGAAGTGCGAAACGCGCGGAATCCGGCTTCGATGCAGGCGCGCGCGGTGTCCCGGAGACTGCCCTTATCGGGGAAACCGGTCGAGTAGCATTCGATGTGGTCGCGCGCCTGGCCGCCCAGCAGCTCATAGACGGGAACGCCGAGCGCCTTGCCTTTGATATCCCACAGAGCCATGTCGAGCGCGCCCATGGCATGCAGCTTTTCGCGCCCCGCGGGGTAGAAGCGGCCGCGGTAGACGAGCTGCCACAGATGATCGATGCGCGACGGATCATCGCCGATCAGCATCTCGGCGCACTCGGCGATGGTGTCGCGCGAGCCGCCTTCGCCGATACCGGTAATTCCCTGATCGGTCTCCACGGTGACGATGTGGAAACTCTGGTTGAACATGGGACGCGATCGCGGATTGTGATAGAAGCGGATGCGCGTGATCTTCATTTTCGGAATGTCGGCCTGGAGCAGCGAGGGACGGACGAGCGTCGCGGCGGCGCCGGCGGAGAGCGAAGAGAGAAAAGTTCGGCGGTTCATGGGAGACACGATAGCAGAATTGGGGCGCGAGATTTGGATTCCGGAATTGGAACTTTGAGATTGAAGTGACGTGCCTAGGCAGTGTGCGTCATTCTCCCAGCCAGCGCTGAAACACTTCGAGCACCGTGCGGCCGCGATAGACCACCGTCCGCGGTGAAACCTGCTTGTCATCACCTTGGCTGAGGGCCGCCGCCGTCACGCCGGGCTGTCCAGGGAAGGTTTCGATTTTCATTTCCACCGGCCCGGGAATTTTCCAGGGAGCAAATTCGCGGATGCGTGCGACGGCGCGGCGGGCGGCGGCCTGGATCTGGGCGCGCGCTTCGGTGTGCGAGAGACTCAGGGTCGACGTTTTGCCAACCAGGCGCTTGACGGCCACGGTTTCGGCTTTTGGCTGGAGGGCCAGCATCTCCTCGCAGGCGGCCTGATCGCCAGTCAGCATGATGATGGGAATGTCGAAGTAGCCGGCGATGGCGGCTGTCTGGCCGATTTCGCCCACGGGCTTACCGTTGATAAAGATATTCTGCACGTTGAAGCTTTGCGAGTGCGCCAGAACGCCTTTGGCGCGGGCCATGGCGTGCTGCCCGACGAACATAATGCCGTCGTAGAGTTTTTCCGACAGATAGTAATTCGCGGGCGTGTCGCTGCCCTGAATGAGGCGCGCGCGTGGGTGGATCTCGTCGATGGCGAGCGAGCGGCTAGAATCGTGGCCGTCCCAAATCACCACTTCGTTGGCGCCGGCTTCGAGCGCGCCGGCAACGGCGGCGTTGACTTCGCCGGTCAACAGCCGGCGCGTTTCTTCGTAACGGCGCTGGCCGGGGAGCAACTGTTCGTCGGCATTATTGACGCCGCCTACGCCCTCCATGTCGGTCACGATGAAAATCTTCGGCCCCTGGGCGGCGCAAATACCGAGTGCGAGCCAGAAAATGACAAGACGTTGTACGAGACGATGCATCTGTTCCACTCCTACCGGGATTACCATTCTATTCGGCGGCGTACTGTTCATGAAATCGGAGCGACCGCTTACCGTGGCGTGGCCCTGCCGAACTGGAACCAGGCACGTATGACCCGCTGGTTCGCATCTACGATGGCAGTGGCGACAAATGCGGGAGAGTGCGGATCGCCAAAGCGCAGGTCCATGGCTTCGACGCGCGTTTCGCCTTCAGCCTGCCCGGAGGGCGTTACTTGCCAGAATGGATACCGCGAGAAGCGCAGGAACTCCTCGAATACTGGCGTGCGGCGCGCAGCTTCGATGGCAGCTGAGGGTTCGGGCTTGTAGAAACTGCGTCCGGTGGCAGGATCGAAATCGCCAAGCAGATTGACGTTTACGATGCTGAACATCTCGGGAGTTTCGGTAATCCCCCGCCACTGTAATAGGCTCACCGGTCCGGGCATTGCCGCCACGCGGGTTGGGGCAGTACCGGCGTAGACGCGGGATTCGAGCGTGGCCACGGCACGCGCGTGAGCCACCGAGCGTGCTCCTTCATAGAGCGTCAGAAACACGAGAGCGAAGACAGCGAATCCGCGCGCCGCACCGCCTCGCGTGTGGCTGGCAGCACCGATCTCCGCGTTCACCAGCCGTGCCAGCGCCGGCGCGCATGTCGAAATGAATAGTATGCCCCAAATCCAGAAATCAATGACGTTAGTGATATCCCAGCGAAACCATCGCCCGGAGAATGGCAGCAGAAGCCTGACGCCGTACACATTCGTGAGGTCGAGAACGAGGTGGCTGCCTACGCCGATGAGCGCGATGACGTAGGCGCCCGCCCAGTTCACCGGTTTGCGCGAGAGGAGCCGCACTGTCAATACGCAAAAAAGCGGCAGCACGGGAAGCGCCAGTAGCGAGTGCGTGAAGTTACGGTGATAGTGGAGGTAGTTGAGCGACCCGCCGAGTGCGCTCACCAGGTCGATGTCGGGCGCGTTGGCGGAAAGGAACAGAATCCACGCTGCGCGCGGTGTCAGCCGATCGAGGCCGGCGCGGCTGAGCAGGAGCCCGGTCAGAGAGTGCGTGATGTTATCCACGCGAGCGCCGTTTAGTCGGCCGACCGCGCGTGGTGCACGTGCGCAATGTTGGGATAGCCATTCATGGCGAGCCGGCACGACGGGTTGCCGTGATAGCGCGGGGCATGGAATGTGAACATCGGCACGTAGACAATGTCGCCTTCATCCGCGATGATGACGCCCTGCCCCTCGATGGGATAACGGATCTGGCCCAGCATGATCAGCCAGGATTCCGAGGACTCGGGATGATAGTGGCCGGGATTCTTGGGATCGAGAGGCGGCAGCTCGCTCTCGTAGCCATAAATGATGTTGGCGAACGAGCGGTCGTCGGTGACAAAAGCCTGGCCGCGGAATTTGGGATTCTTGGCCAGCTCGAAAAGGTTGACGTGCGGCAGATTGCCATGGCCGTAGGCGCCGGGTTTGCGGTTGAGACGGGTTTCGATCCACTGGAAGCCGGACATTTCGGGCGGCTTGACGTCAATGGGGTAGAACGTTTTTGCGTGGGCAACGTTTACCTCATAGCGCAGCGCGGGCTTGTCGCCCAGAGTTTCGATCGAGTAGATGGTCTGCATGGGAACCTGAACCAGCGAGCCTTTAGAGGCCACAACAGGCTGCTGGCCTTCGATCTCGAATTTGAGCTGGCCATCGAGCACGGCCCAGAACTCGCGCGTATCGGGGTGGAAGCGGCGCGGCTCTTTGGTGCCCGGCGCCGACTGGATGTACTCGCCGTGCAGCGTGTTGTCATCCACCACCAGTTGCCGCCAGTTCGTCTCCCCGGGGTGCTGCTTTTTGACATCTACGAGGCGCGTGACCGGTTTGTGCGGCGGAACGTATTTTGGAATCTCGATGGGTTTTGGCGCCCACGAAGGCTGCTCGGCCGTTCCTCCGTCGTGCTGGGCGAAACCCGGGAATGACGCGAAGGTGGCGGCGCACAGGATGATGGCGAATTTCATGATGGCTCCTCATTCATAACAGCTCCGCGCATGACAGTTCCGCGGAAAAAATGCATGAGGATTGTATCATGCACGGCGGCAGCTGAGGAGACCGAGCGGAGAAGCCGACGGTCTACTGGGTGGGCACGTCCTTACTGGGCAGACACTTCATGGATACGGATATTGCGAAACATGGCCAGCGCCTTGTCGTCATGCAATTGCAGCCCGATGGGACCCGCCTTGGAACGATTCGGGTCTCCGGGCGATTCGGCCACCAGATGGCCGTTGAGCTTCACGCGGATCATGTCCTTACGGGACTCGATGTCGAGTGAGTTCCAGTCGAAATCTTGCTGGAAGCCGGTCTTGGCCTTGGCGAACAGATAGACGCTTCCGGTACCGTACGCGTCGCCGTCATTGGCAATCTGAATTTCGTATCCGATGTGGGAGGGAGTGCGCTTGGGATCGAACCCGGCGCCCTGCGCATACTGCGCGCGCGAGGTATCGCGTATGGACACGCCGCTATTGCCACCCCGGCGCAGCCAGAACTCGAGGTGCAGATCGTAGACGCCGAACTCCTTTTTAGTGTAGAGCCAGCACTGGCGCTCGGTAGGTTTGGCAATATCGCGCTGCCCAACCAGGGTTCCGTCGCTCAGGACGTTCCAGAATCCCTCGCCTACCACTTCCCATCCGTCGAGATTTCTTCCATTCAACAGATTCACCCATTGAGCGGAAGACAGCTGGGCGCATAGGAGACCGATGGAGACGGCCGAAGCCGCTTTGATGAGACGAAACATTCCCCCATTGTAGGCGACCCGGCGGGTGCAAGGTCCGCCGCCTTCAACTCCGCACCCACACGACCGGTCGGTGGCGGCACGGGCGGAAGTTTAAAGGCGGCGGTCCGCATGTCACGCGATCTTCAGGAGCGGAGGCGCGACGGGCGGTTTCGGCAGTTCGGGTACGAAGGGCGTTGATGGGGGCGACGCCTTCCGAATCGTTCCGCCGAAATATTCATCCAGTGGGTACAGGCTGTAGGGCTCGAGGTCTCGAAAGATCCGTCCAAGCTTCTGCTCGACGCGGTAAACGGCGTGAAAGAACGTTCCGCGATCAATCTTCATCTGGCGGCAACAGAGTCTCCAGTCGGCGCCCAGCAGGAAGTGGTAGCGAAAAACTCGATATTCAAAATCATCCAACGTGCGGCGGCTGACCAGACAAAAATCAGCGACATAATCTTCGTCCTTCCGCACCCAGGTCAATCTGCGGTCTTTTCCCGCGCAAAACGTGAGCGTCACCTTGCTCATGTATTTTTCCTTGGTGACGCAATAGCGGAAGCGTGCGTAGCACGCGCGGAAGATCGCTCGCAACACACAGTTGCAGGCGCTGGACGTGTCTCCCCTACCCGGACGCAATCCATCTCCATGGCAATGCGTGCAGGAAGTCTTCGCGAGTGCGAGGGTCTCTGATCTACTCCAATTCTTACTCAAGTGAATGTCCTCTCGGCCGTCCCGCGACTTTGGGGCCGGCCATTGCAACGGCTGTTGTCCAATGTAAGGCGAATTAGCCGCCTGTTCATATTGGCAATAATTAACTTGACGCACAAGCGGTAAAAATTGCATGATGGGGCATGGGTGAGGACTGGGTAGCGCAACGGCTCAAAGAGCGTAACCGTGCCAAGGGACAGAGTGCGGCGATCAGGGCTGGGACTGGCCTGCTATGGCAAAATTTTTGGGCGGCGATTGATCGAGCACTGAGAGCCTACAACGACTCTCAGCCAAAAGAATTAGCCATCCGTACGACAGACCTAGGAGACAATATGCAGGTCACGTTAACAGCTAGAGACGCTGTGAGTGTGGACGTTGGGAGAAAGTTAAACGTGTTGGAGTTGCGCCTTGATCGGGAAACACAATCAATTCACTACGCCTATGAGACTCCAGTGCGTGGAATGAAAAGAGGGTTGCTTGGAATCGGAGTGAACGGGGATCAGCAAGTCTGTTTTATTGATGAATCCGGTAATGCCGTTTCGATTGAGAGCGCCGTTCGGAAGATTCTCGATCCGTTCTTGTTTAGTGATCTGCCGGAACTTCCCAGCCTATCTTTTTAACGAGCCAGTGGCTTCGCTTCCCGCGTCGAGTGCTGGTGAGCGGGGTTGACGGTTCGTCGGGACGATCCTAGTCTTTCGCTGGTAGTAGGCTACTTTGAGTTTTGGTCTCGCTCTAAAGCGTGAATCTCTTCGCGAATCTTGGCAATCCGCATCTTGAACTCAATCGCCAACTGTCCTAAATCTGCTCTGTCTTCCAACTTTGGCAAGTGCTTTTCTAGAAAAGCCAATTCGTCTTTCAGGATGGGCAGTCTAATCATAAGATCATTGCGTAGCGGCCCCAGTCCCTCATGAGGCACGCACCCTGCAATCCTATCGGCAGAGCAGGCGCGTTAGCGCGGCTGGGGCCGTTTTGAAAGTGTATCACCAAGGCCGTAATTTAGACGATGAGTGTCCGTGTTTGTGTGTGCGGGACGCTCAGTGTCGCGGCTTCGGAGTTTTCTTACTGTCGGGTTTGTGTTTCGGTTCCACGACTTCCGATTTCGGCACCTTGAACAGCGCTTGCATGGTCCGCGTGAAGTTTCGCAGGGCCGTCGGGCCTTCGTCGCACGTCTTGGGCTTCATGCGGATATCATGACACAACAAGGCCCCAATGGCGTCTCGGATTTTTAAGCCGTCGCATCCACCTCTTCGCTTTGTCCCGCGCCATGTTCATTAGCTTTTTGATCTGAGCCGACATCGGAGGTTTTTGGTGGTACATGACGCCGTCCTCAAACAACAACTTTGGGTCTGGACGTTTGTTCGGAATTATTTGTCCATCGAAGCATTGGGCATAGTAATGCACCTCGACGATGTCTTTGCCATTTTGATCCCGCCATCGAGCCGTAACGCTGTGAATGTTTGGATAGACGCTGCGAAGCTCAGGAAATCTAACGTTGGGTGATTGCCGGATTCGCTTTTCATTTAAGCCCCCTGTTTTCAACTGCTCCCAGTATCCACCATTGTTAAATCGACGGCGCATCTCGCGCTTTGATATCTTAGGAGGCGGAGGATTCTGGACTCGTTTCGCCATGGCCAGCGTTAGCGAAATATCGGATAAGGTTCGTGAGTTCCTAAACGGAGGAATCTCGTTTGAGGAGTTTGAGGAATGGTCTGCCTCTTACTCTTGGGATATTCATCAGCGCGCGGGGCAAAAGATTCAGGACCTAGCATATGCAGTTCGCGGAGTGCTAGTGGAATACTCCAGTGGCGATATCGACGAAAAGAGACTGCGTGAGGACTTGGAAAATACCATCCGCCCTTTTGCGGTGATTCGCGTCTCGGTGCCGACAAAGAGAATCGTCTTTGGGAAGCCACAGGGGTATGCGCTTTCCTCTAATGCGTCGATTGAGCTGGAGGCTGCTTTAATAGCGTAAGCGTAGATCTGGCGACCTCCGTCCCATCGACGAGAACACGTAAAAGGCTCGTGCCCTCGACTTTAGGAAGCAAATTTAGTTGCATGAGGACCGTTACGCCTCCTGGTGCTCCAGGGACACGCGGCTTGAAAGTTATCCGTTGCGGCTCGGGCGTGATTTTGTTGAGCGTTCCCCTTGGGGAAGTTAACGTCACCTCTAGCGAGTGTTCGGAATCGTCGTCAGTCTGGCATCTAAGGGCAGCAATTACGTATGCCTGAACAACAGGTCCTGTTTTGGTGTCCTCTGGATAAAATTCGGGTACGTAAAATACATCCACGATCCTGATAGCGCTGGATACCCCATCCGCTTCAGTCAGAACCTTTTCGCACACGAATAGACTTGCACAGAGTAGATTTGGCGGCATGACGTGGGATTATATCAACGCTGAGGTTGCTTGCGTTTCCCGCGTCCTTGCCGCCGTTTACCACTCTTCGACAGGCGTGGGAGATTCCCCAGTTTTTCCAGTCACTTCGTTCCAGGTGAGCCGCTTGCCGTACACGTTCGCCATCACGTCGGCGAAGCGCTCTGCGGGAGTGGCCTTGCGGT